>Ga0247727_10012931_pt1 | contig 14189 bp, 11 predicted proteins | sample WisWelCaveWW1625_FD_202498 | JGI IMG/M metagenome (GOLD analysis project Ga0247727, IMG submission 202498) | Biofilm microbial communities from Wishing Well Cave, Virginia, United States - WW16-25 | ecosystem: Environmental > Aquatic > Deep subsurface > Groundwater > Cave microbial mat | place... | reverse complement strand
TTGGAACAACCTTTAAGTGTGCCTTCAACAGTAGCGCAAGCAAGGCAAGCCATCCCGCTTGAGACCCAAAGCAAGCCAAAGGCTGCAAACCTTCAAACCACGGTTTTACGTATTCTTGCCATCCTGGCGGTCATCGGAATAACCTTATACACTTACAGTATCCGCAACCGCGTAGAGGAATTCCAGGCATTTGGCTATCCCGGCATCTTCCTGATCGCACTCCTCGCAAACGCGACGATCCTTCTGCCCGCCCCGGGAGCTGCAATCGTCTACGCGATGGGAGCCGTCTTCAATCCGTTGGGCGTTGGGCTTGCGGCTGGAACAGGCGGCGCGATCGGGGAGTTATCCGGCTACCTCGCCGGCTTCAGCGGGCAGGCTGTCATTGAGCGAACAGATATTTACGACCGCACCAAACCCTGGGTGGAAAAATATGGAGGCTGGGCGATCCTGGTTTTATCGGCAATTCCCAATCCATTATTTGACGTAGCTGGCGTTGCCGCGGGGATTGCCAAAATGCCGATCCAGACTTTTCTATTCTTCGTCTGGATTGGTCAATTGATAAAAATGACCTTCTTTGCTCTGGCAGGCAGGTATTCGATTGAGTGGCTGACAAATTTCATTAACTGAGGAGAACATCATGTCTGAATACACCAAAATAGATTCGTATCTCGAAAAGAATCTCGACCAGAGCATCGCCGAACTTTCCAAACTCGTTGCGCAGCCAAGCATCAGCGCGCAAGGGATTGGGCTGAAAGAGTGCGCCAATCTCGTGGCAGACATGCTGCGTGTACGCGGCTTCACTGCCGAAGTGATGGATACCGAAGGCGCGCCAGTTGTATTTGCAGAGAGAAAAGGAGAAGGCGATAAGACATTGCTGTTCTACAATCATTACGATGTCCAACCACCCGAGCCGCTTGAATTATGGGAAAGCCCGCCCTTTGAACCGAGCCTGCGCGGCGGCAAACTATATGGGCGCGGCGTGAGCGATGATAAGGGTCATATCGTTTCGAGGCTGCACGCTATTGACGCGATCCTTGAAACGGATGGCGAATTGCCTTGCAATATCAAATTCATCATCGAGGGAGAAGAGGAAACAGCCAGTGTTCATCTGCATGATTTCGTTCACGACCACAAGGAGAAACTCGCTGCGGATGCCTGCATTTGGGAATTCGGCGGCGTGGATCATCGAGATGTCCCGATGCAATATCTTGGCTTGCGCGGCATTTGTTACGTGGAGCTCTTTGTCGAATCATTGGGCACAGATGTCCACTCCGGACTTGGCGGTTCGATCTTCCCGAATGCAGCATGGCGTTTAACGTGGGCATTGTCCACCATCAAAGGACCCGACGAGCGTATTCGCATCCCCGGCTTTTATGATGACGTGAAGGAACCATCGATACGCGACCGCGAATTGATGGAGGCGCTCCCCGATGTCGCCGATGAATACAAAACCCGCTATGGCGTAAAGAAATTCATCAAAGGGTTAACAGGCGGCACGGACCTCAAGATGGAAGAAGTCTTTGTTCCCACCTGTACGATTTGCGGATTGACCAGCGGATATCAGGGTCCTGGCTCGAAGACCGTCTTGCCGGCAAAGGCATCCGCCAAAGTAGATTTCCGCCTCGTTCCCGACCAGAAGCCGGAAGACATCCTCAAAAAGCTGCGTGCGCATCTCGACGAGGAAGGTTTTGAAGATGTGCAGATCACATTCCTGGGTGGTGAACCGGCCGCTCGGACGGATCCAGATGACAGCTTCGTAAGAACCGTGGTCAAGGCTGCAGAAGAGGTATATGAGTTCCCGATGGAGCTGGTTCCGATGGTTGGCGGGTCGGGGCCGAGTTATCCATTTGTGCATGATCTCGGCTTGCCAGTTGCAACAGCGGGATTAGGTTATCCCAATACAAAAGCGCACGCGCCAAATGAAAACATCCGCATCGATTTATATTTGAAACATGCGCGCCATATGGCGCGTGCGATCAAGGAATTCGCAAAATAACGACCCCACCCAGCCTCCCCCAAAATCCGACTGGGGCTCGTCGGATTTTGGGGGAGGTGCTGCTTTAGCGGCGGAGGGGGTCGCGGTTTATTTTTTTATTTGTATCGTTCCCCTTCAACGCGTCAACTTCCTGCGTTGTTAAATATCGCCACTGACGCGGCTTGAGATTACCCACCCTCAATTCCCCAATACGAATACGCAATATCCGCACAATGGGCAAGCCTAATTGTTTACAAGTCTCACGGATCTGACGCTTGCGTCCCTCTCCCATGACGATACGCACCCACGCGCCTTTTCCCTGTGCAGTCTCAAAGCGGATATCCACCGGCGCGGTCTTGTATCCATCTTCAAGCACGACGCCTCTTTTCCACGTTTCAAGTTGCTCGCGGTCCGGACGCCGCGCCAGCAGGACGCGGTATTCCTTCTCATGTCCATATCTCGGATGTGTGAGTCGATTCGTCAGGTCGCCATCATTCGTCATCAACACAAGGCCTTCGCTTTCAAAGTCCAGCCTGCCAACGGGGTAAAGATGACCGGAAATATCAACAAGATCGCGTACGGTCTGACGCCCGTCGCCTTTTTCCTTCTCAACAGCGGACAAAACATTGCGTGGTTTGTACAAAGCAATGTAAGTCAGCGACTCAGCCGCCGCGACGGGCTTTCCGTCAACGGTGATCTTATCGATGGCGGGATCAGCTTTCTGGCTGAGTGAAGCGATCTGGCCATTGACGCGCACGCGCCCAGCGGAGATAAAGTCTTCGCAGGCGCGGCGTGATCCGTATCCGGATTGCGCAAGAATTTTTTGTAATCGTTCTGGCATAGTGCTGAAATTATAACCGCAGTACTGAAATGCGGATTGTATCAAAACAGGTCGCTTGAACGCGACCTGTTTTGATACTTACTGCAACTGCTCCTCGATGCCATCGTCGATTACCTGCAACCCTATCGTTAGAGGCGTGGAACTCAGACGAATTGGGATTGGTTACGGAAACTGACAGCAAAATGAAAACTGCAACCAATTCATTTGAGGTTGCAAACTGTAATCCTGACACTAAGAAGACCCTAAATCCTTAAGAAAAATTTAATATATATATTTTTCATTGTATGTTATAGTCATTTAGCCAATGGCAAGTTTTTGGCTTCCATCCGAAAACAAAAAAGCAAGCTTGGCGGCACATCTATGATTCCAACAAGCAAAATCCCCACCATTCCACGGGACACCTACCAGAATCTGCCTGCGGCATATACGTTTGTTGACCCGCAAACTCGGGGGTCAATAGCCGTTGAATCGCCACGGGTTGTATTTATCGAGGTAACGAATCACTGCAACCTCTTGTGTGAAACATGCCCGCGCACTTTCACCAGTTATGAAGAGCCGCAAACGCTCTCGTGGGAAAATTTCCTGAAAATTGTGGAGCAGTTCCCCAAAATGGAACGCGCCGTCCTATGCGAACCGCACAGCAATGAACTGCCCAATGCCTGATGTACTGCCTGTAATGAGAACGACTTTATCTTTGAGACCTAACATAATGAACTCCTTTGAATATTAGTCGGGTGGTCTGTGGATTCGTTACACCTGTTTTGTTTCCTGCCAAACGCGCAGGACTTCAGCCACGCTCCAGGCTTGCGCGATGCAACCGCGCGGTGTGAATGGCGCATCGCCATCAAATATCTCGCTGATACTGCCCAGCCCGTGCGCGGACAAGTGATCGAGGAGCGGCAAGAGTAAACTTTGCGCGGCTTCCGCGTCCTTATAGACCTTCAAACTGGCTCCGATAAATGGACCGATCAGCCAGCCCCAAACTGTTCCCTGATGATACGCATCATCGCGTTGACGAGCATCACCTGCATAATGACCAACGTATGGACGATTAATCGGTGCGAGGCTTCGCAGACCATGCGATGTCAACAAGTGACGCGCGCAGGCACCCGCGATGGCTTTTTGTTTTGCATGATCGAACAATGCAGGTTCATCTTTGTCGCCTGCTGGAAGCGAAACCGCGAACAACTGATTGGGACGCAGGTAGGCTTCATTCCCGTTGGGACCATCAATCACATCGAAGCAATATCCCGACTCCTCGTTCCAGAAACGATGGAAATTCGCGCGGGCTTTTTGCGCGGCTTCTTGATATGTTGTTGACGGTTCTCCAAGTTGCTTTGCGAAGGCTGTCATCAAGCTCAACGCGTGAACCCACAGCGCGTTGATTTCCACAGGCTTGCCGATGCGCGGCGTGACAACCCAATCGCCCACCTTTGCATCCATCCATGTCAGTTGCACGCCAGGCTCCCCCGCATAAAGCAGACCATCCGCAGGGTCAACGTGGATTTGATATCGCGTGCCGCGCGTATGCCAGTCAATAATGTCTTTCAATACGGGGAATAATTCTTTGAGCAAAGCATCATCGCCCGTTGCGGCGTGACAAGCGCGGATGGCTTCAAAGTACCAGAGCGTCGCGTCCGCGGTGTTGTATTCAGGTATTTCACCAGCATCAGGGAATCTGTTTGGAAGCATGCCCTGGTCCACGTAACGCGCGAAAGTTCGCAAAATACTGCGCGCAATTTCTACGCGCCCAGTAGTAATTGTAAGCCCAGGCAGGCTGATCATCGTGTCGCGTCCCCAGTCGCCGAACCAGTGATAGCCCGCGATGACACTGCGACCTTCCTCCTCGCCAACCGCCTCGCGCTTGACGATAAATTGGTCTGCCGCAAGGAGCAAATGCCTGATCTCGGGCGGAGCATCATCAAAGGTCGAGCCTGCTTGAGCGATGATATCCGCTTCGTATTTCTTCCGTTCGGCGAGCGCGGAATCAGAATCGAGATTTGGATTTGCATCTGTACTGCCAATGATGGTAACTGATTCGCCAGGCTGAAGTGTGATGTTAAACTCAGCCGCAAAGAGATGGTCTTCGAGTCCGCGAAAGCCGCGATGTTGTTCCACCGAAAGAGAAAAGTCCAAATACCATTCGTTTCGGGGTTGCGCCCCTGCCTTGTCGCTCAGTAAATATAACGGCACGTCGTCGTCGTATGCCAGCACTTTGACTCCATGTGGCACAGGCTCAATCTTCATTGGCTCGCCGCCTTCTGTCTCGCCGTGATAATCGCGATAATTTACCAGGGCTTTGAGTGTCAATTTAACGGGATGCAAGCCGCGGCTAAGACCGAAGCGGATGTAAGTCGTGTTGGCGCCCTGCTGCATCCAGATCCGTTTTTCGAGCAGGGCATCCGCAATCGCAAAATTCCAAACGGGCATGGTTCCGTCGAGATAAAAATTCTCGATGTGATGATAGCCGTGTGGATCAATGGTTCGGTCCACCCAGCGATTTGCAAACAGGTCAAAAGACTCGCCATCATAATTTGCAGTTTCGTCCAATTTGGTGAACAGCAACTTGCGGTCAAGCGGAGGCTTGAGCGACGCAACCAGCAAGCCGTGATAGCGGCGGGTGAGCGAGCCAGAGACAGTGCCAGAAGTGTAACCACCAATGCCGTTGGTCACCAGCCATTCGCGCGCAGTGGCTGACTCGAAATCGCCGCAAATATCCCTGCCAAAATGTAAAAAAGACATTTCTGCCTCCTCATTTTGGACACGGATTTCGCGGACTTCACGGACACTTTCCGTATTTTCACGGATTCTTCCGTTCCTTCCGTGTCGTCCGTGTCCTAAATATGTGTTGACTTAGTGCCTCTCACCCTGTTGCTGAATCAACTTTGCCACAAGACCTGTCCAGCCTGTTTGATGGCTTGCGCCGATACCCGCGCCGTTATCACCGTGGAAATATTCATAGAACGGAATGTAATCGCGCCAATACGGATCGTTCTGGAAGGTTTCGTTTCCGCCGAATACAGCGCGGCGTCCGTTTGCATCGCGCAGGAAGATGTTGATCATGCGATGTGAGATTTCATCCGCCGCCTGATCCAAACTGACCATCTGACCTGAGCGCGTGGGACATTCAATGCGAAAGTCATCGCTGTAATAATGATGGAATTGTTGAAGCGATTCGACGATGAGATAGTTGACAGGGAACCAGATGGGACCGCGCCAATTGGAGTTTCCGCCAAACAAGCCGCTATCGGATTCAGCAGGCTTATACTCGACGGCGTAAGTGGCGCCATCCACGTTCAAGGCATAAGGTTGGTCAGCGTAGATGCGAGAGAGGGCGCGAACCCCATAAGGCGAGAGAAATTCGTTTTCATCCAACATGCGATAGAGGACGCGTTTCATACGATGCCCGCGCAAGATTGCCAGCAGGCGGCGGTCACCCATTCTCGGTTCCTGCCAGCGCGAGACCAGTTTTGCCAGTTCAGGGTGATGCGTGAGGAACCATTCCAGCCGTTTCTTGAATTCTGGTACCTTTTCAAGCAGATCTGGTTCGATGGTTGTGACGGCGAAGAGTGGAATTAACCCAACCATCGAACGGATCTTGAGTGGGAGGGTCACGTCATGTTCAAAGTGTAGAACGTCATAGAAAAACTCATCCTGCTCATTCCACAGTGAGATTCCCTCTCCCGCGATATTGTTCATTGCGTCTGCAATATATAGAAAATGCTCGAAGAATTTTAGAGCAATGTCTTCATAAGCAGAATTGTGTACGGCAAGTTCCAATGCAATCGTAAGCAGGTTAAGGCAGAACATGCCCATCCAACTCGTGCCATCGCTTTGTTCGATGCGACCGCCTGTCGGCAGGGGTCTGCTGCGGTCGAAGACACCGATATTATCCAGCCCGAGAAAGCCGCCCTGAAAAACATTCAGTCCTTCGGCGTCTTTGCGGTTGACCCACCATGTAAAGTTGAGCATCAACTTATGGAACATGCGCTCCAGAAACGCGCGGTCGCCTTCGCCATGCTGTCTCTGGTCAATTTTGTAGACGCGCCATGTTGCCCAAGCCAGCACGGGCGGATTGACATCGCCAAACGCCCATTCATACGCGGGCACTTGTCCGTTGGGATGCTGATACCACTCGCGCCCCAGCAATAGCAACTGCTGTTTGGCGAACTCCGAATCAAGGAGCGCCAGCGGGATGCAATGAAAAGCCAGATCCCACGCGGCGAACCAGGGATATTCCCACTTATCGGGCATCGAGATGATATCACCCGCGTTCAAGTGCCGCCACTCACAGTTGCGTCCCTTTTTGCGTTCGGCGGAAGGCGCGGGCTTGGAAGGGTCGCCGCCCAACCATTCTTCCATGTTGTAGTGATAGAACTGTTTTGTCCACAACATTCCAGCAAAGGCTTGACGTTGCACGCGGCGTTCATCCTCATTCAAGGAGGATGGCTGGATATCTGCATAAAATTCATCCGCTTCGGATTGGCGTTGGGCAAAGATTTCATCGAAGGACGAAAACGCATCTTCGTGCGGATACTTCGACCCGCTCAGTACACCGCCTTGAGCCTGCTTCGCTTTCATCAGGCGTAATCTCACACTGACAGATTCGCCCGCGGCGATTCTGCGCTGATATAAAGCCGCGGCTTTTGTCCCGACTGATTCAGGATTGACTGCCTCTTTACGCCCGTCAATGACATAAGCATGAAAGGCGTCTTTGACATAAGGTGTTGTATTCGGTGAATTGAAGAGACGCTCACTATTGGTTTCGTTCTCGGTAAATGCCAGGGCGTCCGCGTCCTCACAGGCAAGCAGATACCGCCCAAGGGTCGCGTGATGCGCTTCCATCCATTTGAGGCCGCGTCCCTCTTTCGATGAGATCTCCTTCAATGCGGGACGCGGCATTTCATCGTGTTCCCATCCCCAGCTCCACGTGTTGCGAAACCAAAGCGTTGGCAGAATGTGCAGGTCGGCGTGTTCGGGTCCGCGGTTGAAGGCGGTGATGCGGATGAGGATGTCATCGGCGCTGGCTTTGGCATATTCGATGAAGATGTCGAAGTAACGGTTCTCAGCAAAGACGCCCGTATCAAATAGCTCGTATTCGGGCGTGTCCTTGCCGCGCTGGCGATTGGTCTCTACGAGGTCGGCGTAAGGAAACGGACGTTGCGGATACTTGTATAGCATTTTCATATAGGAATGAGTTGGTGTGGAGTCGAGATAGAAATAATATTCCTTCGCGTCCTCGCCGTGATTGCCTTCCGAACCTGTGAGTCCAAAGAGACGTTCCTTGAGAATCGCGTCCTGACCGTTCCAAAGTGCAAGAGCGAAGCACAAGCGTTGCTCATCATTGCTGATGCCCCCCAATCCATCCTCATTCCAGCGATAGACGCGCGAGCGCGCATGGTCGTGTGGGAAGTAATCCCAGGCTGCGCCGTTTGGGCTGTAGTCTTCGCGCACGGTTCCCCAGGCTCGCTCAGAAAGATAAGGTCCCCATTCTTTCCAGTTGGCTTTACCTTCTTGAGTATCGTGCAATCGCTGATCTTCATGCGGAGTGGTTTTTTGTTTGGAGCCAGTCATAGTGTCACCTCTAATTTCATTAATACTACGCACAAGACCGTGCAAAACCGCTAGCCAGGTTTCCTGAGCCAGTTCTTCCGCGATGACTGTATCGCGCACATAGATACGCGCCAGGCGAACCAGGGAGGCATGATATTGTTCCACAAGTCGGGCGAAAGCGGTTTCGTCTCCTTCGCGGAGTAAATTCAATAATGAAACCTCGTCCAGTTTTATATCCATTGCCTTCACTTATGGAAGATTACAACATTTTACAGGACATGTCAAATGCTGGGGCAAAATCAATTTCGATCTTTCGAAGCCTGGGCATCTTTGTAATCCTTTGTTAATAACTCAAGGTGATAACTTGCATTCACATATCTTCCAACGTATGTTATAGTCGATTTAGCCAGTTGCAAGCGATTGGTTTCCGCCCAAAATAAAAAAATAAGTTAACGATACATCCATGATTCCAACGAGGAACATCCCCACCATTCCACGGGACACCTACCAGAATCTGCCTGCGGCATATACGTTTGTTGACCCGCAAACTCGGGGGGCAACAGCCGCTGAATCACCGCGCGTTATATTCATCGAAGTCACAAATCACTGTAACCTCCTGTGTGAAACATGCCCGCGCACCTTCACCAGTTATGAAGAGCCGCAAACGCTCTCGTGGGAAAACTTCCTAAAAATTGTGGAGCAGTTCCCCAAAATGGAACGCGCCGTCCTGCATGGAATCGGCGAGCCACTTATCAACAGGGACTTGCCGCGCATGATTGCTTATTTGAAAGAGCGGGGTGTCACTGTTTTGTTCAACACCAATGCGACTTTACTGACAGAGCAATGGGGACAAAAGCTACTCAATAGCGGGTTGGATGAAATGCGTTGTTCAATTGATGGCGCGAAGTCAACAACCTATGCGCGGATTCGGGGAGCGCCGTTACTCCATAAGATTGTTGAAAACCTGACGAAGTTCACCGCGCTTCAACAAAAGATGGAGATGGAAAATCCCCGAGTCTCGATCTGGATGACCGGGATGCGCGAAAACATCGAAGAATTGCCCGACTTGATCCGGCTTGCGGCTCGAATGGGCGTCAGAGAAGTGTATGTGCAGCGCATGGTTTATTATCTTGATAATGCAAATCCGCCCGGCATGATGGATGCAGGGCACGCGCTTTTTGACGACTTCGATGAACTGGCAGATCGCTGCATTGCCGACGCGGAACTGATCGCAAAAGAAAACGGGATTACTCTGCGCGCCTCCGGCGCGACGGATCCACGCCGCAGTTTGGCAGCTGCAATGCTGCGTGACAATCAACCGTGGCGGGATTGCCTTCGCCCGTGGACGACCGCGTACGTCACAGCGAACGGAAACTGCCTGCCCTGTTGCATTAGTCCGTTTGCGACAAATGATTACGAAAGCCTGAAGATGGGCAACCTGTTCGAGCGGAACTTCACGGATATATGGAACGACGAGCGCTATCAGACATGGCGCACGGCCCTTCTCAGCGACCAGCCACCTACTCCCTGCAAGGGATGCGGTGTTCACTGGAGTCTGTAACTTGGCAGGATCATTTCTCGCAGAGTAATCTCATGAGTAACATATTAGCATTATCCGAGCAGCCAGTTACCAATCAGCCTCCAGCCATGTTGTGGAAGTTGTGGCTGTATACTAACTACGACTGTAACCTGAAGTGCTCTTATTGTGTGGCGAAGTCCGGTCCTAATGTGCCGCGCCGCGCGCTGGGCTTGGACAATGTCAAGCGGCTCGTTGATGAGTCAGTCGAATTGGGCTTCGAACATGTTTTCTTTACCGGCGGCGAACCGTTTATCCTGAATGAGATTTACGAGATGCTGGCATATTCCTCAGCCCGCATCAAAACGACGGTCCTGACGAACGCGATGCTGTTGCGTGGTCAGCGCCTTGAAAAATTGCGCGCCGTCGCGAACGACAACCTCATCGTACAGGTCAGCCTGGATGGAGGCCGCCCCGAAGATCATGATGCCTATCGCGGCGCAGGCACCTGGGAGAAGACCGTAGAGGGAATAAAACTGCTCCAGGCGGCTGGCTTCCGCGTGCGGCTTGGTACAACTGAAACGCCAGCCAACTCGGCTCACCTTGACAAGCTATGTGAGTTTCATCGCTCCATCGGCATCCTCGACGAAGATCATTTCATTCGTCCTCTGGCGAAACGAGGGTATTCCAAAGAGGGCTTGGAACTAGGAATGGGTAATTTGGTACCAGAGATCACCGTCAATTTGGACGGCGTATTCTGGCATCCTCTATCAACCGACGCGGATATGCAAGTCAGCAAGAAGATGTTTCCACTCGCCCCGGTGGTTGAACGCATTAAACAACAGCTTGAAGCCATGGCGCTCAGCGGCAATGTGCCGTTGATGACTTTTACCTGAGGCTAAAAAAAATTTGGCTTCCGTGCGAAGCCACAGCATGTAAGACTTTCGCTTCTTTCTTCAAGTCGGCGCAAGAGAGCGCCTTCTATGCAAAATTCTATCAAGGAGACTAAATATGATTCAAGCATATGTTTTGATTGAAGCGGAACCTACGCGCGTGCAGGATTTGATCAAGGAATTGCCCGGCATGGAACTCGAAGGTTCTGTGATCAAACAAATCCATGCAGTCACGGGACGCTACGACCTGATCGCTTTTGTGGAAAGCCCCGACCTGCAATCGCTAGGCAACTGAGTAACTACTGGCATAGGCGGCGCCGTGGGCGTCCGCAAAACTGAAACCTGCCTGGTAGTGTGGTAGGACAAATTAATAACTCCCAGCAACTTCCATACCTTGGAAGACTCTCTTATCCTGTATGTCTATCAGGACGATTGGACATACATTAACCTTCAAAAGGAGAATCTATGACTACGACTGCTGTTCCTTCTTATCTTGAGAAACTGGAAAACGTGATTGCCGATGTTGTAGCCCCCTCTGCAATGGAGGTAGACGAGAAGGGAATTTTCCCGCGTGCTGGCATCGAGGCGTTAGGGAAAGCGGGCTTGTTAAGCCTCGTCAGCGCGAAAGAAGTTGGCGGCATGGGTGAGGCGCATCGGGCTGCTACCCTGGTCGTCGAACGGCTGGCGCGAGAGTGCGCCTCCACGGCGATGATTGTGTGCATGCACTACAGCGGGACCGCAGTCATTGAAAGCGCGAATGGTCCGCGCGACGTGCGCGAAGCAATCGCAGCAGGAGGACACCTCACAACACTCGCCTTCTCCGAAGCCGGTTCGCGCAGCCACTTCTGGGCACCTGTGAGCACAGCGACGCGTTCTAATGGTCACATTCAGTTGGACGCGAGGAAAAGCTGGGCGACAGGGGCTGGTCAGGTTAATAGCTATGTGTGGTCGAGTCGTCCGCTCAACGTAGAGGGAGCCAGCACACTCTGGCTTGTCCCAGCCGAAGCCAGCGGACTTAGAATCCCGTCGCCTTTCAATGGCTTGGGTTTGCGCGGCAATTACTCCAGTCCGGTCACAGCCGAAAAAGTGATGATCTCCAAAGAAGCGATGCTTGGGCAGGATGGGGGCGGCTTCGACATCATGATGGGCACCGTGTTGCCATACTTCCAGTTGATGACGGCAGCCATCTCCACCGGAATTATGGAAGCCGCTACGACGAAATCGGCGGCGCATGTCAGCAATACAAAACTTGAACACCTCAGCCAGGCTTTGCAAGACCTGCCTACGATCCGCGCTTACATCGCGCGAATGTGCATCAAAACAGACATGGCACACGCGCTTCTTCTGGATGCGTTGAACGCGCTCGAGCAGAATCAGCCTAACGCTATGCTGCGCGTCCTCGAGGTCAAAGCCGCGGCGGGCGAGGCGGCCACCGAGGTGACCGACCTGGCGATGCGCGTCTGTGGCGGCGCAGCCTTCCGCAAGGAAGTCGGCGTTGAGCGCCATTTCCGTGATGCAAGAGCTGCTACGGTCATGGCTCCCACAACTGATGTGCTCTATGATTTTATCGGCAAGGCAGTCTGTGGAATGCCGCTGTTTGGATGAGAGAGGAATTTGATTTATGGCTGCGAACACAAATGAACTTATCAAACGGCTCCAGCTATCGCTGAATGAATCGCTGGAAACTCTTGCCGCGCTGACCGATACAGAACTTGACGAACAATCTGATCATATTTGCGCAACAGACGGCACAGTCCGCGACCTGCTAACCCATAACATTGACCACGATAAGATGCATGCAGGGCAACTTTTCGGCGCGCGCTACCTGCTCAAGAATATGCAAAAAGGCGAAGTCCATCGGCTGATGGCTGATACGGTGAAAGCGCGCGCTGAGCTCATCGCGGTGCTGATCGGGATGCCCGATGAACTCCTTGACGCGTCCATTCCTGACGAGGGTTGGACGATCCGGGAAATGGTGGAGCATACCATTTATTGGGAACGCCACTCGGTTGACGACATGCGGCGGCGACAGCTGGCTGGACGGCTGGAACAGAGACCAACTGCGCTGTCCGACGTTGTTGATCCGCTGTACGGGTCCTTGCCGGAAGTTGACCTGAACGACAGCCAGACTCCGACTCCTGTTCCCGACCCGGAAGTGGTCAAAGCGGCAAAGGCGCAGGTAAAAACATAGCCATCGGAAGATTCATGCCGCGCTTTGCTTTCGGGTTTACGTTCACACTGGCTTTTCTCTTTATCTTTGCAAGTTGCGCGTACATAGGCAATCCAAAACCACCCGCAAGTTATACACCCGCGTCAGTAGAAAACCAACTGGCGAATGGAGCGCCCATTTACGCGCAGTCTTGCGCGACCAGCACCTGCCATGGAACACAGGGCGAAGGCATTCGGTCTGGTAATGGTTTTAGGGTGTGGCCCCTGGTGGGTGACGAATTTCAGTCGCGCCACCCGAACGCCCAAATTGTTTTCGATGTGATTCGGAGCGGGGGCGAACCCAATTTGCTTGCGCTGACCGATCAACAGATTTACGACTCCATCGCCTATGAATTGAGTCAGAATCGGATCACGCTCGAATCTCCCCTGACCACAGATAACGCACATGAAACATTTGGAGGGAAAATGTCTGGCGAGGCGCAGGGTGGTCTTTATCCGCCATCGGATAATGCGGTGCTGCGCGAACTGCCTCTCACGCGAGACCTCCCCATTGCTGCTCAAAACGACAGGCTTCGTCTACAAGTTGACCAGATCGCAGAAGCCAGCGCGATCGGGAATGCCAAACCTCCTGAGGGCGGCGCATTTTTGATCCTGGTGATTGTGTTCAACGATCTGGATAACGAGCCGATCACCGTCAGCCCGGATCATCTGAGGTTATCCATGCCGAGCGGCGAACTGTTACAACCTCAGCCCATCAATATCCAATCTGCCATCGAGAAGTTTCATACGCGCACCATCAAGCCCGAGCATGGAACGGTGGGGCTGGTCGTTTTCACATTATCTGACCCCGAAGCATTCGATCAATTGATTTATGATGATGGGGCTGGCGACAAACTGACTCTGGCATTGAAGCCATGAAGTCCTTTCGCCTTTGCGTCGCCCTGCTGGTCGCGATCCTGATCGGGGGTGTGATCCTCTTCGGTTGCGCGCGCCCAGCCTCAGGTCCAGAAAAGACGCGTGAGCCGTTGGGCAATTTCGATGCCGAGACTCAATCCCTCATCTCCCGCGCTGAACGCGTCGTATTCATCATCCCCTTTTCGCATTGGGACACGGACTGGCATGAAGCGTTCGACACGTACAGTAAAAAAGCCGATCAAAATATTCTGCGCGCAATCGAAGTGGCAAAACAGGATGCGCGTTATCGCTATACGTTGGAACAGGTCTTATTCGTTCAGCATTTCT
>Ga0247727_10012930_pt1 | contig 14189 bp, 10 predicted proteins | sample WisWelCaveWW1625_FD_202498 | JGI IMG/M metagenome (GOLD analysis project Ga0247727, IMG submission 202498) | Biofilm microbial communities from Wishing Well Cave, Virginia, United States - WW16-25 | ecosystem: Environmental > Aquatic > Deep subsurface > Groundwater > Cave microbial mat | place... | reverse complement strand
TTTTGCGAATCAGTTTTGATTTGTGAATTACAAGAAGTCGTAATCACAAATGACATTAAAAGAATGCAGCTAACTGTTCCTAAATTGAAATTATTCATACTCTCTCGGTTTTAATATGACGCATAACACTTAAATATACGCAACTCCCTCCTATCAATTGCGTTAATCCAGCGCCCATGGTACGGATTAGCGCAAGTTTTGTCATTTTTCAGAGTTGCGTTAATCCTTCAAATTTTAATTCTCATTTCCCCTTCACCATTCTTTCCAGCAATTCATTTTGAATGCGGAGCGTTTCAATTTCCTTTTCAAGCACTGAAATCCTTTGCTGATCTGCTGTAAGGGCATGTCTGAATTCCTGGGGAAGCGCAAGGGCAAGGTCGTAAAAGAAATTATAACTAAGAACATGGCAAATCTTAAAAAGCGTATCAGTCCGAATGCTCTTACGCTTCAGATACTTGCGGACGTTATCACTTTTTATGTTCTGCTTTCGTGCCCAGCCTGCCTGACGAATGCGGTTTTCGTCAACGTATTTCCGGAGCATAGCTCCGGTTGAAGGAATGTTGCTTATTTCCATGAGCGCCAAAATAAGGAAATAATTGAAAATGCCTGATATTAAGGCCGGATAAACATTCCTGATAAAGGGGATAAACCCCTTTGATAAGATTAAATTATAATAATTTTAAAGGTCTTAAACCCCTTCTTTAAAGTTTATAAACCCCTCTTATAAAGGCGTTTTTAAATGATTATAAAGGGATTGATCACAGCATTTAAAGATGTTAATAAGTTTACTTAAAGGGGTATATCTCTCCTTTTAGAGAGTTAAATTCAGAAAATCGCTGAAAGAGGCTGTATTAAGGTCCTGGCACAGGTGGTGAGCCTCCCTGATTGGCGAATCTCACCTTTAAGGCATCGAACGCAGCCTGATAGCCTTGCATACCAAGCGATGCTCCGGCTTCAATGAACTTATAAACTGCAAGTGCACCTGAGTAGGCCTCATGTGCAGTGAGCCGTTTTGTGTCCTTTACTCTCAGGGCAAGCTGAGCGATGTTGCCCTCATCAAGACCATTGAGTTGGCCAAAGAGGTTAAGGTCAGTGCTCATGTTGGTAACAATTGACTGAATGGGAGCAGGAAATCCGGCGTTGAGAAGCTGCCCCTGTGCCAGTGCTTCCTGAGCGAAAACGAGATTCTCCTCTGATAAGCTAAAGAGAGAAGTCCGCTCATCTTCAGTGAGAGCCTGTGTATAGGTTGCAAGCGTGGTAAGTGCCGTGTTAAGCGCATTGTTAATAGCTGTGGTATCAGCAGGTGTGATTGAAGTGTTGATACGGTTGACAGATGGGTTAGCCATATTTTTTTGTTTTTAATGGGAATCAAACATACAGTTTTCTTTTTATTTTTCGCAAGAGTTTTAGGGAGGAATAATTGAGCCTCTCAGATTGCAGACCGGGAAACTGGCGAAAGCTGGTTTCCCGGTTGGGTTTAGAGAGGGGCCTCTATTCTAAGGAATCGACTCTTAATGTATCCTGTAATGCCTGTGATTCAAGCCAATCATCGACATCTTGCTCGGTGGGAGTATTGAGGAGGTGATAGATGAGGTAAATGGTAGCCGCTATAGCGATGAGGGCAATAATGAGGGTTGCGATTTGGTTTCACATCTAAATTCTTACTTTCGAATGTCAAAGATTATTGAATTTACTATCATGAGAGCCAATCAATCAATTCTCTATTCTTTCATTCTTCTTTTTGCAGGCAAAACCCTTTCCGCTCAACCAGGTGCACTCGATCCAACTTTTGGCATAGGTGGACAAGTGAGTTTACATCCAAGCTTTTCAGCAGAGGAGGCAAAGGATATTGCTATCGCTACTGACGGAAAGATTCTTCTGCTTTCCTCAAATGGTTACAATGGAAGTTACCTGATGAGAGTTCATGCTAATGGCGTCTTGGACAGCAGCTTTGGTGATGAGGGCATACTTCCAATTTTGCAGAATTTTTCTGTGACTTCAACTGCCATAGAAATTGATAGCGCGAATAGCATATTATTACTTACAAAATACTCCGGACCCGGCGGACCAAATACGGCTGTCTATCGCTTCCTGGAAAACGGAGCAAAAGATAGCAGCTTTGGATATTATGGGAAGAAAGTTACTGCAATGCAAAATGTAAATCGTGCAATGATCATTCAAGCGGATCATAAAATTGTTGTGGCCGGGCAGAATAACAATTTAGTGGCGACAGTCGAACGGTTTAATGTTGACGGTTCTAACGACAACTCGTTTCATTTCATTGGCAGCAATTCGCTGACTGCACTCCCAAACAGCTATGCTTTTGCTTTGCAGCAGCAGCAAGATGGAAAACTTCTTGCCACTGGTACCGTTGATGGAAGAATGTTCGTTGCAAGATTCACAGTTGACGGGGACCTCGATACTGATTTCAACGGCCTCGGATATATTATTTTCTCCGGCAGTGATCTGATGGCTGGTCAGGATGTTGAAGTAATGCCTGATGGAAAAATCCTCGTAGTTGGTCATGGTGAGACTTCCACCGACAGCCGTATGCTTTGCTGGCGCTTGCTTTCAGATGGAAGCCCCGATTATTCTTTCGGTACTGACGGTATTGACACACTGTATAGTGGGGGTGAAAACAATTTCGCATGGTTTGCTTTTGCAAATGAAGATTCGACAGCAATAGTAGGCGGTGAAATTTTTGATGGATTGGTCTATCAACCCATCATATATCGTATAATGAATGATGGTTCACTTGACAATGGGTTCGGGATCAATGGCATTGCAGGAAAGACTTTTGACTGCGGGAGACTCCTTCAGATCACTGGCGTAAGAACAGCGGACGGAAAAATTATTTATTGTGGAACCGGTTTTGAAAATGGGAATAACTTAGTTAGTGTTTCTCAATTTCTGTCCAATGGATTGATTGATTCTTCCTTCGCAAATAATGGCTCCAGGGCATTTTCATCAGCTGACACTATTCTTGATTACAATATACCTCAGGATTTTACAGTGTTACCGGATGGAAAAATCTTTTGCATAGCCGTGAACAATGATCTTCAGTTAATCTATTGTCGAATTGATTCTGATGGGACTCTTGACTCTACTTACGGGATAAAGGGCTATTCTGTGCCTAATCAGAGAGTTCAAACAGGGTTACAGATTTATCAAACGAGTAGAATTATTGCAGCTGACAATAACCAAATTTTTATTGCTCAAAACTGCTATAGCGTCAAATTAGGTGATGAAGATTTAATTGATATTGAAAGTCCTGTTGGAGTACTGCTTCATAAGATGGATCCAGAAGGAATTCCTGATTCTAGCTTCGGGGCGGGAGGAATTCTTCGCTTGAAGTTTCCCGATCAGGGTCAGGATGCAATTTATTGCACAGATGTAAAATTGCAGGCTGATGGCAAATTGCTATTTGCTCAGCAACGTGTACATGATCTTGGATTCCCATATGGAACGGTCAGCAATATTTTTCTAACCCGATATGATTCAAAGGGAAATATTGATTCAACATTTGCAACTGACGGAACTCAGTCATTTTACGAACCTGAGGGTGCTTCTCCTTTATTCTTCACAATTCGCAATGATGGTAAGATTAATTGTCTCTATGGTTATCAAATCTATCCGGAGGGATACATCGGTATTTCACGCCTACTAAATAATGGCTCCTTTGATTCAACTTTTGGCGTAGATGGTACTGTTAGTTTTTTATCTGATGCCTGGTTAATGCTGCATTGGCTACTTCAAAGTGATAACAAGATGCTATTCTCACTTTCATTTGCGTATGGATCTTCTACCCATGGAATGTATCGCTATGATGAAAATGGGATAATAGATAGTTCCTTCGCCAATAATGGGTTTCTTGATCTTTCTTTTCTTGACTATGGCCCTATTGTGGCATGTGAGCTACAATCTGATGATAAAATACTTGCTTGCAATGCAACTTATGATGGAAACACCTCGGTTGCCCGTTTCCATAAGGATGGAGCTGTGGACTTTGGCTTTGGTACAAATGGACTTGCAAAATTTACTCCTCAGGGAAATTTTCCGCGTTTTATTCGATTGCAGCCTGATGGTAAAATTCTGATCTCTCAACCCAGCATTGACGGCATCTTAATTACTCGCCTCCTTGGCGGAATCGGTACTTCAATAGATGAATTGGCAGACAAATCTTCGCTTCAAGTTTATCCAAACCCCACTTCTGATCAGCTAATGATTAGAGGTCAGTTTCTCCTAAATGAAGAAGTGACCATTTCGATCTATGACCTAAAAGGGAAAACGTGGAGCTGTGAGACAAGAAAATATAGTAGCGATTATCTCATACTACTCGTCGAAAATTTACCAGATGGAGTTTATATGGTTACTATTCGTACTGAAAATGATTTGAGAACCCAAAAATTTGTGAAGCAATAATTGTGTTATTCCTTAACAACTATTGCCTCCTGTATTTTGCCGTCAAATTCAACTTTGAGCAAATAAATACCTGAGGGTTTTCCTTCAAAATTGAGCGTAACCGTATTCCAATCATGAATAACTATTATTTTTTGTGCCAACACGATTTCACCAAGCATGTTATAGGCATTGATGATTGCTTCACTCTCAGTTACGGAATTAAGCTGAACATGAAGTAGTTCGTCAAAAGGGATCGGATAAGCTATTAAAGGTGAACCATCAGAGTTGTCATCACCTGCCAACTTGCAAGGAGAGCAAGTGGGACAATAACGTTGGACAAAGGGGAATATCTTACCAATATACACATCCTGGTTGCCGGAATAGGTTCCTATTTGCGAGTTGACTTGACAAATTGATTGAATGTTGCTGCTTTTGGTAGCTAGAGCGATATATTCGCTGCCAATAGTGCCTAGAGCTATTGCCGGTCCATAGCTCAGTGTCTGGGCTTCATCGCCGGTACCACCGATATAAGATGAAAAACTCACAATTTGACTGTTTGCTCCCTCACCTGTTCCGGTAACTACAGAGAAAAAAGCATCTTTTCCTGGATTATTTCCATCTCCATCAATCTTATCACTAACTATACTTGCATTGTAAAGTGGGATAGGACCAGGATTAGACCCAGTGCTGTAACTTGTAGTTAGGCCAGCTATTGCAATAGAATCATGATTGTTACTCGCATTAGGATTAGAGTGATAAAGATTGATGTCCATAATTATATCATCTGCATTCCCACCAAAAAAAGTAAATGAGATTCTATTGGTTCCATTGCTATTGAACTTTGCAATATATCCATCATTTAATCCCAGGTCAGAGTGGTGATCACCCTGATATAATGCATCAGATGTGTGTTGAAATTTTAATCCATCTTCGTAACTCAAGGTTTCTCCAACAATATATATGCTGCCATCAGGCATAACAAGATTCTTTCTGCCCTTATCACCCAAAGAACCTCCTAAATATGTACACCAATGCGGCCCTAAAGTAAGCTCAGACATTTTTTTCCATTTCATCAGAAACGCATCAGATGATCCTCCGCCGTATTCATGATCCCATACTTCATCAGCGCCGGATGTCGGAAATGCAAAACCAGATGAAGTTCCGCTTGGAGTTGTTCCGCTTATAACCAAATACTTATCGCTCCCATCATCATAAATTGATAGACCATGTGGGCGATCCTGTTTATAATCTGAACCGGTCCAAAAACCTAAAAATTTCAATGTGCCTAGACAAGAATCAAACTGGGCAATGAAGATATCACCTCCTCTATTATCAAGATATGGCGTATAGGTTGATGTAGCTGATGGGAAGCTCGACGGCGTACTTTCTGTATACCCAGCTACAAATACATCATGCGTTGATTGATCAACTACTATTTGGTGGATAATATCGCGGCCATTACCTCCAAAATAAGTCCATCGAATCAAATGTCCTGAACCATCATATTTTGCAATAAAGCCATCATCATAGCCGCTGGCAGGAGCAGATTGCTTAATCGTAGTGCAAGTACTTACACATGATGCTGCTGTCATCGGGCTTGGGCTACTGTTGTAATCAATTTCGCCGGCGGTATAGAAAATTTTTTTGTACCTACCTTGTCTTCTGCAAGGCAATATGCATATTCTCTCGCTGTAGAACAGCCGAAGTAAGTTGTCCAAGTATTTCCGCAGAGGTCTCTATGCGCTATATAAGCATCTCCAGCGTTTCCCAAATTAACAGTCGTTGCACAGTTAGCGAATGTTGCAGAGCTTTGTGGTGCAGCGGTTCTACCGACAAAATAGATTCCATTGTCATAGATGATTTGATCCACAAGATCTTCTTGAGTGTAATCGTAACCACTGCCAGTTATACCTTTCCAGTACCATCCCCAAGTCATGTCAATTGGTTGTTCAACGAAGATCTGAGCGGCAAGGTAACGGATAGAAAGGAGTAGCAACAAAACAGTGGTGAGTAATCCATGGGTGTGTTTCATAGTTTGAGTGGTTTTAAGCATAACAAATTTAACCTTTTTCCTATTCATGGTTCGAACTTGTGGAGAATTTGTGAGAGCGCCCAAGCCGCATTAGGGATTGGAAGGGCGAACGAAGTGAGGTGCCGACTGTGAAAGCCATTGGGCAAAGCCGGCACGGGAGCGAAGCGAACCCTTGGAAAGCCCGACCCCGCCTTGGGTAGGTTTTGTGTTAAGCTGGCGGGGGGCGCCCAAATTCTTTTAAAAGAGTTTCATCTTATCTGGCGCTCGTCTGAAGTTCAGCTTTTTGTGCTATCGGTCGGTGTCCTCACCGACCGAAATATCCCTACCGTTTCGGCAGGCGAGAAAGGCAAAGGCACCTTCGTAGTTCTACTTTTGCTTTTTCCTGATATAGGGAATGCTGACTTTTGTCCTCTTAATGAAATCCTACGACACACTTTCAGAAGCGATTCGCGATCTGCAGCAGCGCGGCTATACCGAAAACTTTAACCTCGAAAAGGATTGCCTGAACTGCGAGCAGCATGGTATCTATTTATGTCCGGAAGATTTTGTGGTGGAAGAGGTGTACCGGTTTGAAGGAGAAACCGATCCGGGAGATGAAAATGTGGTGTATGCCATTTCTTCAAAAGATAAGGGATTGCGGGGTGTGCTGGTAAATGCTTTCGGGATGTATGCGGAAGAGGTATCAGCTGAGCTTGCAAAGAAGCTGCATTACGATCCGAAAGAATGAGTGTGCAGCTTTCCTTCCAAAAAAGCAAGAATAAAATTGAGCACAAATAGTAAATAAGTTTCTCCGCGATATCCCGATTTATCTTCGGGAACACAAAACTCAGGAAAGATCCAAAGTTCAATATTCAAAGTTCCGGGGTTGGGTTTTGAAATTTTTCTTCTTGAAATTTTCCTGAGGTTTGAAAATTTTAGTAAGAAGCTGTTTAAAATTCGGTTTCAAAAATTTTTATACTCGCTTTTATCACCTCACCCCCGGCCCCTCTTTCCTCATCTGCCTTCGGCATCTTCTCCAAAGGAGAAGACCAGCGGAAGAAAGCTTTTGGGAGAGGGGAGCCGCCCGCCCCTACTAATTCCTCTTTTAATGAGCGCGGGTTCGACTACACTGTGCTATTTTTCTCTTATTTCCAAACAGCTTCTAAGAAAATTCTGCAAGCAATCTTTCGGGTTAGTGTTCGAAAACAATTTGAAACAAACTTCCATCTTTCCTTGGACCCACGCTGTGCTGCCCCAATACATACAACTCTCCGTTTTCATCTTCACCAAAGCTGTTGATGTTCAGGTCTCCATCAAAATCTTTAATCGTGAACTGCCTCCGGTCCCAGGTGCTGTTGGGTTGTTTCAGCAGCATGAATATCTTCCCTTTCCATTCCCCGAAAATATAGGCACCCTGCATGTCCCGAGATTTTGATCCGCGATAGACATAACCTCCGATCACGCTTATTCCTACGGAATGGCCGTATTCATCTATCGGCAATTCCAAACCGCTCGTATTGCAATTGTCAGATGGATTAAAGCAATGTCTGCCTTCCATAATTCTCCATCCATAGTTTTTTCCTTTCTCGATAATATTCACTTCTTCCCATTCATTCTGGCCCACGTCACCGCAAAAAAGTTCGCCGGTAGATTTGTCGAATGAGAATCTCCAGGGGTTTCGAAGGCCGTAAGCCCAGATTTCCGGGTTAGCATTTTTTCCCTGAAAAGGGTTGTCGGAAGGAACGGAATACCCGGTTGGAGTGTCCACACTGATTCGAAGGATCTTTCCCAACAGCGTTTTCAAATTCTGCCCATTGCCAATCTCGCCGTGCTGGTCGCCGCCGCCGCCGCCATCTCCCGTACCGATATAAAGGAACCCATCGGATCCAAAGGCCATCATGCCTCCGTTATGGTTCGATGCAGGCTGATCGAAAGTGAGCACCACCCGTTCCTGAGTTTCCGCCACATCGGGATTCGCCGAAGCCTTGTATTCTGCAATGATATTCCTGTGATCCATTCCTTTGGTAGCTGTTGGCGCGGTGTAATAGACATAAAATTTTCTGTTGGTTTCGTATTGCGGATGGAAAGCGATTCCCAGCAAACCTTTTTCAGAATAAAAACTGCTGATGTTATCCAGTTTGGAAGACACATCGAGAAAAGGAGTTTCGAGCAATTGCCCGTTCTTAATGATCCGGACTTTTCCGGTTTGCTCGATGACGAAAAGGCGGTTTGTGCCGTCAAATGGTACGGCCATTCCTACCGGGGCCTCGAGGCCATCGCTGATCGGTTTAAGGGAAATAGTATAGGTGATTGGCGATTTCTCCTCACGCGATGAATTGCTGCAGAAGGAAAAGCAAAGCAGGAGGATGAGAATGCTAAAGTGCAGCAAACTATTGTTTCTGATCATCACGATATAGACGAATTTGAAGTTAAACTTACCTGAGGCTGTTTCAAAAATCAAATTACACACTCATGAACGGATTGCTTCTCCCGATGAATCGGGATCGCAATGACGTCATCTTTATTTTTTGCTCTTCAAAAAGAGTGGGGACTCACAATGACGATTTTGAGACGGCTTCTGCACAGAAACTTTTGTCGAGCAGATGCAATGATACGACGATTGCGCCCGGCAACTTCATTGAAATGTTCGTTTATTTGTGACCGCTACTTTGAAATTCGTCTATGAAAAGATTTTGTGAAATTGTATTGACAGCTTTTGCTGTGTTAATGATTTCGGGATGCGCGGGTACCCGCGAAGTTGCCAGCACTTATTCTCTGCCTACTACGTGGCCTGCTGATACTGACTATGTGGAGATTCCCGAAGATGCCATTGTGGTTTCGTCTCCTTCATACAAAGCAACTCATACTATTGTTACTGACATGGTGCATACAAAGCTCGATGTGAAATTCGACTGGGAAAAAGAATACTGCTTCGGTAAGGCATGGCTCACGCTGAAGCCTCATTTTTATGCCGGTGATTCTGTAACTCTGGATGCTAAGGGATTCACTATTCATAAAGTAGAACTGGTAAAAGGAAAAACCAGTATTCCGCTTGAATACCGGTACGATACACTTCAGTTAAAAATCCAGCTCGATAAATCTTACAGTAAAGATGAAACCTACACGGTGTACATTGATTATACTGCTAAGCCCGGTGAGCTCAAGGCAGCAGGAGCGGCTGCCATCCAGGAAGAGCGGGGATTATACTTTGTGAATGCAGATGGAAAAGATCCGAATAAACCCAGGCAGTTGTGGACGCAGGGAGAAACAGAAGCCAGCTCCTGCTGGTATCCCTGTATAGATAAGCCGAATCAGAAAACCACGATGGAGATTTCCATTACGGCCGAAAAAGATCATGTCACGCTTTCCAATGGAATCATGATCTCATCCAAACAAAATTCCGATGGCACTCACACCGATACCTGGAAGCTGGATCAACCATTTTCTCCTTATCTCACGATGATGGCGGTGGGACCGTACGCAGTGGTAAGAGACAAATGGAAAAATATAGAGGTGAGTTACTATGTGGATAAGGATTATGAGCAGTATGCAAGAAAGATTTTCGGGAATACGCCGGAGATGGTGGAATTCTTTTCCGGCCTGCTTAATTATCCCTATCCGTGGCCCAAATATTCACAGGCGATCGCCCATGATTTTGTGACCGGCGCCATGGAGAACGTTACGGCAACTACCCACGGCGCCTTTGTGCAGCAGACAGCAAGAGAATTGATTGATAACAATCATGAGGATGTGATCTCCCACGAACTGTTTCACCAGTGGTTTGGTGATCTGGTAACCACCGAATCATGGTCGAACATCACATTAAATGAATCGTTTGCTACTTATGGGGAATTTCTATGGATGGAGTATAAGTACGGTCGTGATGAAGCCGACTATTCTCTCAGCAATGACCGGAATGCGTATATGAATTCTCCGAATGCTGCCGGTGAGCCGTTAGTGCGTTATTATTATAAATCGGTGGATGATGTCTTCGATGTGGTGAGCTATCAGAAAGGCGGACAAATTCTTCACATGCTGCGCAACCATCTTGGCGACGATGCATTCTTTGCTTCTCTCAAATACTACCTTGAAACCCATAAATACAGCGCAGCGGAAGCAGACGACCTTCGGCTGGCGTGTGAAAAGATCAGCGGAAAAGATCTTCACTGGTTTTTCAATCAATGGTATTTTGCTCCTGGCCATCCGAAACTCAACATTTCCTACGAGTATGATGAAGAAGCAGAGAAGGTTCACCTCCACGTTGATCAAACTCAGAGCGCCACCGATGTAACTCCTGTTTACAAACTTCCGGTAGCTATCGATGTGTATGCTGAGGGAAAAATCAAGCGCCATTTTGCTACGATCAGCGAACGAAATGAAACACTTTCATTTCCCTGTGAAACAAAACCCGACCTCGTAAACTTTGATGGCGATAAAGCCCTGCTTGCAAAGCGCACGGTGACTCAGAGTGAAGAAGCCTGGGCTTTCCAGTACCATCATGCACCCAGGTTTCCCGACCGGCTCGAAGCGGTTCAGTATTTCGCAAAGAACAGCAAGAGCAATCATTACGATGAAATCATGCTGGAAGCATTGAAAGATCCTTTCTGGAACATCAGGCAGGTGGCTGTAAAAAATATAGCTGCCGGTAAAATCTCATCGGGTGAACAATTCAAGTCACAGGTCATGCAACTGGCCAGTGCTGATCCAAAATCGGCTGTGCGCGCCGCCGCCATCACGCAACTGAATGCAGCGGAAAAAGAATCTTCACTTCCTATTCTTGAGAATGCGCTTAAGGATAGCTCTTACCTTGTAATAACCACCGCATTGGCCTTGATTCTTGAATCCGATACTCAAAAGGCCTATCAGCTCACTACACAATTTGAAAACGAAAACTCTGAAGACATCGCCATCGCGCTGTTTGAAATTTATTCCCTGGCAGGTGATACTTCCAAAAACGATTATTTTATCATGTGGCTGAAAAAAGGTGGTAGCTATTTCCGGTACCAGGCGCTGGAATATTACGGTCAGTATCTTTCGCGATTTGTTGATCACGGAGAGTTTCTACATAAAGGAATTGCTTACATGGAAGATTTGGGAAAGAATGCCATTTCGTGGTATGTACGCTTCCGGTCGGTTTATTCTCTCGAGGCGATAAAAGGAGCTATGGACGCCAGGCTAAAAGAATTAAATACCCGGCTTAACGAAACGGATGCGCAAAGTCAAAGCTATAACTCCCTCCTTGGGCAGATCAGCAGCCTGACTTCTTCTTTGGAAGAATTGAATCTAAAGATTGATGAGATCAAAGCGGCTGAAAAAGATGAGCGGCTGATCTCACTGTATAATCGCAACTGAGTTATAGTGGCAATCATCAAAACTGTTCGGGGATTCACTCCATTTGGCGCCCTCGTTCCTTAGCGGTTTGAGCTTTTTACCGCCAAGACATAAAGACGGGAAGAAATTTTCTTGCAAATAAGTTATTTGTTTTTCTTTTTCAGGTATAATCTCTTTTTCTGAATAAACTCTCTCACTTTTTCGGGCACGAGATATCGGATTGATTTCTTGTCTTCATTCATAGTTCGAATGAGAGTGGAGGATATTTTAAGCAATGGTGTATCGAAGAAGATCACTCCGGGATGCTGCTTCCATTCGCCCTCGTTAATGAATCCTCTGCGAAAGACGAGAATGGGATATCCGTTCAAAATCTTCTGATAGTCTTTCCACCGGTTCAAAGATTCCAGCGTGTCAGCCCCCATGATGAGGGCGAACTTTTTCTTCGGATACTTTTTGGATAGCACCTCTAAGGTGTTGATCGTGTAAGAGGGCTTGGGAAGCTTGAATTCAGTATCGTTTGCAACGAATTTTTTATTGTCTTTAACCGCCAGTTTAACCATCTGCAGTCTTAAATCCTCTTTAACCAGAACTGGTTGTTCCTTGAGTGGATTCTGCGGTGAAACGATGAACCATACTTCATCCAGCGCCGCATGATTGATCATGTATTCGGCCATAATGAGGTGGCCGGTGTGGATGGGGTTGAAGGAGCCGAAGAAGAGGCCGGTCATTGGTTATTATTAGGGGTGATCTGACATCGTAGATCGCCGGGTGGAAGAACTAAGGTAAATCCTTAAGCGGATAACTGATAATCGATCACAGCTAACTTTCTCACAGGGGTTTAAACCGCTCAAACGACTGCCTGCAATCAAAGCAGTAATGGATGCTGCGGCAGAGGGTGGAACCAAAGAGAGAGTTCATCGTAGTGTTGCCGCTACCGCAATGCGGGCATTTTGACTGTTCAATATCTTTAAGGGAAAAAGCTCCATTCCTCTATCGGGCGGTGTCTCACCGCCCGAAACATCACCCACCTAAACTTCATGCTCATCATTGAATTCATGTACTTCTATGTTCACTTTACCACCGCCACCTTTCCTTCTGCAACGGTTGCGCCCTGTTGAGTGATTCTATAAATGTACATTCCATCGTGTAAGAGGCTCACATCAAGCATCCTGTTCTTGAACCATATGTAAAGAGTGATTGCAGCTACCCGTTTGCCATAGACATCAAACAGCTCAAATAAGGCAGGCTCGTCTGCATTGCTCAAGTCATACTCGATATAGAGCCATTGACTGGCGGGGTTGGGATAGATTTTTATACCGAGCGGATTGATGCGCTTGGCTGCTTCTCCCATCTTAAACTCTGTATCACTCGTTTCAACGGTGAGCGAGTAGCAGTTGACCGCATCAAACTTGCCTTTTGGCTGATAGACGCCGGCATAGTAGGTGCCTGCCGGGCAGCCATTGGCGACGATCACTTCATCTTTCTTGCCATCATTATCGTTCTTTTTTATCAGGCGCTTTCCTTTATCATTAAGCAGGAGCAGGGCGCCGTTGAACGGTAGATTACTTAAAGTGATTCTCAGGTTGGGCTCATCTTCATAAACTGTAAACCTGAATACATCTCTGTCTCCTGCGCTGCCAAAGGCTGCCTGCACGGTTTGATCGGGAGTAATGGCTGTGGCTTGCGTGTAATCGTTATTGGGCTCATACACATCACAAGATGCTGTAATCGTATCACAAGGGCTGCCAGGTAAAGCGCCGAGATCGTAGTTGGGGAAGTTGGGGATAGTTGGATTGTAGTTGGGTAGCGGCAAACCATGCTGTACTACATGACAGTTTAACCCTTCTTCATCTGGAGCATCTATGTAATGAAGATACCTTGAGCTTCCAAACGTGGAAATATAGATTTTACCGTTGGGGGCAAGCTGCTGAATAAAGAAAAACATTGGAAAAGGATCACCCTCCCCATCAAATTCTGCTACTTCAATTCTGGAAGAAGTTAGATCATTACTCCACAGATCAAACTGCCATATTCTTTTATAGCTGTTTACGTACAGGTAGCGGCTGTTGGGTGATATCGCACATCCAAGAGTGGCTCGGTAGGTAGTATCTACAGCTGGAATGGAATCGAGGCGATAATTTGAAAACTCACCAGTGCAGCGATCAAAATCGAAAACATGCACCACACGGTCGGCGCCTATGAATGTGTAGTAATTGCCATTTGGTGAAAACACTGCCTGACCATAAATGTCATAGTCAAAACTCACATTGCCTTCGCTATCATATAGCTTCGTGGGAAGTGGATTGCCTAAATCCTGTTCAATTGGAACGGATGCGCCATCCGCAGAAATCAGGAACTTATAAAAGGTATTGGTTAGATACTCATGAGTGATCAGCCACCAATCCCTTCCATTAGCATGCTTGCAGGCTGTTAACCTACCTAAAAT
>Ga0247727_10012929_pt1 | contig 14189 bp, 9 predicted proteins | sample WisWelCaveWW1625_FD_202498 | JGI IMG/M metagenome (GOLD analysis project Ga0247727, IMG submission 202498) | Biofilm microbial communities from Wishing Well Cave, Virginia, United States - WW16-25 | ecosystem: Environmental > Aquatic > Deep subsurface > Groundwater > Cave microbial mat | place... | reverse complement strand
TCGTCGACGACGAGGATTTTGGGTTTTGGCATAATTGTCATGTGAAAAATAATAGAGCAAAATATAGGAAAATGTCATGCCGAAGGCATCTTTTTATTGTCACGCACAGTCTTCGACGAGTTCAATCAGGTTGTGCTGGATTTAAAAAGGATTCCTACGGAATGACATTACACGAGGTTTTGCAATAAATCCGTTGGCCGCTTTTCATCCGTTGGAAAATTTGCAAACAAAACTGCTGCCTCGCCCGACTTCACTATCAACTGAGATCATCCCACCATGTTCCTCAACAATCCGTTTCACAATCGCCAAACCCAACCCCATGCCGGATTTTTTCGTCGAGAAATACGGCTCGAAAATACGCGCAAGATTTTCCGGCGGAATGCCGGGGCCGTTATCCTCCACAACGATGGCGATCAAATTCTCTGGCGACTCTTGAAAAGTTCGTACGGTGATTTTCGCCGTTGAAGAAGCTTGTAGCGCATTTTCGATCAGATTGATTAAAACGCGCCGCATCGCGTCCCAGTCGAAATTTAAATTAGGCAAAGTTGGCTCCAATTGCAACTCGATTGGCCGTTGTGCATAAAGCCTGGCGATTTCCGTGGCCAGCTCATTCAATGAGCCGAGCGCCGGGTGTAGCTCCGGCATGCGCGCAAAATCGGAGAACTCGCGCACGAGCTGTCTGAGCTTGTCGATTTCTTCATCGATAATTTTACAACCTTCGACTAAAATTTGGCGATACGTTTCGTCTTGCCCGTGGTATTCATCCTGAATTTGTCTGACCATCAATTGCATCGGCGTCAGCGGGTTTTTGATCTCATGCGCGAGCACGCGCGCGATTTCCCGCCACGCGGCCATTTTCTCCAGGCCAATCACCTGCTCCTGCCGGCGTTTTAAATCATCCACCATTTGATTGAACGCGCTACCGACTTGGCCGATTTCATCTTTGGCGCGGATGGCGACACGATGCTCCCATTGGCCCGCAGACAATTTTCGCGCGCCGATGGCCAACTCCTCCAACGGCGCGGTAATGCGCAGCGAAAAATACCAGCCGGCAACAAGGCTGATCAGCAGCATCGGCGCATAGGAAGTTAGAAATGCCAGCAGAATCGCTTGCCGATATTCAGCTTCGCGCAAATCCAGCGTTTGGCGCATCTGCGCGGCCATGACGATGTTTCTGAAGCGCTGTCCCATCACACTCGGGATCGGTCGCACGCCAACCAGCCATGCCGCCGGTTGCATGTGTTCCGGAAGCCGCAATGCCAAACGTACGGCGGCACTATCGACGCCGAGATTGACTAGCGAATCCGCTTTGACATTGGTTTTTAAAAGCGCGCGGTTAAATTCCAACGCGATATTTTCCGGCCACTGTTTGAGCGCCAAGCCATTGAGATCGGCAATGGCCAACAAAACCGAATCTTCCGGACTCATGGCGGTAACTGGATTTTGCCGGCTCCAATCCCAATTTTTTAGCGTCGAACTTTGATTGATACTTTTCATCCAATTCAACCGAAACGCCAGTTTGCGAATTTCCGTGTTCATTTGCAAGCTGACCAGCTCAACGGCGCTGTTAAGCCCTTCCGCCATTGGCTTTTGCAGGGTGATGCCCATCGTTCGTTTTAAAAAAGATTCCGCGAGAAAAGCCAGCGGGATAATCGGCAGGAGCGTGAGCGTCAAAAAAATGAGAATGAATTTGGAACGCAAAGTTTTCATCTACAAAGATTTCACCTTCAAGGAACTACGGCAGATTTTCAGATAAACTGAAAACCGAAGCTCCGCAAAAGCGTAGCAGCATTTGAGAAACAAAATTTCCCAACGGATAGAAACAACGCAACGGATAAAAACTTTCTCATCCGTTGCGTTGTTTCTATCCGTTGGAGAATAAAAACTACTTTGTATTTGGCAGATAGTCATGTTCTAACCAATGGCCTACTGCACCCGAAACGGCGGCGAGACGGCCCATTCCGATGCGCCAAACGGATTTTCCTTTTTCCCGCCCAAAAACGAAAACAGTTTATTGAGATTCAGCCGAAATCCCGCGGCGCGATCTTCGCCGGGCGCCGATTCTTCCGTGTCGTCGGCAACCTCCAGCCAATCCCGCAGTTGCTGATCTTGCTTCGCGCTGATGGGAATGACCGCCACTTGCAAGCGGAGTTGATACGTTTTTTGCGGAACCAAACGGCGCCGGGGCAGCAGCTTCAACGTATCGATCTTCGTGCAGAGTTTTTCCATTTCGGCAAAGCTGGCCGCGATCTGTTCGCGCTGATTGAACTGCAAACGATAGCGATCGCTCCACAAATCGTAGAGCAGGCGCAGCGAATGCGTCATCTGCTGCAACTCATGATCGGGCTCTTCCAGCAAACGAAAATCAAAACGAATGACCGCCGGCAGGCCGCTGCGAATCGTGTTGACGATTTTGGGAGAAAAAATATCGGCAAGCTGCACGGACACGACGAGGCTATCCGCGGCAGGCTGGGCGAGAATAGAAATCACGCGGGGCGTTTGCGCCGTCGCTTCTGCGACTAACAGCAGCAAAAAGAAATAACAAATTTTTTTAAGACGGCGCATGATTCCTTAAAAGAGATGTCCTAAGGTCAGATAAAAATGAAAATCATCGGGATGTTTTTCGGGATAGGCAAAATCCATTCTCAGCAAGCCGAGCACCGGCACTTTGACGCGCACGCCGAAACCCAGCGACTTCACCGTGTCGTCGCCGATAATTTCTTTTAAGCCGTTGATTCGTCCGGCGTCAAAAAAGAGCACGCCGACGAATCTAGGTTTGCCTTGCTTGTCCCACTCCAAGGGAATGCGATATTCGAGATTGCTCAAAGAAAGCTTGGTGCTGTAACCGACCGGCGTCAAACGGCGCTCGTCAAAACTGCGCAACGAATTAACGCCGCCAAGATAAAAGCGTTCGTAAAACGGCGTCGCTTCGGAAGTCTTTGCCAGCTTCAGACGCCATGCGAGAACGCCGATGCCAAGCTTTTGATACACGCGGCCATCAAAAACGGTGCGATTAAATTTCGTGTCGCCGCCAATGGCCTCAACTGAGAGCGCGCCCCAAATGCCTTTGGTTGGGAAGAGCGCATTGTCGCGCGTATCGGCCTGCAAGCGCAACCACACGCTGCTGAGCCGCTTTTTGCCAAGCTCTTTGGCGATGATTTCGGGAAAAGTATAAAGCGTATCCTTTCTATTCACAAACGTCGCAAAACTGTCAGGTTGAGTCTCGCCGAACTGCAAGCCGCCGGATAAATATTTTCCGAGACCGCGCGAGCCGCTCAAGGCCAGGCGCAAACCCGCGGCGGCGATATTCTGCCTGCTGGCGCGCGCATCGAAATAATGAATGATTTGGCGGCCGGTGATGTCCGCGTCGAATTGGAAATTGGCGGTGCTATTAAAAATGTTTGGCTGGTAAAAACGCAAATTGGCGCCGGCAACGCGGTCGCCAAAAATGATACGCAAGCCCAGCCAGTGGCCGGTGCCCAAAAGATTATCCAAGCGCACGCCGAGCGGAGAGAAATACCAGCCATCCAACTCGCTGTAGCCGCCGGCAAATTCAAACGTCGGCCACTGCCGCTCGATGACTTCGCAGACCACGATAACCTTGCCGCGGCCGGAGCCGGGCTCCGAACGAAAGCTCACCTGCTTAAAAAAGTTGGTCGCTTGTAGAGTCTGATAATTCCGCTCGATCAACTCGGGTGTGAGAATATCGCCTTCGCGAAAACTGAGATAGCCTTGCACCACTTGCGAGCTCGTCTTGCGCAAACCGAGAATTTTGAGCTGCTCGACAATGAGCTGGCCTTCTTGCGCCTGCGCGCGAGTCGGCTGCGCCGCCAGAATGGTAATGGAGACCAGCAGATGGACGAGGTTTTTTCTTAAAAAGGCTTGCATGAGTTTTTTATAAAATAGAAGAAATTCGCAAGGGTGCAAATGATTTTTTTGCCAAAACCGCGTGGCTTGGCGGTTCTTCGCATTTAAAATTATGTAATGCCTCAACCACGGATGGAAAATGTAACGCAGTCATCCTGACTGCAGACAAGATGTCTGCGCTACAACTCTGTTGCTAAAATTTTTTATTTTTGTATTGACTTTGTATATGCAAAGCCTTATGTTGACGAGAATAATTTCAGCGCGTAAAGCGACGTATCGATTTAGCCATGTGAAGTCGGAGTGCAAAACTTTAGTTTTGCGAAGCTAAAGCTTCGCACTCCGCTTCCAGGAAACATCGGAGTGACAAACTTTAGTTTGTCAGCCTTGACCGGTTTCAAACGCAACATAAATGTTGCGCCACGTTACCTCAGCACTTTGATTTGCACGGTGTCCACGACGGCGGAGCCGAAATAGCCGATGCCGTCGCCTTCGAAGTTGAATTTGGCCGCGTGAAAATTGCCGTCTTCTTCCTGCACGCTGTCATAGGTTTGCAAAAATTTCCGATAATTTTTATCGGCTGCATAAACGGCAACGTTGTACGCGCTGTAAAACCACAAATCCCACCAGAAGATATCGAGGCGCGATTGCCCGGCAACTAACGGCGTGTCTTGAATCCACTCTACCTTGTTGTTGAAATCGTCGAGGTCTTCGGCCACGTCTTCGGGCTTCAAATCCACATAAGAATTATCGTAAATGAAATTGTCCATCGTCGCCAACTGCGGCCGGATCACCGCCACATAAAAATTCGTTCCCGGCGAACGGTCGATGGTGAGCTGAAAGCTCATCACCTCGCCTTGCGCGTCACGCTGCCGATATTTCAAACTGTCATAATTTACCTGCGCAACCTTGAATCCGGTTTGGGGCACCGTGGTTGTTGAACGGGCGAAGAGCGCTTTGCCTTCGACCGTCGCCCGCACTTCGAGCGTATAGGTTTTGCTCGCGGCGATGCGCCAGTCGTCATTCGCATAACGATAATAAGCCCGATTGATGCGCTCATATTTCGGCGCGTTTGGCGAAATCGGCATTTCAAAGAAAGTGAGGGAATAAGTTTTGCCGGCGCCGGCGTCGAGAATTTTCACTTCGGCATTGTTGATCACCAAATCCATCCCGCTCAAATCAGCGTTGAGGCGAAAATTGCGCGAGACGCGAATGTAATCAACTTTCTCGTCAGCGATCAACAAGCCTTCGATCACCAAGCGCGGCTCAAAACTTTCGTTGGTGACTTCGACAATGCCTTTGCCGCAGGCGGTTAAAATAAGCGGCAGCCAGAAAAGAAGGCTTGACAATATTTTCTTCACAGCTTTTCCTCGTTTAAAAGTAATGCTTGGCTCGCGGATGGAAAAACGTGGCGCTGCCGACAAGATGTCTGCGCTACCCCATCCCGGTTAAAATTTAAAATTCACGCCCAACGTCGGCAAAAAAGGAAACATATATTGCTCATTCAAATCCGGCACGCCGCCGGTGTAATCGTAATTGGCAAACCACACATTTTTGCGATTGCCGATGTTGAACACCTGCGCGTACGGCGACATGGACCAGCCTTTGTATTGCTTGAGCCACGTCAAACTCAAATCCAGGCGCGAATAATATGGAAAACGAATGTTGTTGATTTTAGTCGGCGCCAATTGCACGAGCCGTTCGCGCGCGTCCGGATCGGCGCCGACGAGATAACCGGAGCCCGGCTCCGTGTAAGGCTGGCCGGTGTAATAAACGAAATTGACGCCGAGACTCCACTTGCCGCGCGCGCCGTTTGTCTCTCGGCCCCATAACGCGCGCCATGCGTTGCCCAGGCCCATCGTACTCGCCAGATTGACCGTGTGGCTCCGATCATGGCGAGGATAAAATGATCGTCCCTGATTGACGGCCTCGAATTCATACTGTGTGCGCGAGAATGAATATCCGAGCCAGCCGGTCACAATGCCGACATCTTTTTTCAGCATCACTTCGAAACCAAGCGTGGAACCGTCGCCGCGATTGAACAGACTTTTTGTTTCGTTGTACACCGGATTGTTTTGTGCGTTGAAGCGGCTCGTTTGCAGCTCGGTGAGGAAGTTGTCGTTAAAAACCAAAATGTTTTGATAGGTTTTGTAAAACGTTTCGATTTCGAGCCGATAATTCCCGGCGATCTCCTGCTGATAGCCAAGAATCGCGTGCCGCGCCGTTGATTCGCGGTAATTGCGATCCGCGATCGTCCAGATATCGGCGACAATAAATCGAGGGATGCGCTGGAGATATTGATGGTAAATTCCGAAAGCGGCTTTCACGCTGTTTTTGTCCGTAAGCCGATACTTGGCGGAAAAGCGCGGCGATAGATTTCGGTAGATAGTGTCCGAGCGCAATAAGTTATAGCGCCAGCCGCCTTCGATTTCCCATAGCGGCGTTGGCCGCCAGATCGCAACGGTGTAACCGCTGTAAAGCCGCGGCCGATTTTTAATCGCGACCTCGAATCCCGGCCCGGTTTGGCGAAAAACCACGTCCCAGTTTTTTTGCTCAAATCCGAACCGCATGATCCAGCGTTGTGAAAGATGATATTCCAAATTGCCTTTGACGGTCAAATCCGAAATATCATTTTTCTCAGTGATATTGCCGTCCTGCAAATGAAAGGTTGACGTAAACTCGCTGCCCGTCAGCCAAAAATTGACGAACAGCGCGGGCGAGAAAACGTGCGTCCAGCGCGCGCTGCCGGTGCGATTGCCCCAGTTATATTTCAAACCGGATTTATCCGCGGTTTTGTTGTTGAACGTCAAGTTGAGAATATCGCGACCGCCATAACCGCTGAGCGCAAGTTTATTCCTGGCGTTGATATCAAAAAAGGCTTTGACGTTGCCGTCATAAAAATAATATTGAGGAATATCATCCAGCGCTTTGCCAATCGTTTGGTCAAAATAAGTTCGGCGAATCGACCCGGAGAGCGAGCCGATTTTGCCAATAGGCATTTGCAGAGTAGTTTTTGCAGAAAGCAAGCTTAGCGAACCCGTTCCTTCAAACTCTTCGCGGTTGCCGTCGAGATGGGTGATGTTGAGCACTGAGGACAAGCGGCCATCATACTCCGCGCCAAATCCGCCTTTGGAAAGCTCGACGTGCTTGATGGCGTCCGTGTTGAAAGTTGAAAAAATTCCGAACGCATGCTCCGGATTGTAGACATCGGCGCCGTCCAGCAAATAAAGATTTTGATCGGAATTGCCGCCGCGCACATAAAGATCCGAGGAAAAATCCGACAACGGCACGATGCCCGGCAGCGTTTGCAAAGAGCGCAGCAGATCGGCCTCGGCAATTTGCGGAATCGCGTTGATCTGTCGCGGCAGCAATTCGATATTGGAAATAGCTTTTTCGTACATTTGCTCGCTCGGGCGTTCCTTCGTTGCCGTCGTCACGATCGTATTCAACGTAATCTGCTCGCTCTCCAGCCGAATATCAATTGTCTTTGGCGCATCGGCGGTGATGATGAGTTCTTTTGAAAACGATTTGTAACCGAGATAACGCACTTGCAAAACATATTGCCCAACCGGCACGCGCGGAATAACATAATAACCATTCACATTCGTCGCGCTGCCGAGCGTGGTGCCCGGCAAAAATACGCTCGCGCCGATCAGGCCCTCGCCGTTGGCCGCATCATACACAAAGCCGCTGAGACTGCCGGTCGGCTGCTGCGCGGAGGCGGGGTGCAGTGAGAGTAAAATCAAGACGAAGAATACAGAATCTTTGCGCATCGTTTTCTTTCTATAAAAATTGACCGGTCGCTCAAAGCGACCGGTCAATATCACTTCCGGAGTGCTTCGTAATACTGCAATGCTAAAGCATTGCACTCCGCTTTCACTCAGCCTCGCGGTGTTCCCGCGGCGTTAAAAGAGAAAGTCGAATTTCCGTCTTTGCTCGTGATCGTGCCGTTGCCGGAGCCGTCCGGATTGAAATGAATATCGGCCGTGAAAATGGGCTTGTCGCCGCGATCATATGCCTCTTTCGAAGCGTACACTTCGATGTGCAAATCGCCGCTGTTGTCTTTGTAGAAAGAACCGTTGAACAAAACGTATTGCTTTTGCTCGTTGATCCAGTTGCCTTTTAAATCCGCTTTGGTCGGGCCGTCTTGCAGCGTCCAACTGCCGCCGGTGCCGTCGCTGTTCGTCTCGGTCACTTCGAGGCGGCCAAAGCCGTTTTGCTCCGAGGCTTTGATGTTGACATTATGTTTCTTCGATGAGCCGTCGGCAAAAAACTCTTCACGCGTGAAATTGACTTCGCCGGATTTATTTGCGGGGTTGTGTGAGAAATTTCCCTTTTCAAAAATCGAGCGCGGATCAGAGCCGGCGGGATATGTCACGCGTTTCTCGAACGAAAGATGATTTTCATCCTGCACATTGAATTGGCCTTGCTCGCGCGTGCCGTCGCGATAGACGATATTGAAGATGATATTGTTTTTGCTAAAAGTGATGTCTTCGCTGTAGCGCGTGCCATTGTTGAAGCTCACGGTTTTCGTCCAACTGCCGATGGGGTTGGCGGATTCGTGATATTCGAGGCGTTCTTGCACTTGCGCCGTGTCCTGTCCGGAAGCATACAGACGCTTGCCTTCGATGACGCCGCCTTTCGGTTCGCTGCCGGGCTGGTATTTATCGGGTATGAGACGGCCTTCTTCATAGCGCAAGCGATAGCCGCCGCGGTAATCTTTCGCATTTTCCAACAACTCGACGACGTCATCTTTGTCGTTGGCAATGGTGAAATTCGTATTGACGATGATGCGCGTCGAGTCGCGTTGAATCGGGCTGTTGCCCGGATGATTCGTCGCGACGGTGTAAACCGTGGCTTTGCCGTTCGCGGTGTTGTAAATGATCCACAGATGATAATTGATGCCGGTTTTATCATCCGTCCAACGCCGGTCGAGCAGCGTCGAGTCGCCGTTCGTCTTGTGCAAATGCTGCACGAGCACAGGCGCTTGCTGATAAAAAGGCCGTAGCGCTTGTTGAATCGTCGCGTTGCTTTGTTGAAGGCTTCCCACCGCCGGCAAATTAATTTTGCCGAGCGCTTCCGGTCCTTCCATCGCCTGTTCGATCTGCGCGAACGTCTGCACATTGCGATAAACGGTGATGGCGCTGTTGGCCGCCACTTTGGCATTTGAATTGGTTTGAGATGGCGAGGTCGGACTCGTTGGATTTTTGTCGCAACTGATGAGCGCCAATGTTCCGATCATCAACAACGCGAGTAAATGGTACATCCTGCTGCGTTTCATAAGAACCTCCGTGGTGTGAGTAGAAAATTTTTAATAATGCTTCAACCTCTTAAAAGCTATTGACCGGTCGCGGAATCTCAATTGATTTCGAGTGCATCATAAGTTTAAGCGACCGGTCAATCTTACTTATCTCAATCTTCATGCCACCGCCGTTGTAAAATTTTGTCAGAAAGTACGCAGTTAATTTTTATACAATTGAGATAAAAGCCTGAACCCGCCATCAGTGTGAATCAACGCCACAGTGTGGTTGATTTGCCCAATTTAATCATCGGCCGGAGAGTAGCGTAATGGCTCAGATTTACAGGTGGAGAAAATGTCATTCAGGAGGAATCCTTTTTCAATCCAGCACTGTGCTTGCAACAAAAAAGATGCTTCCAGCATGACATGGGTCGTAGTCCAGCGAAAATCTGAGGGAGCACAGAGTAGCTATTATTTCTCTTGCTTTAAAATGCCGCAACCCTTATTTTGTGATTCGTACTTTGGAGGTGAATGCGGGTGCTGTATGGATGAAACTAAACCTCATATCGTGATCACCGCCGACCTGCGCGAGCGCGCCTCCGGCATTCCGCGCGCGCTCAGCGAAAAAGGGTTGGAAGTGCGGCTCAAGCGTTTGGAAGTGGGAGATTATCTGCTGACGCCGAAAATCGCCATCGAGCGCAAGACCACGGCGGATTTTATTCAATCGATTTTTGACAAACGGCTGTTTGCGCAGGTTGGGGCGTTGCGCGCGCATTTTCAGGCGCCGATTTTGTTGTTGGAGAAAAGCGACACCACGAGTTCGGAGGCCGCCGCCGAGCGCATTCATCCCAACGCGCTGCGCGGGGCGATGCTGTATGTCTCCGTGTTAAATCGAATTCCGATTCTTCAAACGGAGAACTCTGCGGATACAATAGAAATGATCTACGCGATGGCGCAACTGACGCATCGCGACCGGGAGCACGCGTTCTCGCTGCACGCCAAACGCCGTTCGCACTCACCGGCAATCACGCAGCGCTATATTCTCGAAACCATTCCCGGCATCGGGCCGCATCTCGCGAGGACATTGCTCAAACAGTTCGGCAGCCTGCAAGCAGTGTTCAATGCGACGCCGGAGGATTTGCAGGAAGTGCCCGGCATCGGACTCATCAAAGCCGAAAAGATTCGGACGCTATTGCAACGAGATTATCGCGTAACCCAGACCGCCGGTCTGGAACCCTTGCAACGAAAAGGGAACCGCAACGAAATTTAATCTTTTACAAGTTCAATGTGTGCACAAAAGCAAAGATTTTTGAAAGACAAAATAATGGGCGACAAAATGATAATCTTTTACAAGTTCAATGTGTGCACAAAAGCAAAGGTTTTTGAAAGACAAAATAATGGACGACAAAATGATAAAAAATTATTTTGTCTTTTAGGGTTACGGCTCGCGTTGGGACATCATTTATTAATAAAAATGAAAACCTCGAGAGGCTTTCGTACTGCAACGTTACATTGAGTGGAGGTTTTATGCTGTCAAATTTTTTGCTATTTTTCGCTCGGAACCGAGTCATCAAGTCTGCGCTCGTTCTGACATTGCTTCTCGTTCAATATGTATTCGCGCAGAATCTCACGCACGGCCCGATTGCGGGCGGGGTGACTTCGAATTCGGCGCGGTTCTACGTTCGAGTGGATAATGCCGCGACGGTCAATATTCGAATTTCCACCACCAAAGATTATGCGACCTGGAGCGTCGGCACGCCGCAAGCTGCCACGGCGGCGAATGATTTTGCCGTCAGCGTCCCCGTCACCGGGCTGATTGCGAACACGCTTTATTATTATCGCGTCGCCATCAATGGCGCGCCGCTGAATGACATCCGGCAGTTTCGCACCTTTCCGCTCAAAGGTGCTCGCGAGCCATTTCTATTTACGTTCGGCTCCTGCCAGCAAAATCGTCCGTGGCGTAACGCGCCGAACGCCGGACGCTCCTTCACGATGATGGCGAAAGATCAGCCGCGATTCTTTTTACAAATCGGCGATTGGGGCTATCCCGACACCACGGATACGGCGGGAGATTCGACGCGATTTTTTAGTTTGGAGATGAGCCGCGTGCAGGCGAGTTATCGGGCGAAATTCGATTCGCTGTATAAAGCGCAGCAGGTTTTTCGCCTGGCACCGGTGGATTACGTTTATGATGATCACGATTATTTGAACAACAACGCCTCAGCTTTTACCGCCAATGATGCGATGCGCGCCCGCGAGATTTCGGCGTCGCCGCAGGCGCGTTTGAACAGCATTCGTGGGTATCAGCAGCTCTTTCCTGGCTACCCTCTTGCCAATCCAAACGGCGGCATCTGGCACAAATTTACTTGCGGCAACGCCGATTTTTTTATGCTGGATACCCGCTCGCAGCGCAGTCCGAATATGAATGCCCTGCGGCGCAATGGCCGCGGCAAATTTGAATTCGTGCGCGATAATCAGCGCCATTCGATTTTGGCGGGCGACTCGACGCTGATCGGCGAAAATCAGCGTGATTGGCTGTTGCGAGAATTGCGCGCCTCGGAGGCGGATTGGAAATTCATCATGACCTCGGTGCCTTTCAATCGCAACTTCCGCCAGGCGCTCGATCTGACGCTGGCTTTGCAAGACACAACGGTTTTTGTTCCGGGTTTCGGCCAGGTGACCGGCTTGTTTGTGGCCGTCGAGTTGATCGACAAATGGGTGGGATTTGAAAAAGAGCAGGAATTGCTTCTGCAGTTTATTCGGCAAAATAAGATTAAAAATGTGATCGTGCTCAGCGGCGATTTGCACACGGCCGCGATTGACGACGGGGCCAACGCCGGATTGCCTGAAATTATGGCCGGCGGGCTTGATATCACCAATTCAAGAATCGTTGCGGTGTTGGAATTTTTAGGCATCCGGATTTGGAATCGCGGCGGCCAAACGTTGATGAGCTCGGATTTCAACGATGCTTACGGCCGTATCCATGTTTTCGGCGCTGACTCCGTGCGGCTGGAACTGGTCGGTGAATTTGGCGGCATCCTGGCGCGCCACGTCGTTCGTGATGGCTCGTTGCCGGTGGGGGTCGAAAGTCCGAGGTCCGAGGTCGTTGGGAATTTTGCGCTGTCGTCGAATTACCCGAATCCTCTGCGCGTCACGGCGGCAGGGGCAACAACGACATTACACTATTCATTGCCATCCGAGGCTTTCGTGACGGCGTCGATTTATGATCTGCTCGGCCGCAGCGTGCGCCAGTTGCAAAAAGAAAAAAAGCCGGCCGGAAATTATCTTTTAACCTGGAATGGCAAGGATGATCGCGAGGCGGCGCTTCCAAATGGAATTTATCTGTTGTCGATGAAAATCGTTTTTCCGAACGGGCAACAGCAGATTGCGACGCGGAAAATTGCACTGGTGAAATAAGTAAGTCCGAGGTCGATGGTCCGAAGTCCGAGGTCATGAGGCGCCGGAAATGAATTCCGGATTAGGCAGGGAAGCAATCGGCAAGGAGCAGGTGGAGAGTGTTACGTGAAATTTTCAAACCGGCAACAGCCGAAGAGTTGCCAACCAGCGGTGATGGGCAATTCGCCACGCCCCGAATTTTCGCCGGTGTTTTGTTCGGCCTTTGTGTGCTGTTCATTTTTTATGAAACGGCGATTCCCTTTCGGCTGAATCTAACGCATTCAGGTTTGCAGTATCGCTGGAATCGCAGCGAGTGGGTTCCGTTTTTAGATAACGACGGCAGTTGGCTCTCGCCGGCGGATGCGATCGGCAACGTTTTGCTGTTCATGCCGTTTGGATTTTTTCTGCACCACTGGAGACTGGCGCAGGCCACGGCGAGTATCAGCGTGCGCGCGTCGGTGTTGGCCGGATTGTTTTGCAGTTGCGTGATTGAAATCTTCCAGCTCGGATTAGATCGGCGAACAACCTCGACGAATGACGTCGTCACGAATTTCGCGGGAACTTATATCGGCGTCCGGCTCGCGTTGGCGCGACCGGAACTAATCGGCGCGGCGTGGAATCGCATTCGGCAAATTTCTCAGACGCGTCCGGCCTTGGCCGCCTGGTTGGCGGTCATGGCGATGCAAATCGCAATCGCGTTGCCGCCATTCGATTTTACGCTGCAGCAGGAAAATTTCCAGCGCCAGTTGTTGCGCTGGCAATATTCCTGGCACGCGCTGTCGAGTCTTTTGCCCTTCTCACAAAACCGGCTGGAGTTTTTGCAAAATTTTCCGCATCACGAATATCTGCTGGCCACGTTGATCGCTACCGCCGGGTTCGGTTTTTTACTTGGCTCCTCCTGGATTTTGTGTTGTCACCAGTACGGCCCCGCCTCGCGGGGAATATTGTGGGGATCAGCATTGGCGACGCTTGGTTTTTATCCTGCCTTGACTCTACTCCAATTCATGGTTCAGTCCGTTCGTCCTGTTGTTCTTTTCCCCATCGCAGGCCTCAGCGGCGTCATCTTAGGGACGTTGTTGACAACGATCTTCTTGCGATTGGCTTCCGGGCGGCCGGTCCGGGCGAAAAATGAAAAAAGTTTTTATTCTGACTAAAAACGCGAGAGAAAGCATAGCAAAAAGTTGTCTATATAATTGATGGCGACTGCCGGTTTCGCACACGTTCATTCGCGCGAATCAATTCAAGTGCAAACCAAATTAAGGAAAGGGTTGGTGTGAGGTAATGTGCTGCATTTCTATTGCCGCCCAGGATGAGAATCTGGCGCATTGGCTCGTCAGGTCTTTGCCCCAAAGCGCGGATTGTAAAATCTATTCACCCGCCGCGATCGAGTTCGATAGCGTCCGAGAAAATTTTTTGTCACCGGGTTTGCTCATCGTCGCGCTGACGGCCACGGAGCAACCGCCGAAACGTTTATTGGATCAACTGAGTTACAACCATCCCGAAATCAGCGTGATCGTCATTGCGCCGGCTGAAAACCTGGGCGTCGTGGCGACGATGCCGGGCGTCGATGAGCTGATGACCCCGCCCCTCAACGACGAGCAACGGCAGCGCCTGATCGAACGAATTCTGCTGCGCCTGACGCATTGCGATCGCTTACAGGCGATTCAAGAGCAGTTGCGCCGTGACATGA
>Ga0247727_10012928_pt1 | contig 14190 bp, 11 predicted proteins | sample WisWelCaveWW1625_FD_202498 | JGI IMG/M metagenome (GOLD analysis project Ga0247727, IMG submission 202498) | Biofilm microbial communities from Wishing Well Cave, Virginia, United States - WW16-25 | ecosystem: Environmental > Aquatic > Deep subsurface > Groundwater > Cave microbial mat | place... | reverse complement strand
ATTCTACCGCGCAGACCCGGCAGATCACTGGCCGCTTGCACGCGTGCTGCCGTGGTCCGTGCTTTATGATCTGGCGCCGTGGATCACCGCCTCACTCGTCATCATGGGGCTCGCGATGCTCGCGGCAGGGACGCTGCGCCGACGGCAGGCGTGGCGCCGTCACAGCGTCTTTCTGCTGCTGAGCGTCGTCCTCGGTCCAGGGCTCGTCGTCAATGCGATTTTCAAGGATCATTGGGATCGTCCCCGACCCCGCGATCTCGTGGAATTCAGCGGGCCGCTGCACTATCAGCCGGCACCGCTGCCGGGCGGTGAGGGCGGCAAGTCCTTTCCCTGCGGCCACTGTTCAGTCGGATTTCTCTACGCCAGCGGGTGGTGGGTGTGGCGACGCAGCCGCCCGGCCCGGGCGCGGGCGTCCCTGGCCATCGGTCTCGCGGTGGGCAGCGTCCTGGGTCTCGGCCGAATGGCGGACGGGGGACATTTTCTGTCGGACGTGATCTGGTCCGCCCTGCTGGTGCTCGGTATAGCGCACGTCCTCTACTATTACGTCCTGCGGGTTCCGGCGCAGGATGCGCTCGGATCGGCTGAATCCGCCACGCATCCTCACTCACCGCGATGGCACCGAATCGCTACCGTGCTGGCGGCGCTCGGCGGAACGGCGGTACTCCTGGCGCTCTTTGTCACACCGCACGGCGCGCAACTCACGCGTCATATTCCGCTCGCCTCCCTCCCGCGCGCACCCCAGGTTCTGGTGATCAGCGCCCGAACGGCCAATGTTGAGATCGTGGTCATCGATTTACCCGCGACCCAGGTGTCCATCGAAGGTGAGCTGCACGGCTTTGGGCTCCCGGGGAGCCGACTCGACACGCAGATCGAATTCCTCGCGAGTCCGATCCCCACGCTGAGCTATCGCATCGAGCAGCACGGCTGGTTCACGGACCTCGATGGTTTTGTCCGTGTTCGGATACCGGCGGACCAACTGAAGCTTATCGTCGTGCATCTGGAGCACGGCAACATTCGCATCACGGATGCCACTCGGGCGGGTGTGGTGAGAACTGAAGCCGTGCGCCTCGATCTCGCGACGGCCGCCGGACACATCCAGTCCCCGGTTCGTAACTGATTGCCTCGACCAGCGACTGACGGCATTATCCATCTGGGCACCGGACAGGTCGTACCATGCTGATCCAGATCGATAACGTCCTCGCGCCTCAGGAACTGGACACGATCCGCGCCGGCCTCGTCGGTGCGGACTTCAGCGACGGGGCGGCGACAGCGGGTCCCCGCGCCAAGCGCGTCAAGCGAAACCTGCAGCTCCCGACGGACTCGACGGCCTCCGTTGAGCTCGGCGCCATCGTGTCGCAGGCTCTCAAGCGCAGCGTGATGTTCAACTCGGCAACCCTGCCCCAGCGCATCTCCGTGCCAATGTTCAACCGCTACGAGACCGGCATGGAGTACGGCCAGCATCTCGATGACGCGTTCATGGGCAAGGAAGTCCGCATGCGCTCCGATATCGCCTGCACTCTGTTCCTGACTGACCCGGCAATCTACGACGGCGGCGAACTCGTGATCCAGGACTTATACGGCTTCCATACCGTCAAGCTGCCGGCCGGCAATCTGATCGTATACCCGGCGAACAGCGTGCACCGCGTCAATGGGGTCACACGCGGCACTCGCACCTCGGTTATCTTCTGGGTCCAGAGCATGGTGCGCGATTCGGAGCGGCGACGGCTGCTGTTCGATCTCGAGCTCGCGATACGGCGCCTGATGGTCGCGAGCCCGGAAAATCCCGAGATCGGCAGCTTCAACGGCTGCTACAACAACCTGCTGCGCATGTGGGCAGAGACCTGAGTTGACGGAACGGAGCCGCTCTCCTTGCGATCGCTGCTGGCGCCGAAGGCTGTATTCGACGAAACGATCGCCCTGATCAGCTCGGGTGATCTCGGTACGGCCGAGACCCGATGCCGGTCGGCGCTCGACGACTACCCGCGAGACGTCAACATGCTCGCGCTGCTCGGCGCATTGCTGATCAAGCTGGACCGGGCGGCCGAAGCCGAGACGCAATTGCTTCGGGCAATCGCTCAGGCTCCGACCTTTGCGAAACCCCATGAGGATCTCGGGCACCTGCTCGTCCGGCAGAATCGCGCACTCGAGGCCCTGCCCTACCTGGAACGCGCCACCCATCTCGACCCGAAGCTGGAAAACGCCTGGTTTACGCTGGGCAAGGCGCTGGCGATAGTCGGTCGCGGCGCCGAGGCGGACCTGGCATTCGAGCGCTGCTTCGCGCTGTCCCCCGAACGGCGCCTGATGGCACTGGCCGCGGAGCACCAGAAAGAAGGCCGGCTCGAGGAAGCGGAACACCTTTATCGCCGCATCCTTCGTCACAACCCGCGCAATGTCGATGCGATGCGACTGCTCGCCTTGATCGCCCAGAAGGCTGGGCGCGACGGCGAGGCAGAGAGCCTGCTGGAAAAGGCGATCGCCCTGGCGCCGGATTTTCTGGCGGCAATCCTCGATCTCGGCCGGCTCTGCAAGGAACAGGACCGTTATGGCGAGGCCCTGGAATGCTTCGACAAGGCCATCGCGCTCGACCCGGCAAGCCCGCAGGCGCATTACCTGCGTGGCTCGACTCTGGCTCCGGCGTCTTTCACGCAGGAAGCCATCGATTCGTACCAGCATTGCCTGAAGCTGCGGCCAACCCATATCGGCGCCCTGCACGGTCTCGGTCATGTCCTCAAGGCCGTCGGCCGTTACCACGAGGCGGTCGCCTCGTACAACGAATGCATTCGACAGTCACCTGAATTCGGCGAGACCTATTGGAGTCTTGCGAACCTCAAGACCTACCGCTTTGACGACGCCGCCGTTGCCGAGATGGAGCGCCTGGTCGGTGGTTCGGGTCTGAGCGCACAGTCCGAGGTGAACTTCCTGTTCGCGCTTGGCAAGGCGTACGAGGATCGCGGTGATTTCGGGCGTGCCTGGGACTTTTACCGAACAGGCAACACGAAGCAGCGCGCGCAAGTCTCCTACGACCCGGTGCAGACCGAGACCATGAATGATCGACTGGTGCGCGTGTTCTCTGCCGACTTCCTGCAATCCCGCCGCGCTGCCGGCCTCGCTGATCCCGCTCCGATCTTCATCATGGGACTGCCGCGCTCGGGTTCGACACTGCTCGAGCAGATTCTCGCGAGTCACAGCCAGGTTGAAGGCACCAGCGAACTGCCTTATCTGGGCCGGGTCGCTACCTGGCTGAACCGCAATCGTGCCGACGGCATCAACTATCCCGAGGCCGTGCGCGAACTGCGGCCGCCGATTTTTCAGTCGCTGGGCGAAGACTACCTTGCCTACGCGCGCATGCATCGCCGTTCGGGCGCAGCGCGATTCATCGACAAGATGCCGAACAATTTTCCGAGCATCGGATTTCTTTCGCTGATCCTGCCGCATGCCAGGATCATCGACGCCAGGCGCCACCCGCTCGATGCCTGCCTGAGCTGTTATCGCCAGTTGTTCGCGAAGGGCCAGACATTCACCTATGACCTGACGGAGATCGGCGAGTACTACCTGCAGTACCAGCGGATGATGGATCACTGGGCCGAGGCGCTGCCGGGCCAGGTGCTGACCGTGCAGTATGAGGACGTCGTTGCCGACTTCGAGGCGCAGGTGCGGCGACTGCTCGACTTTTGCGGGTTGCCCTGGGAGGACGCTTGCCTGCGGTTCTACGAGAGCGAGCGGCCGGTGCGCACGCCGAGTTCAGAGCAAGTGCGCCAGCCGATCTATGACCGGTCAGTCGGCCATTGGCAGAACTACGCCGCCCACCTCGACGAGCTCATTACCGTCATCGCGCCGATCCGCGACCGGTATCGGCGTTACGAACCGGCGGCAGATAATCGAATATGAAATTGATCCGGTCCGCATCGCCCTTGTTCATTACGCTGTGGACCTTCTGATTGTTGATTTCGTAGGCCTGGCCGACCGCGAGCTGGAACGGCCTGCCATCGATCATGAAACGGACCCGCGGATTCGTGATGATCGGTACGTGAATGCGATGGCCGGCACCGAATGACGGATGCGAATCCCGGTGCGGAATGATCCGGCCGCCCGCCAGCAGCTTCGCCGCCATCGCGCGGATGATCGTGCCGCCGGGCGGGTACCAGTTGCGGATGATCTGGTGCATCAGCGGCACGGCCGTCCCGGCGAGCCGGTCCCAGCCTGGTTGCTTGCTGACTTCAATGGCAGGCCAGTCCGAAACTTCCGCAAACAGCAGCACGATCGAGCGGGTCTGCTCGTGGACCTCATAGTCCTTCTGCCGCTGGACATTTTCGTTCCAGGCTGCCTCGTCGGCGGCCAGGATCGCCGCCGCCAGCGGCTCCATGTCCACCTTTCCGAATGAGCGGATCGGCACCCCGATATCCATGCAGGCAAGCCTATAGGCAGCTAGCGGTCGCCCGCAACGTTCCATCCGAACGGCCAGACCTCCAGGCCGTGGATGGAGTTGCGGACGTCGTGGGTGAGTGTCGCCATCCTTGCCTTGGTGCCAGGTTTCAAGTCGTGTAGCGTGATCGTCGAAGGGGAAGATCCGCAGGCAATGATTCCGTCGTCGATCACGCATAAGCCGCGCGCAAACGCCTGGCGCGCGATCCGTGTGTCGCCCGGATTGACATGCCTGAGGCTCTCGGCCGGGAAACGCGGCACCTGGAACACACGTTCACCCTCGCGGGAGGCGTACCTGACGACATCCGCCTCGGTGTCGTTGAAAATCACGCCATCGCGGAACGGACGGGCGTTGTGGGCACCCACCGGAATGCTGACCCAGCGCCGTAGCTCGCGGCCGTTGAACAGCAGGATCCCGGCCGTCCTGAGACCACTGATGTGCATGCCACCCTGCTCGCAGTGGACGTTGTTCAGGTGCAGCGCTTTCGATGGCGCTGGACCGTCGTTAAATTCCGGGTCGAAGGGTTGTCCGACGAAACCGTCGCCGTTAGCCGCGATCCTGAGGCCCCACGAAAACCCCTGCCGGTCCAGGTCGAAACCGAGAACCGAATCGAAGCCGGTCGAAGTCATGAACAGCGTGCGTTCGTGACGACAGATCTCATGGCAGTGTTTCAGGTACCGGTTGCGCCAGGACCCGAGTGGGCGAAAGTCGGGCGTGTAGGCTAACAGTTCGTCGCTGGCGGCGATGTAAACCGTGTCGCCGTCGAATTCGATACCGCGCAGGCCGCGATCCCAGCCGCGCCCCTGCCACTCGATGTCCATCGCATTCCAGTCGAGCACCTGGGCCGCGCGGTCCCGGTCGAAATCGACGAGATAGACGCCGCCATGGCTTTCGCCCTGGCGGCTGCCACGCACGACCGAACTTGCGACGAGGATGGTCAGGTGGTGATCAGAAATCGAACCGGAACTGCAGGCCCACGGTTCGCGGCCGGTTGATCGACTGCCTTTGCACCGCCCAGCGGTTGCTCAGGAACAGCGACGCGCGTTCGTCCCAGACATTGTCGATGAAGATCGAGCCGCTCCATTTCTCGCCTTCGAGGCCGAAGCGCAGGTCGCCGGTCTGGTAGGCATCCTGCTTCTGCACGCCGCCGGCCGCCACGACCGACTCGATGCCTTCCAGGTTGTTGACCGACTCGCCGACGTAGGCGTAATCGAAACGTGCGAAGGGTTGCGCATTCAGCAGCCGGCCGCGCGCACGGAACTCGATGCCAAGCGCCGCGCTCCAGTCCGGAGTCAGCGGCAATCGCGCGCCATTGGTGACCGGGATCTCGTAGATGGTGCCAGTAGAACCCACGAGCGTCAGGACGGTCGCCTCGGAGACATGGGCGTCGTTCCAGGCGAACGAACCGTCGATCTGCCAGGAATCGTTGATCGAGAATGCGAACTCGGCCTCGACACCCGGAATCTCCGCGGTCGGCAGGTTGACATAGCCGAGCTGGAAAATGGGCACCGGATCGGTCTCAGGATCCTCGATCTGCACGGCAAAATTTTTCCATTTCATCAGATAGGCGGCGATGTTCAACCGGACGCGATTGTCAAGCCATTCGGTCTTCGCACCCAACTCCAAGTTCTGCAGCTCATCCGAACTGTAGTCGCGCGGCAGGATCGAAGCCGGCTTCAGCGCATTGCGGCCGCCAATGCGGAATCCCTCGGAATAAGTCGCGTAGACCATGCGATCGTCGTCGATGCGATAAGTCAGGTTCAGCTTCGCGACGGTGCCGTTCTCGCTCGTATCCGAACTCGCGTTGAGCACCGAGTAACCGAGGAACCCCGCGGGCGCCTCCTGGTGCTGGGCGAACTTGCGTTTGTATTCGAACCAGCGTCCGCCGGCCGTGATCGTGAAGTTTTCCGTCACGTCGAAGCTCATTTCACCGAACACGGCCGTCTGCTCGAGCTCAGAGTCGTAGCGGCCGAGGAACCAGGTTTCCGTCGGAGCCAGCGTGCTGTTGTAGACGTTGTATTGGAGATAGGCGAAATATGCGAAGGCCGGGGTGTTCTCGTAGCCGCGGACGTAGCTGTCGAACTCCGTGTGGCTCGTTTCCTTGCTGTAGAACGCACCCGCCAGCCAGCCCCAGCGGCTCTGTGAATCGGCCGACGATTGCAGGCGCGCCTCGAAGGTCGTGATTTCGGTCTGCTCGTTGTTGGTCGCGAAACCGCGCGGGTCGCCGCCGAAGTCGTAGATCGGCGAGTTGTAGTAGATCGCGGCCTGGTTGAAGGTGTATTCGTAATCCGTCGCATCCGCCTCGTACGCAAAATCGCGGTCGAAATGGGACGCCGAGAAGATCGCATCGCCGAACGGCAATGACGCGTTGACCGTCAGCGCGAGCTGGTACCACTTGTCGTCGAGGCTCTCGCGCTCGAACCGGACCTGATTGAGGTCGCCGGCGTCGATCGAGACATCGCCGTGGCCGTCGGTGCTGAGGTCCTGGAATACCGCACCGAGGGTGGCATTCACATTGTCCGTGATGTCGAATCGCAGCGCCGCCCGGCCGCCGGTCGTCTGGGCCGTGTTGACGTCCTTGCTCGCGACATTGGAATTGTCGAAGGTGCCGCCCGCGCTGTCGGAGAGCACGTTGTCGATGAACCCGGCGTCTTCGGCGGCGAATCCGACCAGGCGCAGGGCGATCTTTTCCGACAGCGGCACGTTGACCATGGCGCTGATGTCGTAACCGGTGTCGCCACTGCTGGTGTTCGAGACCTGGCCTTCGGCCCAGGCTTCGAAACCGGCCGGGCTCGGCTTGTTCGTGATGATGCGCAGCGTCCCGGACTGGGAACTCGCGCCGTACAGCGAGCCCTGCGGGCCGCGCAGCGCCTCGACGCGTTCGATGTCGATCAGCCGCGGGTCGGGGCTGCGTCCGCTCTGGGTGATCGGCTGTTCATCCAGATACAAGGCCGACGAAGAAACGGAACCGAACGACAGGCCGGAAGCGGCGACGCCGCGGAACACGATGGTCGTGCCGCCCGGCTCGCGCACGCCGAGCGACAGGCCCGGAATCAGCTTGGCGAAATCGTCTATCTGCTGCAGGCCGCGCATCGCGATGGCGCGCGTGTCCAGCGCGCTGATCGATTCCGACACGTCCTGAAGGCGCTCGGCGCGCCGCGTGGCGGTGACGATGACTTCATCGAGGCCGGTCGTTTCCTGCGCCGACGCTGTGCCGGCCATCGACAGTACCGCCGAAACCGCGGCTGCCAGCGCCGGTGAACCCGCCCGTGTGGGCTTACGAATCGGGTCTGCCATGCTTTCCCCTCCCGCAGTCAGTCGATAGTAACCACAGCCTGTCGCGGCTGCAATCAGGAGCTCGCGGCTTCGCGCATCTTCGCGATATACCAGTGCATGAACTGTTGCGTATAGCCCTCCATCGACGACAAAGGCCCGGGCTCGTAGTAGCGCGAATTCACCCCGGCCTGATTGCGCTCGATGATCTGCTTGTCCGCCAGCGTCGTGACGTCCCACAGCCAGGTCAGTGCGGCGCGGTCGTAGTCCTTGCCCTCGATTGCTGTTTCATTGACGAGCCAGGTGATCTCACAGTCCGTGCTGTGCAGGCCGCGCGGTGTGAAGCGATACAGGACCACGTGGTCGCAATACGCCAGGCCGAAGGTCATCGGCCCCAGGTGCAGGTCCGTCGTGCCGCCGTCGTATCCCGTGATCGTACCTAGCAGCGGCGCCACCGGCTTTCCGTCGCGGCTGCCCGTCAAGTGTCCGCGGAGCAGCGGGTAACGATCGAATTGGCGATCGACGCCCAGGGCGCCCGAATCGAGCCATGAGCGCTGAACCACGTGCTGCGTGAGTCCCGACGCCGGCGCCCTCTCCATCACCTGCGCGAGCATCGTGGCGAATTCGCCGGCCGGGATCGCGCGTCCATGTCCAACGGAATATTCGGGATGCGCCGGCTGACAGTGATAACACTCGCAATAATTCTCGACGGCGAGCTTCCAGTTGCTCGCGATCGGGTAGTTCTGCCGATGCGCGACCCGGGCCTGCATGAGCCCGTATGGAGCCAGCGGCTCGGTCATGTCGCGCCTGAATTGATCGAACGGCGCGGGTTCGTCGTCGAAATTGATGAATATCAGTCCCTGGAAGACTTCGACGAGCAGGCGGCGAAGTCCATGCTTCGAGCGATCGAAGCCTTCCAGCGTGCGGCTGGCCGCGCGCAGGGAGCCGTCGAGGCCGTAGGTCCAGCCGTGATAGCGACACACGAATCTGGTTTCATGTCCCGAAAGCGCATCGAAGATGCGCGATCCGCGGTGGCGGCAGACATTCAGCAGCGCATTGATCCGCCCTTCGCCGTCCCGCACGACGATCACCGACTCGCCTGCGATCTCGAACAGGAAGTAGTCGCCGCGGTCCGGAATCTGGCTCTGGTGACCGACGTACAGCCAGGACTTCAGGAAGAGCGCGCGAATTTCCAGTTCATAGATTTCCGGATCCCGGTACAGGCCGCCGGGCATCGCATATCCGGTCCGGTAGCTGTCCAGCAATTCCTTCAACGCATTGGCCACTGTCATTCGCCTCCTATTGGGCCGTCGCCGGCCGTCGCCTGCCCGACACGAACGCCGCGGTCGCCACGGCAACGGCCACCAGCACGATGATAATCGTCGTGATCGCATTGATGTCCGGTGTCACTCCCAACCGCACCTTCGCGAAGATCAGCATCGGCAGCGTCGTGGCCCCCGGGCCAGACACGAAGCTCGAGATCACCAAATCGTCGAGCGACAGCGTGAATGACAGCAGCCAGCCCGAGACCAGGGCCGGCAGCAGCATCGGCACCGTGATATCGAAGAATACCGCCACCGGCCGGCCGCCGAGGTCCATGGCCGCTTCCTCCAGCGATTCGTCCATGGCCGCGAGTCGTGATCGGACGACGACGACCACGTAGGCCATCGAAAACGTGATGTGCGCGATCGTGATGGTCGTTGCGCCGCGTGACGCAGGCCAGCCGATCAGGTCGGCCATCGATATGAACAGGAACAGCAGCGACAGGCCGGTGATGATCTCCGGCATGACCAGTGGCGCGGTGACCATGCCGGAGAGAAGCAAGCGGCCGCGGAGCCGGTTCACGCGATGCAGCGCCAGCGCGACGATCGCGCCCAGCGCCGTGGCAAAGGTGGCGCTGACGACCGCAATGCGCAGGCTCAGCAAGGCTGCGCCCAGCAATTCCTCGTCCGAGAGCAGACTCACGTACCAGCGCAACGAGAACCCGCCCCAGAGCGTCACCAGCCGCGAGTCATTGAACGAGTAGATCACGACCGACACGATCGGCACGTATAGCAAGGCGTAGCCGAATGCCACGATCGTCGTCAGCATCAGCGAGCGGCGCTTCATCACGCCGCCTCCTGTTTACGGCGCTGCAGACTCTGGAACCAAAGGATCGGGGCCACCAACAGTAACAGTAGCACGACGGACACTGCCGAAGCGACCGGCCAGTCGCGGTTGATGAAGAACTCGTCCCACAGCACGCGGCCGATCATCAGCGTGTCCGCGCCGCCCAGCAGCGCCGGAATCGTGAACTCGCCGACCGCCGGAATGAAGACCAGCAGGCAGCCGCCGATGATGCCCGACACCGACAGCGGCAGTGTCACGTCCAGGAAGGCCTGCCAGCGCCGCGCGCCGAGATCCGCGGCTGCATCGAGCAGGTCGAGATTCAGACGCTCGAGGTTGGCGTACAGGGGCAGGATCATGAATGGCAGGTATGAGTAGACGATGCCGAGGTACACGGCGAAGTCGTTGTAGAGCATCGTCAACGGCTGGTCGATGACGCCGGTCCAGATCAGGAACTCGTTGATCACGCCGCGATTATTCAACAGGCCGATCCAGGCGTAGACGCGCAGCAGGAACGAGATCCAGAACGGCAGGATCACGGCGAGCAGCAGGATGTTCCGGCGACGCGGCGGCTGTCGCGCAATGAAATACGCCATCGGGTAGCCGAGCAGCAGGCACAGCAGCGTGCCGATCGCCGCCATCTTCAGCGACGAGAGATAGATGATCCCGTAGTAGCCGTCCTGGAACAGGTAGGCGTAATTCTCGAACGTGCCTTTGATGCCCGCAATACCCTGCTCGCCCCATTCGAGCAGCGGTGTGAATGGCGGCTGCGCCACGATCGGATCGGCGAAGCTGATCTTCAGGATGATCAGGAACGGCGCCAGGAAGAACAACAGCAGCCAGAGGTACGGCAGCGTCACCGTTCTGCGCAGCCAGCGCAGGGCCCGCCCGCCGTTGTTTGTCGCTTGGTCGCTCATGGCCGCAGCAGGATCGTGCTGGCGATTTCCCAGGACAGGTACACCTCGTCGTCCCATTCCACCGTCAATTTCGCGGAACGACGCAGGTTCTGCGCGCTGACCTGCAGCACGGCGCCGCTCTTCAGGCGCACGCGATAGAGCGACTGGTCACCGAAGTAAGCCAGATCCCAGACTGTTCCCTTGATGACGTTGCGGTCCTTCGCCTCCGGAGCATCCCGGCTGATCGTGATCTTCTCGGGGCGGACAGCGACGGAGATCTGGCTGTTGGTCCCGACCGCCTCGTCGGATTCGACCGTCAGTTCCACATCTAACGCATCGCAACGCAAGGACAGCCTGCCCGCGCTGATACCTGTCACCCTGCCATCGATCAGGTTGATGTTCCCGACGAAACTGGCGACGTATCGGTTGGCCGGGAATTCGTACACTTCTCCCGGCGTTCCAACCTGGGCGATCCGGCCTTCCGCCATCACCGCGATCCGGCTCGCCAGCGTCATCGCCTCGCTCTGGTCGTGGGTGACGACGACGAATGTCGTGCCGAGCTGATACTGCAGGTTCGCCAGCTCGAACTGCGTGTGTTCGCGCAGCTTCTTGTCGAGTGCGGCGAGCGGCTCATCGAGCAGCAGCAGCTTGGGCCGCTTGACCAGCGCGCGCGCGAGCGCGACGCGCTGCTGCTCGCCGCCGGACAGTTTCTCCGGCTTGCGCCCCGCAAGCGGCCCCAGCTTGACGAGGGCCAGCATTTCCGCGACCCGTTCCCTGATCTGGGCGGCGGGAACACGCTCTTTCTTCAGGCCGTAGGCGATATTCTGGGCGACCGTCATGTGGGGAAACAACGCGTAGGACTGGAACATCAGGTTGACGGGCCGCTCGTAGGGCGGAACGCCGGTCATATCGGCGCCATCGATCAAGATCCGTCCAGAGGTCGGCTGCTCGAAGCCCGCCAGCAGCCTCAGCAAGGTGGTCTTGCCGCAGCCCGAGCTGCCGAGGATCGCGAACAGCTCGCCGCGGAGAATGTCGAGCGACACGCGATCGACCGCCGTGACGCCATCGAACTGCTTCGAAACCTCGCGGATCTCAACCAGCGGTTTTGCGGGTGACGCGATCACAGGCCGGTCTTGACGCGCGACCACAAACGCGTCCGCTTGCGCTCGTCCAGCGGATCGTGGATGACGCCCTTGTGCAAGTTCTGCTTCACGGCGTCGGGCGGGTAGACCGCCGGATCGTTGCGCACTTCCGGCAGCAGGAGCGGCAAGGCGCTGGGATTCGGCGCCGCGTATCGGGTCTCGTTGCTGATGGCCGCGATGACTTCGGGACGCAACAAGTAGTTCAGAAACAGGTGTGCGTTGTCGGGATGCGGTGCATCCGCCGGAATGAACCACAGATCGAACCAGGCCAGCGTCCCCTCGCGCTGGATCGTGTACGCAAGCTCGACCGGCTTGCCCACCTCCTCCGCCCGGTACATCGCCTGAGCGTAGTCACCCGACCAGCTCATCGCAATGCAGACCTCCTCGTTTGGCAGGTCGATCAGCATCTTCGCCGAACTGAAATAGCGGATATACGGACGCACGCCCTTCAGCAATTTCTCGACCTCCGCCAGATCGGCGGGATCGAGGCTGTTGGGATCGCGCCCGAGATAGAGCAGTGCCAGCGGTATCACGTCGGTCGGCTCGTCGAGGAAGGTGATGCCGCAATCCGCAAAGCGGCGCGCGACTTCCGGTTTGAAGATCATGGCGCCGCTGCCGACCGGCGCATCCGGCATGCGCTCCCGGATCATCCTGACGTTGTACGTGAAGCCGGTCGTGCCCCACAGATACGGCACGCCGAACCGGTTGCCCGGATCGGCGGACGCCAGGGTCTTGAGCACCCACGGATCCAGGTTGCCCCAGTTGCTCAGTTTGTTGCGATCGAGCGGCCGGTAGACACCGATCGGGATCAGGCGCGCCGAATAGCGTTCCGCGTGAACCACGACGTCGTAACCGGTTCGCCCGGCCAACAGCCGCGCTTCCGCCATTTCCGTCGAATCGTAAATGTCGTAGTTGACCTTGATGCCGTATTCCGCCTCGAAGTTGTCGATCGTGTCCGGGGCGATGTAGTCCGGCCAGGTGAAGACATTGAGGACCTTTTCCTCGGCGCCGGCCGCCGTGGCCGCCATGGCAAGCCCGGCACCCGCGAGCAGCAGCGCGAGGATTCTCACGGCTTACATCCCCTCGAGTCCGCGCTTCAGCAGGGCGCGCGCGATGATCAGGCGCTGGATCTCGCTGGCGCCTTCCCAGATCCGGTCCACGCGCAACTCACGGAAAAACCGCTCGACGGAATTCTCCCGCATGTAGCCGCGTCCACCGAATATCTGCAGGGCTCGGTCGACGATCCGGTTCGCCGCCTCGGAGGCGTACAGCTTTGCGACTGAACATTGTGTGTGAAGCGAACTCAGGTCGTCACCGCGGTCATGCGCCTGCGCAGCTTCGTAGGTGACGAGTCGTGCCGCCCAAAGCTCGGTGACGCTGTCGGCTAGCATGGCCTGGATCATCTGCTTTTCGGCGAGCGCCTCGCCGCCGACAACGCGCGTGCTGGCAAATGCGGCCGCTTCCTCGATCAGGCGGGCGGATGCGCCGCAGCAGCGCGCCGCAATCATCAGGCGTTCGCGACGGAACCAGCTGTGCGCGTAACGCATGCCGTCGCCTTCGTTGCCGAGGCGCTGGCGCTCGGGAACGACGACATCGTTAAAGCGGTAGATCGGATGGTGATCGCTGAAGGTATGGCTGAAAACCGGCGTGCGCAGCAGTTCGATTCCGGGCTGGCTCTTGTCGATGAAAAACAGAGCATGCGAGCCTGAGTGCGGCCCGTCGGCCAGCTTGGCCTGCAGGATGAAGTAATCCGCGTGGTTGGCACTCGTGACGTACCACTTCTCCCCTGAGATCCGGTAGCCCTCGGGGCAGCGCCGCGCGGTCGTCTGAATCGATTCGAGGTCGGAGCCGGAGCCACTTTCGGTGATCGCGTAGCATTCCTTGCGCTTGCCGCTCATCAGCGGAAGGATGAATCGCTCGAGCTGCTCCTCGCTGCAAGCCTCGAACATCCAGCGTTGCGGCTCCGAGAAGCACCAGCAAAGCGCATTGGTGACCCGGCCGAGCTGTTCCCAGACCGCGACCTGGTCGATGACGCGCGCATCGCGGCCGCCGCGCGCGGCGGGCACATCCATGCCGCTGAAGCCCAGTTCGATCGCCACGCGCTTGTGCCGCGATTTCACTTCCGGCGGCAGCTTGCCGTCGTTGAGCTCGGCCTCCACTTCCCGCGGAATCAGTTCCTCGCTGGCGAACTTCGCCGCGCGGTCGCGCCAGGCCTGTGCCTCGTCATCGAGCGTGATGCGCATGTCCGGCTAACTCCGATTGCTTGCGACAGGTTGCCGGAAGTGATGCGGAAACGCATCCGCCAGATACGACAGCGTGATCCGCCGCGCCAGCTCGCGGCTCATCGACT
>Ga0247727_10012927_pt1 | contig 14190 bp, 16 predicted proteins | sample WisWelCaveWW1625_FD_202498 | JGI IMG/M metagenome (GOLD analysis project Ga0247727, IMG submission 202498) | Biofilm microbial communities from Wishing Well Cave, Virginia, United States - WW16-25 | ecosystem: Environmental > Aquatic > Deep subsurface > Groundwater > Cave microbial mat | place... | reverse complement strand
CGGCTGAGGTCGAGCCAAAGTTCAACTCATGGCTTGACACGGCGGAACAAATTACGCCTTATGCCACTGCCTATCGGTATCCAGGCGAAGTGCTGGAACCGACAGAAGAAGAGTTTCGCCAGGCGTTCAAGGCGGCGGGGGATTTTTATGAGTTTGTTTGTTCTCTATTGCCAGCGGAATTAAGCGCGCCATAAGTGATTGCCAATACCCTACTACCTCATCCACGCGCCGAATCCCCTCTCCCTTTGGGAGAGGGCAGGGTGAGGGCGAGATTTTCAGGCAGGTTTGACGTCTAAGTTTTGGATGTAGAAACGAAAAAGGCGTTGGAACAATAAAAAGGAGTTCAATATGAATGACCTAGGTTTTGGAATGTTGGACAAGCGTTCAGTCGCTGCTATTTTGTTTTCTTTAGGTCTTGCTGCTGCATTAGGATTGAAGATTCCAATAGACACATCTAATGTTGTAAATTTATTTGCTGGCGTTGTCCTCTTTACAGGTGCTCTCTACGCCTTCCGTTCTCTGTTTCGATTGATCGCTATATCAATATTTGCGATTAGCAAAGGGTTTCGTTACCGTCTAAGAAAAGGCTTTTTTGGAGACGGACCCAAATGGGTGGGAGGAGGGCAACGGGAACTCCTGTTATTAAAAATGTCTTGGTATATTTTCGACTATCCTTACTACTATAGTAACCTGGCGAGCACTCGCGATGAAGACAATGCCTATCTTAACAATCCACGAAAAATCGTTCGCTTTTTAGATAGATTATTTTTAGTCGGGGTTGTTTTCGCTGCATGTCTACCTACCACAACTCAGTATATAAACGTTTTTGGGATTCTTGGAGTAAGCATAATGCTTCTAATCTACATAGTAAGAGGCGGTTTTACATTCGTCGTGAAAGATGCAATTGATGCAGCTGACGAGAGTGAAGAAAATCGAGCTAAGATGACAGCGCAGGAACTAAACAGGGGACAGTCAAGGGAAGGTAGTAGTATAGGTCGCTTTCGGTAAATAATTAAGGCAAAAGATGATCCCAAAGCTAGAATTTCAGAAATTGATTAAGGAAATTAATTAATGACAACCCCTCACCCTCACTCCCCCACCATCCTCAAACCCGCCAAGCCCGTTGGCATCGTCGGCTACGGCGCAGAGTCCTCTCTCCCGCGGGGAGAGGGCGAGGGTGAGGGCGAGATTTTCAAGCAGGCAGGATTGATGTCAGCGTTTTGGTATGAATAGAAACATCAACGAAAAACCATAAACAAAGAAAACACAACATGGAGCATATGACCTATGGCAAAAGGTAAATCTTCCTCGTTTACAGAAAAATCAATATCTGCGGTTGCTTCTATAGCACGGATCGCCCTGTCAGATAGCAAGACTGCACTTTCCGAAATAATAAGAGTTTGCACCGAATTGACCGATGCCGATTACGGAACGATACTATTACTTGATAAAGACTCTCAAACGCTAAAGATAATTGCATCGGACGTAAAAGGGAACATAGATGAAAAAGTTGGAGAGGAAACTCCCATTCCGATGGGAGCAGTGGGTAGATCAGCAAGAACTAGAAAGACTCAGCTTATAGCAGATAAAAGCCTCGACATCGATTATGTTGTATTTGATGGAGATACCAGATCAGAACTTGCTGTTCCAATCATTGCAGATGAACAGGTAATTGGAGTTTTGAACTTAGAGAGCACTAAAGAGGGCAACTTCACTGTCGAAGATGTACAGATGATTGAACTACTAAGTTCAATTGTAGCTTCTGCATTGCGCAAATCACAACAGCCTAAAGAATCAGATTCAACAAAATCAATTCAAGACTCAAAAAGGCCTCTAGCCTTCGTACTTATGCCGTTCAAAGATCCTTTTGACAAATATTATAGAGCTATTATCAAGCCAGCCATTGAAGGAGCAAATATGCAAAGTCTGCGAGCTGATGAAATCTTTGGGGCTACAGAAATAGTAAAGGATATTTGGAAAGCTATTAGAAAGGCAGAAATTGTTATTGCAGAATTAACTACCAGAAACCCTAATGTCATGTATGAACTTGGATTGAGCCATGCAATCGGTAAACCTGTAATTATGTTGAGTCAAAGCATTGATGATGTGCCATTTGATTTAAGAAGTCTTCGTTGCTTACTTTACGATACTATTGAACCAAATTGGTCAGACCAATTGCATAAAAAAATCACACAATCGATTAACGTAATCCAATCTGACAAAGATTCTCAAACAAATTTTCTGGATATAAAGTAATTTCCTAACAGGACGAAAGTTAAATGACAACCCCTCACACACACTCCCCCACCCTCCTCAAACCCGTCAAACCCGTTGGCATCATTGGTTACGGCGCGTACGTACCGCGCTATCGTCTGCCCGCAAAGGAAGTCGCACGCGTATGGACAGGCGGTAAAGGCGGACTCCCCATCAAGGAGAAAGCCGTCCCTGGGCTTGATGAAGACGTCATCACCATGTCCATTGAAGCGGCGCGCAACGCCATGCTCCGCGCCCAAATTGATCCGACCGAACTGCGGGCGGTTTGGGTCGGGTCTGAGTCCCACCCTTATGCAGTGAAGCCAACTTCCACCCTGGTCGCTGAAGCGATTGGCGCGGTCCCCAACACACAAGCCGCGGATTGGGAATTCGCCTGTAAAGCAGGCACCGAAGCGATGGTCGCCGCAATGGGCTTGGTCGGCTCGGGCATGGGTCACTATGCCATGGCAATCGGCATGGACACCGCGCAAGGCAAGCCAGGCGACGCACTCGAATATACCGCGGGCGCGGGCGGCGGTGCATACATCCTCGGTCCCGCCGAAGAGTCGCTGGCGGTCATCAACGCCTCGTATTCCTACGTCACCGACACGCCCGATTTCTGGCGGCGCGAAAATCAAAAGTATCCCGAACACGGCATGCGCTTCACGGGCGAGCCTGCCTACTTCAAGCACATCACCGAAGCCGCCACGCACATGATGGAAGCCTCCGGCACCACCGCCAAAGATTACAAGTGGGCGATCTTCCATCAGCCCAATACAAAATTCCCACAACGCGTCGCATCGGGACTCGGCTTCAAGATGGAACAAATCGAACCCGGACTCTTAGTGCCTGTGATTGGGAATACGTACGCGGGCGCAGCAATGATCGGACTCACCGCGACTCTCGACATCGCCCAACCCGGCGACCGGATTCTCTGCGTCTCTTTCGGTTCCGGAGCTGGCTCCGACGCCTTCGACCTCACCGTCACTGACGCTGCTCCGCTCCGCGCGGGACTCGCGACGAAGACACAAGATTACATCGCCCGACGGACGGAAATTGATTACGCTACGTATGTGCGGTATCGCGGGAAACTTGCGATGAAGTAAAAGGAAATACCGCTGGTCGAGTAGCCCCGCGATATTCGTCGCGGGACGTATCGAGACCCAGCAATAACCTACAAACAAAAGATTACATGAAAACTGGTGGTTTCGATACGACGGCGGAAAAGCCTCGCCGTCTACTCAACCACCGAGGTAACAATCAACATGGCATTCTTCGACCTCTCCCTCAATGAACTCCAAACCTACCTTCCCGCCCGAGACGAACCCGCGGACTTTGACTCGTTCTGGAAATCCACATTAGATGAAGCGCGAGCATTTCCACTTGACGCGACATTTGAAAAAGTGGATTATGGTCTCGTCGCGCAAGAAACTTTCGATGTGACCTTCAATGGCTTCGGCGGGCAACCTGTCAAAGGCTGGTTGATCCTGCCCGTCAGCGCGCAACGCAATAGTAAATTGCCGTGCGTTGTTGAATACATCGGCTACGGCGGTGGACGTCAATTCGGCTTCGATTGGCTCCTCTGGGCAAGCGCGGGCTACGCTCATTTCGTCATGGACACGCGCGGACAGGGAAGCTCGTGGTCATTTGGCGATACGCCTGACTTGTATTCAGGAGATGGTAATGCACATTATCCTGGCAGTATGACCAAAGGAATTCTGGATCCCGGGCATTACTACTATCGCCGCGTTTTCACAGATGCTGTCCGTGCTATCGAAGCGGCACGCAGCCACCCCGAAGTGGATGCAACCCAAATTGCCGTGGCCGGCGGCTCGCAAGGTGGAGGCATCACCATCGCCGCGGCAGGACTCGTCGCTGATGTGGTCGCAGCAATTCTTTTTCCTTATGCTATATTATGCCTGGTCGCTTTGGTCGTTGCTACGTATATTTTAGCTGGCTTCACTTAAACTGGAAAATAATAATTTCGGAGCATTTATGAAAGAGGCTGTTATTTCAGAATTGGACCAACAAAAAAATTTGAATATAAAATAAATGTTATTGCGAGGAGCCTGCGTAGCAGGCTACGTAGCAATCTCGAGTAACCTTCTAACATGAGAGCGCCATCTTGCAAAGACATATGAAAATATATTTAGGAAATATCAAAATCAAATGCTATGAAACAAAAATCGTGGCTCAATTACATCACCATCTTCGCAATTTCTCTGACTATTATTTCAATCATTGCAGGAATTGCCCTTGGTGCTTTTGAAGGCCTTCTCTACAAACTTGGCTTATTTTTTTCGATAGTCTTTTGGTTTTGGCCAGTCGTCTTAATAATCGTAGGAATTCTTTTATATGCACTTATCGCAGTATTTGTCTTTAATTATTTGGCACTGCCGCAAGGCAAATCCGACTGGTCTTTACCCAGTGCTGCAACAGTTCTCCTTCTTTTATGTTCATTGAGTTTAGTTCTTATTGTACTTCTTACTCGCTGAAAATATCAGCATGAATATTGAAAGGACATTATGGCATTCTTCGACTTGCCTCTCGACCAACTCAAGGCCCGCCTCCCCGCACGCGAAGAACCCGCGAACTTCGACTCATTCTGGAAATCTACATTGGATGAAGCAGTGAAAAGGAGATCAAGGTCTATCCATACAATGGTCACGAAGGTGGTCAGAGCTATCAGACGTTGGAGAAGGTCAAGTTTTTGAAGAGCATTTGGAAATAATTATGTCATTGCGAGGGCGATAGCCCGAAGCAATCTCAAGTAACCTCCAAAGATGAGATTGCCACGTCGCCGCTAACGCGGCTCCTCGCAATGACGAATAAGGACATACATGACAGATGTAGTTATCGCAGGAATCGGACAAACTGAAGTTGGCGAACATTGGGATATTGGTTTACGGGATCTTGCTTTCGCTGCACTACGCGAGGCAGTCAAAGATTCGGGCGGGCTCAAACCGCAATCTTTATTCGTTGGTAACATGCTTGCTCCAAATCTTTCCAACCAGGCACATCTCGGCGTTCTGCTCGCGGACTACGCGGGCTTGCTCGGCATCGAAGCTGTGACCCTTGAAGACGCAGGTGCGTCGGGCGGCGCGGCGTTGCGACAGGGTTATCTCGCGGTGGCAAGCGGCATGGTGGATGTCGCGCTCGTTGTTGGCGTGGAGAAGTTCACAGATAAAGTCGGCGCGGGTGTGGAAGAGGCGTTGTCTACCGCGAGTGATTCCGATTTTGAAGCCGTGCAAGGCATGACTCCCACCGCGCAAGCCGCGCTCCTCATGAAGCGTTACATGCACGAGTATCAAGTCCCTGCGGATGGGTTTGCTGGCTTTGCATTAACCGCTCACACCAACGGGGTCGCAAATAAAAATGCAATGTTCCGCAAAGCCATCAAGCCTGAGACTTACGCCAAAGCCGAAATGGTCAGCGACCCAATCAACATGTTCGACATGGCTCCCAATGCGGATGGCGCTGCCGCGCTCGTTCTGACGCGCCGCGACTTGCTTCCGTCCGATTGGCAGAGTCCACTCGTGAAGATTTCCGGCTCCGCCGCGGCATCTGACACATTGGCGTTGCACGATCGCAAGGATTTATTGTTTTTCGATACAGTACAGATTTCCGCTGGCAAGGCGATGAAGCAGGCTGGCGTGATGCTCGAAGACATTAGCTTCTTTGAATACCACGACGCGTTTAGCATTTATGCGGCGCTGTCATTGGAAGCGGTTGGCTTCGCGATCAGAGGCAAAGGCTGGAAACTTGCCGCGGACGGCGAGATAAGCCTCAAGGGAAAAATCCCATGCGCAACGATGGGCGGCATGAAAGCGCGCGGGTTTGCAGGAGGCGCCTCAGGCGTGTATCAGGCTGTCGAAGCAGTCACCCAGTTACGAGGTCAGGCAGAGGCGAATCAAATCCCGAATGCGAAGACCGCGTTGATTCAGTCGCTTGGAGGTCCAGCGTCAACGGCGGTGAGTCATGTTTTGCAGAGAGTGGAGTAAGCGGTAATTAGTAAATGGTAATTGAGGGTTAGAGAAGTGGAGGAGTGGAGAATTTGTAGAACGCGTTTCATTGTCCGCTTGCACGTGTTTACTTGTGTACGTTTTTCATCATCGTCATTTGAATCAAAGCGGGAATCGTCAGCGCCGCCAGCAGCGCTGCCAGCCCAAACATCATTGCGGGAACAAGCCATCTCGCGTTGACTAGAAAGTCCTGATACAACAAGATGCCTTGAATGTGAAGTTTGGCGATGAGGATGGGCGGAAGATTCTGGGAGGCAAACCACAGCGCGCCCACACAGGAAGCGATGACAAGGCTGAGTAAAAAATCATTCCACGTTACGAGGGCGGGACGCGTGTTCTTTGGAAGGCGCGCCATTACATTGACAGTGATATTGCGCGGCATCGGCGCAAGCGGATAAGTTATCAGCGCGTCTTCGATGAGCGCGTTTTGTTCCTGGGGAGTTAAACGGTTGTCCATGATTCCTCCAATCGGGCAAGCGATTTACGCAGTTGTTCCTTGGCGCGGAAGATGCCCGTCTTCACGGTGCCAAGCGGAAGGTTGAGGGTCGAGGCGATTTCGTCGTAGGAAAGTTCGTGCTGGTAGCGGAGGGTGATGAGTAATTGGTAATTGGCGTCGAACGCGTCAATCGCTTGATAGAGATGTCGGCGGGTTTCGTTTGATTCGAATTCTTGAGCGGGAGCATTGAACTTTGATTCGGGTATGTCTTCCATCACATCATCGCCCAAATCATTTAACGAACGCCGCAGGTTGGGCAGGCGGTTGTAGCACAGGTTCGTGACGATGCGATACAGCCACGTTCGGAACTGCGATTGACCCTTGAAATTCGGGAGCGCCGTCCAGGCGCGGACAAAGGTCTCCTGCGTCAGGTCGAGCGCCTCGTTCTCGTCCTTGACGACGCGCAACGCAAGATTGTAGACGTAACGCTGATGTGCGTCCACCAGGGCGGCAAACGCATCATGATCGCCTTTCTGTGCCTTTTGAATGAGGGTGGTTTCGGTATCGGGCATGCAGTCTCTATGGGTTTAGACAGTGAAAGTTGGAAAAAGTTTCGCCCTCACCCTGGTCCTCTCCCAAAGGGAGAGGAGAAAGACTCCCTTCCCCCTTCGGGGGAAGGGCTGGGGATAAGGGAGATGAAACTTTTTTGCCAAACGCCTGTCAAACGAAGTGAGAATAACACAAAACAAGGAGAACCAAAATGAAAAGACCCATCGTAATTGTTTTACTGACCGTGGCGCTCACGCTCGTATGCCTGGGCATTGGCGGCGTACTCTTTTTCACGTTCAATGGCGGTTTGCCTGCCAGCAATCCTTTCGAGCCGCTGCAAATCTGGGCGCAGGTGGAGGAAAGCAAAACCCTCAAAGTGGATATGGAAAAACCGCTGACACTGAATGTTTTGAATGACGTGGGCGACGTGACCATCGTCGGCGCGGACGTGGATACCGTGCAGGTCAACGTGACCAAAAAAGCCTATGCCACCTCACAAGCCAAAGCGGATGAGGCAGTGAAAGCCATTAAATACAACATCGCGCAGACCGGCAACGTCATCACCATCAAATATGAATTGCCCAACCTGAACAACATCAACAACTCGAAGGCTGTGGATTTCGTTATCACCGTCCCCAATGAAATTACCGTGGATGTGAACGACAGGTTCGGAGCAATCAACGTATCGAACATCAAGGGCGCTGTCACCTTGCAAAATGATTTCGGCGATATTGATGTTGAAAATGTGGAAGGGGCGTTGTCCGCCTCAAGTAACAGCGGCGAATTGACCGCCGCCTCCATCAAGGCAGGCACGCAGAACATCGAACTCAAATCTGATTTTGGTTCGGTCACGCTCAAGCAAGCCAGCGGCAAAGACGTCCTCCTCACATCAAACAGCGGCAAGATCACCTTCGACGAAGTGCGCGCCACCGGCGATGTCACCACCAAGTCCAACTTTGGCGATACGGTCTTAGAGAACGGTTCTGCAAAATCCATCAGCATCGAATCGAGCAGTGGCACGGTCGAATTGGTCAAGTTGAAAGTCAGCGGTCAAATCAAAGTGGATGATGATTTCGGCAACATCGAACTCACCCAAGCCCTCGCCGGCTCCTATGACCTGCACACCAACAGCGGCGCCATCACCGCGGACGGCGCCAAAGGCAAACTCAAAGCCTACACCGATTTCGGCAACATCAAGATCGAAAACGCTGACAAGGTGACGCTCGACATCAAGACCAACAGCGGCACGATTGAATTCAGCGGCTCGCTCGGCGAAAGTCCGCACATGGTGAAATCGGATTTCGGCAATGTTGACCTGACCCTGCCCGGCGACTCTGCCCTCACCGTGGACCTCAAAACTGATTTCGGCAAGATCAAATCAGACCTACCAATTACCGCCACACTCACTGAAGGTTCCAACTCCGATGGTGAGCAAATCAACGGCACCATCAACGGCGGCGGCGCACAACTCACCGTCCAAGCCAACAGCGGCAACATCAACATCAACGCAGGTACGTAGAAATTCAAGTACCAAACGTCCCGAAGGTTTCTCGAAAGAGTTTATTGAGAATCGAAAACCTTCGGGACGGTCCATGAATGTGCTATCATAGCCGAAAAGGAATCATTATGAACGACATCATTCCCTGCCTCGGCGTGTTTGGCATACTAATTATCATCTTCGGCTTTCTTGCCTTTCTGCGTTACATGAATTACAAAGAGACTCTCGCCCTCGCTGAAAAAGGTTTAACCAAACCCGACTCAAAATCATCCAAAGGATTTTTACGCTGGGGGATTCTCATCACCGCAATCGGATTCGCCCTCACCATCGGACTCTACCTCTTCGGCTTTGACTCTGCCGATATCTACCCGCTTCATCTCGGACCGTGGATGCTGGGCGGCTTCATCCCCCTTTTTCTTGGCTTGGGCCTGGTCCTGCTTCATTATCTCACTGAGAAGAATTAATTTCAGTGAGTGGCTCCATCGGGAGAATGATATTCTCAAGAATAGTGAGCGTGGGAAATAATTGAAAGACAATGCCCAGGTTTCGCCCACTCCAGGCCGCCATTTGCGCCTCATTGAATGAGTGCACAGGCGCGCCATCGCCGGGTTTCTGTCGGCTGGGGAATGATAAGCCCTCCCCACTTGGGCAAGCGCATCCGCAAGCTGACGAGCTTATATACTTGACTCAATTAGTTTCTTTAATTACACGACGAGATTGCGCATCTCGTCAAGACGCCGCTGAAAATAATCGCGCTCGGCGCTGTTACCGCACAGGGCGAGCGCCCGCCTGTAGGCATCGGCGGCAGCCTCGCGCTGGTTAGTACGACGCAACAGGTCGGCGCGCGCCGCGTGATAGGGATAATACTCCTCCACACCCTCGATGCGATGCAGCAACATCAAACCGACGGTCGGACTCTCTGCCATCGCTACTGCCACTGCGCGGTTCACTTCGACCACCGCGGACGGAACCATCGTTGCCAGCGTGCCATAGAGCGCAGCGATCTGACGCCAGTCGGTTGCCTCAGCCATCGGCGCTTCGGCGTGCAGCGCGCTGATCGCCGCCTGTGCCTGATAAGGTCCCGGATCGTAAAGAGCGAGCGCCGCGTCAAGAACCGCGATCCCCTCATGGATTTTTGCCTGATCCCACCGCGCCCGATCCTGTTCTTCGAGGAGGACCAGTTCACCCGTCGGAGTGAGGCGGGTCTCGCGCCGCGAATCATGTAACAACATGAGCGCCAGAAGCCCGCGCGCCTCTGCATTCTGCGGGAGCAAGTCCACAAGCACGCGGCAGAGACGGATCGCCTCCCCACACAATTCGTGCCGAGTGAGCTGCGAACTGCGCGCGCTGCTGGTTGCGACATAGCCTTCATTGAAGATCAAATAAATGACCGCCAACAGAGCGTCCAGCCGTTCGGGCAATAGATCGGCGGGCGGCACGCGATAGGGGATACCCGCGTCACGGATCTTACTCCGCGCCCGCGCCAGACGCCGAGCCATCGTTGGCACAGGGACGAGGAACGCGCGTGCGACCTCTTGGGTGGATAAGCCGCCGAGTGTGTGCAGCGTCAGCGCGACCTGCGCTTCGACCGTCAGCGCGGGATGGCAGCATGTGAACATTAGTTTCAGGCGATCATCGGGAATCGAGTCGTCCATCTCGTGTTCGTCCTGGTCGGAAAGGGAGTCGAGGATGATCGCCTGGCGCTCCAGAGTCGCCGCGCGCCGCAGACGGTCGATGGCGCGGCGCTTCGCAACAGTCATCAACCACGCGCCGGGGTTGCGCGGAACGCCGTCAATCTCCCAGCGTTCCAGCGCATTGACCAGCGCATCCTGCAGCGCATCCTCCGCCAGCGTAAAATCGCCAAGGTAGCTGATGAGCGCCGCCAGAACACGCCCATGTTCTTCGCGGAAGGTCCTTTCGATCTGTGTCGCTGCGGTCATCCTTTACCCAGAACCTTGTCACTCTGAGGGAGCGATTGTTGCGACCGACACTTGCGCCGCACGCCAGTGCAGGTGAAAGTCTCGTATTTTCGAGTTAGAGACCCTTCGCTACCGCTCAGGGTGACATTCTTGTTGTTATTTCTGCGACCACTGATTCAGCGGGCGGACCTCAACCGAGCCATACTTCGCAGTCGGAATCTTCTCTGCCCAGCGAAGGGCTTCATCGAGGTCTTTGCAATCGAACAAATAGTATCCGCCCAATTGCTCGTGCGTTTCGGCAAAGGGACCATCGGTGATCAAAGACTTGCCATCCCGAACGCGGACTGTCGTTGCGTTAGCGACGGGGTCAAGTCCATTATTGGACAGCAACACTCCGGCGGCTTCCGCTTCCTTCGCAAAAGCATACCAGGCTGGCGCAACCGCCTGCTGTTCCTCAGGGGTTTTCGGCGCTTCAGTCTCGTTCGCGTATAGCAGCAGCATGTATTTCATAAGTTTGTTCTCCTATTTTATGAAGTCTCGACTGTTTTTGCCTTTCTATAAATACGTCGCACCGGGAAGCGTCAAAATGACAGCCTGGAGGCATTCTCATCACTTACTCATAATTCAGAGCAAGTTCAATAACTCACATGACCCCATTTAAGTTTATTTCCCCGTAAATATGCCCACAGCTTTCTCGCAGCAGGTGTGCGGAGTTTACCTGCCTGATAAAAATGGTTCCGGGATTGGATCGCTTTGCTGGCATAACCTTCTCGTGTCGGCGACATTATCATCCATCCCCGAGTCTATTGCAAACCCCTGCCCCCACCCGGCCTCCCCCAAATGCGACATAAAAAGTCTCTATGCCAACTCAACTAAACTTTCGCATTTGGGGGAGGTGCCCGCTAGGGCGGAGGGGGCGCATTTTCCCGCCATTCCAGCCGCGCCTTATTTCATCCAACAGTTTTCACATGCGGATAATTGAGAATTCTTTCGTCAGATGTGACCAGTTTGCATTTCATAATCCTGGCAGTGGCAACAATGATCTGATCAGCAGGGTCACGGTGAAATTCCCCAGGCAGACGCGTGGACTCAGTGGCTATCGCAGGTGTCAACTCAATGATTTGGACTCCAGGATAGCTCAAAGCCTGCGTAAACCATTTTTCAAGAGAAACGGGTAATTCAAGTTTGCCATTTTCTACAAGTTTTGCGATTTCCCAAAGTGATATGGCGCTGATGCCAATTTCCCCAGCTTCATTATCTTGAATGAACTCAAGCTGTTTGGAAGTAAGTCTTTCATCTCCATGTACCCACCAAACCCAAATATGCGTGTCGAGCACGATCATTGCATGGCTTCCCAATCACTTGAAGCAGCTTTGAATGGGTCACGATAAATGACAGGTTTTCCGCGCAACGGATATTTCGCCGCGCGCGTGGATTTCTTCCCACGGCGAACAATCACTTCCACAGATTCACCCGCGCGAAAAGGCACACCCTTGACAGAAACCTTTCCGCCTTTTGTAACTAGTGTTTTTGTACGAAATGTATTTTGCATAGGATACCTCGCAGTCATATTATACACCCCACTAAAACATGACATGCGCGAGTGCGTCGCACCACATGGGTAGACTCTGCTCATTAAGCAGAAGAATCTAAAGGATGAGAGATACCCGTCGAAAGAGGTGCGACGCACCCAGACTGATCAATCGCAACCCACGCCCACATCGTCCCCTTGTGGGACGCGGACGTTATGGCTGGCAACGGCGCGCCCTCCCTTCGCGAAGCACCCCTGTGGGGATCCATTTAGGAGAGGGCTGGGGGTGAGGTCATTTGCCCCCATTTTCCCGCCAATCCAGCCGCGGATGTGTTATAGGTTTGAAGCCCACTGCTTCGTATTTTTCTTTCTCGCAATGTCTTCGTCAGACGCTACAATCAAATTCGGCATCTTGCTTAGTGCAAATATTCTCAGAGTAGTTTCATCGAGTTGCACCACATATTTATATGATTTCGGCGTTTGTCTCACAGGCACTTTAGGCTTCGGATTAACTTCCCAACAAATAACTGTTGGGAATTGGCTAATCAAATGACCATGTGCTTTGTAATTGAAGAATTTATATTCGGCTTCAAAAGTAGCAAAACGTTCAGCATTACTTGACTCATCTTCTTGAAAGTGAACTACTAAGTCCGCTCCTGTTGCTGAATAAGCCAGACTTTCAAAATTAGCAAAAGGCAATGCATTTAATGCTTCCAATTTCCATAGAATTGCAAGAGTATCAGTCTCATTCTCTGGTTCACGTAGCAGGCGAATTGGATCCGAATCAAGATTAGGTTGCCAATAAACCCATTTTTGTTCTTTATTTTCAAGGCCCAATTTTCTTTCTTTAAGCTGTCCAGCACTTTTTCTATCCTTTCTTTGCTTGGGAATCAACCTAAAGTCTCTGTGTCGTTGTGATATTTCTGCTTGTTGAATTGCCTCCGCGGCAGCTTTCTTAAACAGTTCCGTCTTTTCTGACGAGACCAAGCCACTTCGAGAAATATTCATCTCAGATTGAACTGAATCACATTCAATAATCAAACAACATTTGTTTATTCCAGGATTGGCAACTGCTAATTGACCGCTTCCCAACTCCCTCATGTCTAATCGAAAATAAGGAATGCCCTTTACTGAAAGAATCAAACCAGTATTTAGGTGAACTTCTGCCAATCCAAATTTGGCTTCATCCCATGTGTAGAAACCTTTTAGCGTCAATGTGACATTTTGATTTTTAGATGATAGATTTTTGGAAACTACAATTGGAGGATTTATGAAAACTGCTCCTTCAGGAGGGTCAGCAGGCAAATTCTTTATTTCAGGAAAGCCAAATGGTATTTCTTCACTTCTAGTTTGAACCTTAAGAGTAATTCGCGCAGGGTTTTTCCTATCTCTGGTATAACCGGCAAAAGTTCTATGTAACAAATAATCGTATATTTCTTCAAAGGTAAATGGAGATTGCTTATAAGGAGGATGTCCAAAGACCTTAATGCGTGTCCCTGTCCACTCGCTAACTGACATTTCACTAACCTGCGGGCGTGGAATCTTCCCATCTTCAATGGTTTTCCAAGGCTCATTCACAACCACACTGTATGCAGCTTTACCTGTCGAAGTTTCTATTTCAATCCTTCGAGAGTTATAAGTAAGTTTTGAACCAATTCCTTTCCAAGAAAACTCATCCGCTTCTAGTCCAGCAACCGCAGAGAAACCAAGACCGAGAAATCTGTCCAACCTACCTGGAAATTCCCGACTGTTTGTAAAGTTCATTCCGCAGCCATCGTCATTTACCTCAAAAGCATGTCCATACTCTGGGTGCACATAATATGTGACAAAAATATTTCGTGCGCCAACCTCTTGCGCCCCTGCATTTGAGATTAATTCTCTAAGAAGTTCTAGTGGATGAATCCTCTCCAAAATCAGTTGCTTCATTACTGCAACTTCTTGAAAGATAGGGTCAACAGATTTTTTTGGGGAAACGAAAAAAT
>Ga0247727_10012926_pt1 | contig 14191 bp, 12 predicted proteins | sample WisWelCaveWW1625_FD_202498 | JGI IMG/M metagenome (GOLD analysis project Ga0247727, IMG submission 202498) | Biofilm microbial communities from Wishing Well Cave, Virginia, United States - WW16-25 | ecosystem: Environmental > Aquatic > Deep subsurface > Groundwater > Cave microbial mat | place... | reverse complement strand
CTCCCAGGTGGGGAAAACCCGGCCAAGCGTCCCAAAGCAAGGGACCGGGTGGGGCCCCACCTTGGGATCGCCTAGAGTTGTTGCAAGGAGGCCCCGCGGAGGGGAAAGTAAACTTTCTCCCTGCCACCTTTCGGCCGAGCGGTCGACGAAGGGGGGAGATTCTGTCTTTTACGCCCGCCGGGGGGTGAGGGGATTCTGCTTGCCGGCCTCGCCGAGAAGGGGCTTTTTCGATATAATAGGCGCCTATGCAGCAGGGGGTATTTCTGCTTTGGGTGATATGCGTTGGGGTGTCCCTGGGGGTCTGGATTTATCTTGAAGTCTCCTTGTCCCGCTACGGGTCGTTGCAAACCCGCCGAAAACTCACCGGTTATGAACTGGCCCGGCAGATCCTTGACCGGCATCAATCAGGCCGTGTTCCGATTGAGGCCGTTCCCCAAGGAAGAGACCTCGGGGCCTCACTCGACAAGCTCTTCCTCCGCGAAGAAGATTACCGCGGGAGCCGGCTGGCTCATTTGGCCCGTTCCCTCTTCGGAGCAACCCGTTTACTGGTCGGTTCCAAATCGGTCGCCTCTCTTTATTTGCGGGGACTCGGGGAACGCTCATTTCAGTGGGTCATCGTCTCCTCGTGGGTTTTGGTCCTTCTCGGAGCGGCCTTCCGATTCGCCCGTCCGGCCGCAACTCTCGGCCAGATTCTCTTCGTCTTGTCGGGGCTTCTCGCCGTCGCCTCTTTGGGGGAGGAGTTCGAGGTGGGCAAACGCTCGGTTTCAAATCTGATGTCGGTCGAGGGGTTCGAGCTGGACGAGAAGGTGCGGATGAAAAAACTTCTCGAGAGCCTCCGTTGGTGGCCCTTTGCGTTGCTGATTCAAGCCCCGTTTTCTCTTTCAGTCCGTAGTTCTGAGAAGTCGAGTCATGTCCTATCGAAATCTAAGTGAATTTGTTGAAAGGCTCCGTCAGGAAAAGGAGCTCACCGACATTCGGGCCGAGGTCGACCCTCACCTCGAGATCTCGGAGATCTATGATCGGGTGGTGAAAAAGGAAGGCCCGGCCCTTCTTTTTCATCGCGTGAAAGGTTCGGCCATTCCACTCGCCATCAATCTCTACGGCTCTTTCCGGCGGATGAGTTTGGCCCTCGGCGTCTCTGACATCCGTGAAGTGGCGAAGCGGCTCGAAGGCTTCCTGGAATTGAAAGTGCCTGAGAAACTCACGGATAAATTGAAGCTTTTGCCCAAACTTCATCTCCTGAACAAGATCACTCCGCGGACGGTTCGTCAGGGTCCCTGCCAGGAGGTCGTGAAGGAGGAGGGGGAGCTCTTGAGTGAGCTTCCTATTATTCAGTGTTGGCCCAAGGACGCCGGCCGCTATATCACGCTCCCGATGGTGGTCACGAAAGACCCCGAGACCGGGATCCGGAATGTCGGAACATACCGAATGCAGGTTTTTGACGGCCGCTCGACCGGAATGCATTGGCAGATTCACAAGGACGGGACGAGCCACCACCGAAAGTCTCAAGAGAAGGGAATCAAGCGAATGGAAGTGGCGGTGGCGCTCGGCGCCGATCCGGCGACGATGTTTTCTGCCGTCTGCCCGCTTCCGTACGGGATTGATGAATTTGTCTTCTCAGGATTTCTCCGCGGTGAGGCGGTGGATCTTGTGAAGTGCAAGACCGTCGACCTGGAAGTGCCGGCAGAGAGTGAAATCGTCCTCGAAGGCTATGTCGACGTCGAAAACAAACGCCGCGAGGGCCCTTTTGGCGACCACACCGGCTATTATTCGCTCGCGAAAGATTTTCCGGTCTTCCATATTCAATGTGTGACGAGACGCCGATCGCCGATTTACGCCACGACGGTGGTGGGCCGCCCTCCAATGGAAGACGCCTATATGGGAAAGGCGATCGAACGGATCTTCCTGCCGCTCATCTCCTCTCAGTTTCCCGAAATCATCGATCTCAATCTCCCGGCGGAAGGGGTGTTCACGAATTGCGTCCTCGTCTCCGTTAAGAAAAGTTACCCTCAGCACGCCAAGAAGGTGATGCACCTCCTCTGGGGGTTCGGCCAGCTGATGTTTGAGAAGATGATTCTGGTCTTCGATCACGACGTGAACATTCACGATCCGCAGGAAGTTGCCTGGCGGGCGTTCAATAATGTCGATCCGAAGCGGGATATGATCTTTACCGAAGGCCCCTTGGACGAGCTTGATATTTCGGCTTCACAGGATCTTTATGGATCGAAGGTCGGGGTCGACTGCACTCGGAAGTGGCCGGAGGAGGGGATGCAGCGGGCCTGGCCGGACGATATTGTGATGACGGAGGAGATCAAAGCCAAGGTGACACGGAGGTGGCAGGAATATGGACTCGATGGAAAACGTTAAGGTCTTCTTCCGGGACATCAAATTCGAACACTCGGTCTTTGCGCTCCCATTTGCCTACCTCGGGCTTTTTCTCGCTGAAGGCGGCTGGCCCCGGACCCATCTCCTCATCCTCGTGACCGTCGCGATGGTCAGTTTCAGAACCTTTGCAATGGCCGTCAACCGGTTGATCGATCGAAAGATCGACGCCAAGAATCCGAGGACGCAATCCCGGGCTCTCCCTCAAGAAAAATTAGACTCCCATTTTGTGAGACGGGTCGCGATTTTCTCACTCTCGGTCTTTATCACAAGCGCCTGGATTCTCGGACCGCTTTGTTTCTTTTTCGCTCCGCTACCCGTTTTTTTGGCGATTCTTTACCCCTTTCTTAAAAGATTCACGTGGTCTTCGCACGCGGTGTTGGGTATCATACTGGGACTGGCGCCTTACGGTGCTTGGATTGCAAGCCGCGGGGAATTTTCCTGGATTCCGGGGCTGCTTTGGATAGGGATCGCCTGTTGGGTGGCAGGGTTCGACATTCTTTACGCGCTCCAAGACGTCGATTTTGACCGGAGTTTTGGATTGAGATCGATTCCGGTCCGTTTTGGAGTCAAACCGGCCCTCGGAATCGCCGCCACGCTCCATTTGGTAGCAATCCTGGCTTGGGCGGGCGTAGGACTTTTAACAACACTCGGCTGGGTTTACGCGGTGGGAGTGGTGACGGTGGCGGTCGTTCTTTTGCGGGAGCACTGGCTCGTGCACCGATTCGGGCTGGCCAAGATCGACCAGGCCTTTTTTACCATGAATGCGGCGGTGAGTTGTGCGGTCTTTTTCACTGCGGCGGCTGACCTTTGTTTGAGGTGATCGGAGAATGAAACCTTACGTCGTCGGAATCACCGGAGCGAGCGGGGCCATTTACGGGATCCGCTTTGTCCAGATCTTGGCCGAGCTCGGTTACGAGGCGGCGGTTGTCCTTTCAGAGGCAGCGCGTCTTGTGATTCAAGAGGAGCTGGGGGTGAGCCTTCGAAGCCTCACCGACCCGCAGGCGTTTGAGACTCTTTTTGAGCCGAAGCAGCTTGAGCGAATCTCGCTTTATTCCAATAAGGATTTCACCGCGCCCATTGCAAGCGGCTCTTACCCCACGCAGGGGATGGTGATCATTCCGTGCAGTATGGGAACGCTCGGGCATATCGCAAGCGGAGCGGGGACGAACCTCATTCACCGTGCGGCTGACTGCACCTTGAAGGAGGGGAGGCGCCTTGTGATTGTCCCGCGCGAAACGCCCCTCAGTGCGATTCATCTTGAAAATCTCCTCAAATTGGCGCGGCTTGGCGTTCGGGTGCTTCCCGCGAGTCCCGCGTTCTATTCAGGGGCGCAGAACGTCCAGGACTTGGTCGATTTTGTGATCGGGAAGGTGCTCGATTCCCTTGAAATTGCTCACGCAGTTTATCCCCGTTGGACCGGAAAGACGTGGAAAGACTCCGTGAGGGTCGGATGAAACCCCGTACCGTTACGGCGCTCCGCCTCGGCCGGATCCGTTACCTCAACACCGTTCCTTTTTATCACGGCTTGAACGTTCCCCTGGAAGAATCGGGCTTTGGCCTCGAGTGGGCGAGCGGCTCTCCCGCCGAGATCAACCGCAAGATGCGCCAGGGAAGGATCGATATCGCCCCCATTTCATCACTCGAATACCTGAATCATTCCGATCAATACCTTTTGCTTCCCGGATTCTGCATCGGCTCCCGCGATTTCTCGGCGAGCGTGCTTCTTCTCTCCAAGGAGCGGGTGGAGGGCCTGAATGGTGCCACGATTTCGCTTTCAAACGAAAGCCTGAGCGCCGCGACGCTCCTCAAGATTCTCCTGAAATTCAAATTCAAGTTTAAAAACAAATTCCGCCAGCAAAACCCGAACCCGACCGAGATGCTTTCGCGCTCGAACGCCTGTCTCATTATCGGAGACGAAGCGCTCTTCTACCGTCCGAAGGAGTTCGTTTACAAGAGTGACTTGAGTGAACTCTGGTGGAATTGGAGCGATCGCCCCTTCTGTTTTTCCCTTTGGGCGGTGAGACGGAGTTATTACCGGGAACACCCGGGGGCGGTGATCCAGTTTTGCCGCCGCCTGAAAACGAATCTCCAGAATAATCTTGCCGATTTGGAGCGTTTGCTCCGCGAGGGCCTGGGGCTGACCCTGGCCGATGAGAAGTTTCCGACGGTTTTTGGATATCTCTTCAATTTAAGCTATGGATTGGATCCGGAGATGCAGGGGGGGCTTGAACTCTTCTTTCAGCTGGCTCACCGGCTCGGGTTTTCTCCGCGCCCCGACAAACTGGAGTTCGTTGAAATATGAGGGATCGCTACGAAGAACTTTTAGGGAGGCGGCTCGCGGGGGAGAGGCTTTCTGTGGAGGAAACGGTGGAGCTCTTTTCTTGTGACCTCTTGAGGCTCGGCAAGGCCGCAGACCAGGTGACGCGCACGCTTCACCCCTCTCCGATTCGGACTTTTATCGTAGACCGAAATGTCAGCTACACGAACGCCTGTATTATCGATTGTGATTTCTGCGCCTTTTACCGCCGGCCGGGCGACCCGGAGGCCTATACCCTTTCAATGGAAGAGATCCTCCGGAAGGTCGGGGAGCTTGCAAAGCTCGGAGGGACTCAAGTGTTAATTCAGGGGGGGGTGAATCCTGAGCTGCCGTTCGAGTTCTACCTCGAAATGATCCGGACGATCCGGCAGGAATTTCCCCAAGTGGCGGTTCACTCGTTTTCGGTCGTGGAGATCGATTTTCTCGCGAAAAAGGAAAAGCTTCCCCTCCGGGAAGTGCTCCTTCGCTTTAAGGAGGCGGGGCTCAATTCGATTCCGGGCGGAGGAGCGGAGATTTTGGTGGAAAGGGTCCGCGACAAAATCAGCCCGAAAAAGATGGATTCCGACGGCTGGATCGATTTTATGCGGACGGCCCACCAGGCGGGACTTCGTTCCACGGGCACAATGGTCTTTGGACACATTGAGACTCTGCGTGAAAGGGTGCTTCACCTGGATAGGCTTCGGAGCCTTCAAGATGAAACCGGAGGCTTCCGCGCTTTTATCTGTTGGACTTTGTCCCCTGACGGAACGCCTCGAATGAGTCATTTCCGCCAGGCTGGGGGAGAGGATTTTCTCAAAACCCTCGCGATCAGCCGTCTCTTCCTCGACAATTTTAAAAATATCCAGTCGGGCTGGCTCACCGAGGGAACCAAGATCGGGCAGGTGGCCCTCGCCTTCGGGGCGAACGATATGGGCGGGACCCTTCTCGAGGACAAGGTCCTGGAGCCGACCGGAATGGACGCTTCGCACGTCCGCAAAGAGGATATGATCCGAATGATCCGCGAGGCGGGCTACACCCCGGCCCAGCGGAACACCAACTACGAAATCCTTCAGATTTTCAATTGATGGCCTCCTTGCTCGATACCCGCTCTGACATCACCTCCCCGGACAAAGCGACGATCCGAAGCTTTTTTGAAGGGATCGCCTCCCGCTATGACCGGGTGAATAGCCTGCTCAGTTTCCGTCTGGACGAATTGTGGAGAAAGAAGGCGGTGCGCCTTATCCTGAACGAGCAAGGGAGTGGGCCCGAGACGATTCTGGACCTCGGGGTCGGGACCGGGAAATTTTTAGAGGAGTTTCTCCGCGCGAAGCGCTGGGAGCGGGCGGTGGGGGTCGATTTCGCCGGAGAAATGCTTCGCCTGGGCCGAACCAAACTTCCTTCCGCCTGCGGCCTGATTCAGGCCGATATTCACGAGCTTCCGTTTGGGAGCGAGTCGTTTGATTTGGTGGTCTCAAGTTTTACGCTGAGAAGCGTCAAAGACCGGAATCATTTCTTCGGTGAAGTTCGCCGAGTCCTCAGGCCGGGCGGGCAGGCGGCTTTCCTTTGTCTCACCCGGCCAACCAATTTTTTGATGCGGCTGGCTTACGCCCCTTACCTGAAGTTTTACCTTCCCTGGGTGGGGGGAGCGGTTTCTTCCGACGCCAATGCGTATCAATTTCTTTCGCAATCGATTCAAGCGTTTCCTTCGCCTGCCGAAATTGAAGGAGAGCTGGCCCGCTCGGGGTTTCGCCGGAGCGCCGTCTCCGCTTTCACGTTTGGAATTTCCACGCTGATTCGTGCTTGGATATGAGCGCGGAAGCGTCGCTTGAGACGGTCTGCCGGAAAATCGGATTGAGAGTGCCGCCTGTTCCAAAGCCTGTCGGGTCGTACCGGCCGGTGGTCCTCGCCGGCGGATTCGCCTATTTAAGCGGACAGCTCTCAAAAGACGCGGACGGCCACCTCGTCACCGGAAAAGTGGGGAAGGAAGTAACGCTTGAGAAGGGGAGGGAGGCGGCTCAGTGGGCAACCCTCCAGGCCCTGAGTCTCGTCCAGGGAGAGATCGGCCTCGACCGGGTGGAGCAGGTGGTGAGACTTTCGGGATTCATCCAATCGGGCCCCGACTTTTACTCCCAAAGCGACGTGATGAACGCCGCCTCCGAGCTCTTGGTGGAGGTTTTTGGCGAAAAGGGGAGGCACGCGCGGACGTCCGTGGGGGTTGCGAGCTTGCCCCTTAATGCCGCGGTCGAAATCGAATTGACGTTGAAATTAAAATGAGAGAAATTACAAAGACGGTTCTCGGGTTTCTGGTCGGCTTCATTTTGGTGATGGTCCTGAGCGCTTTTCTGGCGCCGTGGCTTGCGACCTTTCTTCCTTTTAAATTCGACCGCATTTTGCGCCGATGTATTATGATCGGGACGCTTCTTCTGGTGGCACGCCTCATCTGGGCGCGCCGCAAGGAGACTTGGGGGCGGTTCGGCCTCGCGTGGAATACGGAGAGGGGACGACTTCTCATTGCGGGATTTCTGGCCGGAGTGGTGTTGATCGGTGGGATGAGTCTCCTTCAATGGGCGCTCGGCGTCCGGTTCTTCCAGCTTTACGAAAGCGATCTTTGGCATTGGATCGGCTTGGTGTTTAAGGGGCTCGGAGCCGGAGTTTTGATCGGGATTCTCGAAGAGCTTTTCTTTCGAGGTTTTCTCTTTGTGACCGTGAAGGATTTTTGGAGCACGCCGGTGAGCCTTGTTGTGACGAATGTGATCTACGCGCAAACGCACTTTTTTCCAAAGGAGAAGGTTTTTATCGCCGGGGAACCGACTTTCTATGACAGCTTCCGGATTTACGCCAAGATGTTTCCTCCTCCGTGGGAGACACCGGAAAGGTTTTTGGCGCTTCTCGGCCTTTTTTTCTTCGGGTTGATTCTTTCTTTTGTGTTTCTCCGCGCCGGCTCTCTTTTTCCTGCAATGGGAATTCACGCCGGGGCGGTTTTTAGTTTGAAGCTGAGCCGCCGTTTTATTCCTGAAATGTCAGACAAAATGGGAATTTTATCAGGGACTAAAAACCTTTACGACGGAATCGCGGGCCTCGCCGTGCTGGTGGCCCTGTCGCTCGTGGCAGGCTGGCGGTTCCGTTTTTCGGAGGAGAAATATGCGAGCCGTTAGATTGCGACCTGTCGGGATTTCACTTTTTTTGATGAGCGTATTTGCGCTCTCGGGCGTTTCATTAGAGGCCCAGACGGCCGGGGAGAAGAGCGGTGTCAAGCCCGGCTATTCGTTCCTCGAGAAACTTCACACGGCCCAGGCCGTTCGCCAGACGGAGCAAGTTCCGGCGGTGAAAGGGGAGTGGAGCGAAGGCCACTTTCGTTTCGCCGGTCTTCAGACCGCTTACGATATCCTGGTGAGCAATGCGGCCCCGGTGGACGGGAAAACGCGTCCCGCGATCTGGTTCCAGCCGCTTTACGGATTTGATTCCAGCCTGACCTTTTCAAAGGTCCCCAGCGGACGGAGGCTGGTCCTCTTTTACGCCCTGCCCGATGCAAGCTTTCAAGGCGAGAATATGACAGCGGTTCTCTTTGAGGTGTGGCTCGGAGGGAAGAAACTTTTCGAAACGACCATCAATTCAAAGGGGTGGGGGGAAAAGAGGCTTGATCTCACTCTCCCTTACCTTCTTCAGAGGAGCGGCACGCTTCGCTTCAAGATCCGGGCGGTGAGCGAACGCCCTACAGGCTTTTTATTCTACGGCCAGGTGGAATAGCCTGTTTGGACCCCCTGCCTGGGAGACTTTTTTGATTTCTTCACAATCCGGTGTTAATCTTAAAATAGCGTCGCAGTTGGCGTTAAGCATACTTAGATACGCATATTAAAAGGTATCTATAAAGAGGAGTGGACGCAAAGTCCAAGATGCCAAAAGTGTCCGGTTGTAGAAAACTTTTCTGCCGCGTTTTTCCCGCTTCTGTAATTCTTTTTCTAGTTTCTTTCCCCGCTTTGCTTTCAGCCGTGGAGGTCGAAGATACGGAAGTCACGGAGGATATGTTTCCCTTTCCGACTTCTCAGCCGACGCCCGGTTACGATATCGATTACGTGAGGGCGGGCCTCTGTCACAATGGGACCGTCGAATCGGGGGAGGAGTGCAACGAACCCGGCCTGGTCTGCCCGTCGGATGAAGTCTGTAACGAAAATCTCTGTCTTTGTATGAGCCCCTCTCTCTGTCCCAACGGAACGGCTGATCCCGGAGAGGAGTGCGGCGAGCCGGGACTTTCCTGCGTGCCCGGCTTCATCTGCCAAAACTGTCGTTGTGAGCCGGCGATCTCGGCTGCGGTCTGCGGAGACGGCACCGCTGAAGGAACCGAACGGTGCGATCCACCGGGTCAGCAGGCACAGTGCGCCTCGGGGCAAGTCTGCGATTCATCGTGTCAGTGTCAAACAACCATTTGTGGTGACGGCGTCGTTCAGGCAGGAGAAGGGTGTGATCCGCCGGGTCAGCAGGATGGGTGCTCTTCCGGCCAATTGTGCAACAGTCAGTGTGAGTGCGAAACGAGTGCTTGCGGCGACGGCGTTCGTCAAGTCGGAGAAGGCTGCGATCCTCCGAACCAGCAGGCCCAGTGCAGCGTGGGTCAAGTCTGCGATTCGAGCTGTCAGTGTCAGGTGATCTCGGGGGCGCGCTGCGGAAATGGAAACCTCGATTCCGGAGAACAGTGCGACCCTCAGGGCATTCCTTGTGCTGCGGGTCAGATTTGTGATCCGTCGTGTCAATGTCAGCCACTCAGCGCCGCCTGTCCGGTGGGAGAAACCGGAGTTCAATGCAGCGGTTTTTGTCTAAATTCCAGTGACACTTGCCAGGATGTGAACGGACGCTGTCAATGTCAGCCGGTGCTCCCAGACTGCACGATTGCCGGAGTGCCCGCCTGTAACGGAATTTGCCCCAATCCAAGTGATGCCTGTCAACAGGATGCAACCGGCGCTTGCCAGTGCGGTCCTTCGCAATGCCCGGGGAGCACCCCGGGTGCGGGAGGACAGTGTACGCAATCTTGTCCCCCGGGCTTTGTCTGTCAGACCGACACGAGCGGGGTCTGTCAGTGCACTTCAGGCTGTCCCGTCGGTCAGGGGGGTGTCGGCTGTAGCGGCGCCTGTCCAAATCCAAGTGATTCGTGTCAGCAGATCGGTAACCTCTGTCAGTGTCAGCCGACCGTTGTTGATTGTACGAACGCCGGCGCTCCGGCCTGCAACGGAACGTGTCCTCCGGGACAGGCCTGTAATCCCACCCCTGGGGGGGGCTGTCAGTGCGGAACACCGGCGTGTCCTTCAGGGGCACCGGGTGTCGGGGGGCAGTGCGCTCCCGGCTGTCCTTTTGGAAGTGTCTGTACGGCCAATGCGAATCAAACGAGCTGTCAGTGCACTTCAGGCTGTCCGGTCGGTCAGGGGGGTGTCGGCTGTAGCGGCGCCTGTCCCAATCCGAATGATTCGTGTCAAACCGTCAATGGGCTCTGTCAGTGTCAACCTCCGACGCCGACTTGTCCAGTGGGCCTTAGCGGGGTTCAGTGCGGCGGAATCTGCCCGAATCCGAGTGACGCGTGTCAACAGGACGCAAACGGTTTCTGTCAGTGCGGTACACCGAGTTGTCCTTCAGGTGCACCGGCTGCGGGGGGTCAATGCGCTCCCGGCTGTCCTTTTGGAAGTGTCTGTACGGCCAATGCGGCTCAGACGGCTTGTCAATGCACGACCGGCTGTCCCGTCGGCCAGGGAGGTGTCGGTTGCGGAGGGGCCTGCCCCAATCCAAGTGATTCGTGTCAACTGGTGGGTAATTTGTGTCAATGTCAGCCGGTCCTCCCGGACTGTGCGAGTTCGGCGCCATCTTGCAATGGGGCCTGTCCTCCGGGTCAAATTTGCAATGCAACACCGACCGGCTGTTCGTGCGGCACGACCCCGGCCTGCCCGTCAAACACTCCGGACCCGAACACCGGACAGTGCGCCCCAGGCTGTCCTCCCGGACAAGTTTGTAATCCAACGACTGCCGGAGGCTGTCAGTGTACCTCGGGCTGTCCGGTGGGCCAGGCGGGCGTTGCCTGCGGCGGCTCTTGTCCCAATCCGAATGCTTCGTGTCGAACCATTAACGGTTTCTGCCAGTGCACTACAGAAGTGTGCGAGGAATGCACGACAGACGCAGATTGTCCGGCTCCGACGACGACTTGCATCGGAAGACAGGAGCTGGAAACCCTATTTTTCTTGAAGACCGGGGCCCCGCTCGGCTCCGTGATGCTTGATATATACTGTAAATACGGGGAAACGACCTCTCATTGCGTGAGCGGGTGTTGCAATACAACCACCGAAGAGATCTTAGCTGACCAGTTTGGACCCAACGGGGAATCAACGCCGGACGCGGATGGAGACGGAATCGGAGACGGAGACGGCTGGTGCGACGCGGATTGGCTGGCGCGAACGCCTCAGATCTGCGGGGACGGCTGTGTGACCGGTTGCCAGGTCCCAGCCGCGACGTCCACGGGCATTGCTTGGACCGGTGAGAATTGCGACAACGGAGGGATGTGCGCTGGGACCCTTTATACCCCCACGTCGTGCTGTGCCTGTCCCCAGGGCGCAAAGCCGCAGCCCTGTGTCAATTGTCATTGCGGAGGGACACCCCAGGTATGAGCGGGAAAGGAAGCGATAGCTTGATGAAAAGGAGATTGATTCTAGCGGTACTCTTCTCTTTGTTTGTGAGTGTGGAATCCCTTTTTCCTCAAGTTAGCCTTGCTCAAACGCTCAACTGCAGCGCTCCGGCCGCATCCGGGGTGACGAGCGCCTGTTGTGGTGGGACCTGCGCAGAATTCTGTCAGGACAGTGTCGAAGATATACAGCAGTGTTTTAGGAGTCCGCAGAATTGCCCCCATGATGCGGCAGTTGTGGGCAGCTGCGGCGGTAATTGTGTTCCGGACTGCGAATCGTGTGATATCTGTCCTAATGGGGCAGGGGGTCCCCCAATGGATTGTGATGATATTCCCGATGAAGATTGGGAGGAAGGTGTCGTCTGTCAAGTTGCCGACCCTCTTTGCCCCCCAATGAGTGTTGCTTGTCCTCCTTCTGAGGGGGCTCCCGACGGCATAATCGTAGAATGCGGGTCGTGCCCCCCCACAAACTGCGGGAATTGGGCTTGCTGCGGCGACGGATTTTTAGACAACGGGGCGCCGGGGGACGTCGACTGCGGGGAACAGTGCGAAACAGACGCCGATTGTGCAGCGTTAGCGGCTGATGCAGGCGTTGCTTTGCCGCTACCTCCTTGCTGCGCGCCGCAGGGAGAGGCCGATTCGTGTATGTGCCGTTGGTGCGGAGACGGAGACGTCAATTGTCCCAACGAAGAGTGTGAAGTCGACGCCGATTGTTGGGAGATCGATCCTTTCACAGGCAATCCCGTCCTCGACGCCGGCGGGAATCCGGTTCAGGACCCCACTCTTAGCTGTAAAGGTTGCACGTGTGTGCCGAAGTGCGGTGACACGAAATGCCAAAAGGTGGCCGACGCCGTCGGGTATTCGGAACAGTGCGACAACAGCGCTCCGAACTGCAAGTGCGCTAACGCTGGAGACACCTGTATGGCTGATTGTACGTGCTCGCCTCTCTGCGGCAACGGCGTGATCGATCCGGGAGAGTGCGGAGATCCGGGGACTGCTTTCAATCCTCCTCAGCCTGTGTCAGCCGCAAATCTTCCCGAGATCTGCGGCGAGGGGATCTGTCACCTCCCTACTTGTAAGTGTAAATATTGTCCGGACGACATTCCCTACTGGGATCCTTGCGAGCCGTGCAGTCTAGCCGAGCCTTCAGCCGATGTGCCGACGGTGGCTGCTTCTGGAACTCAGCCTATGTCGGTAGAGACCGGAACCTGCTGTAAGAGGACCGAAACTGGTACGTGTGCAAGGGTGATCCAGTGGTGGGACTGCAGAGATGGGACCTTCATCTGTAAGTGCCCGGAAGACAACTGTTACGCTTGTCCGTGCAAAGGGGGAGGACCCAACCAGTGCAAATCATTTCACACCGGTGGCTGTCCGGGTGTTCCCATTAACGAATATAGCGGTATGCAGTTCCCATAATTGATTCGATCCGTGAGTTCGGAACCGCAAACGGCGGGTTTTGGGAAATCAATCTTCGGAACCGCTTTTCTGGTCTTTATCGGCTCTCTTTTTCTCACCCTCGGTTCTGATTTTGAATCCCAGATTTTCATCCGGGCGATTCTCGGAACCGTCCTGATCGCTCTTTTCCCTCTGCTATTCCCTGAGGCGAGACAGTTAAAATCGTTTAAGAGCTTCGCTCTATTGTTCTTGCTTCTTTTTGTCGGATTCGAGCTCATCCGTGCCCTCTGGTTTATTTGGAAGTTCCAGGGACAAGGATGGGGCGAGGAGGCTCGGTCTCTCTTTAATCGTTACATTTTTTATTCCTTACGCTGGCCCTTTTCTCTGGCTTTGTTTACGCTAAGCTTCCTTGTTTTTAGAAACCGGGGTGTGACGAGCCGCCTCCTATGGACCCTCTCCGGCTCGGGATTTTTCCTGGCCTTGAACGCCATTCCTTTTATTCTTTTCTGGTGGAGGGGGTTTGGAGCCAAGGGAGGAACCGTCGCCTTCTTTCACCCGATCTTTTACTCGCACGAGCTTCTTTCGAAGTATCTCTTCGGTAGCTATGCCAACCCGAATACCACGGGAGATCTCATCGCGTTGGGCTTCTTCCCTTGCCTCACCCTTTTTATTTATTCGTTTCATTTTCTTCAGCGTTTCCGCGAGAAAGGCTCCGCTGGGGAAGGAGCGGGAAGAGAACGGATTTTCTTCCTTCTTCCCATTCTCATGGCGGCGGCGATGGCTTTGGCCGTTGTGCTCTTTTTTTCCCGCGCAACGATCGCCTCCTTCCTCATTGCTCTGGTGGTTTTCTTTTTGGGTCACCTGGTCAAGTTTCCCTCCCGGGTTCAGGTGATTTCGTTGGGAGCGAGCTTCCTCTTGATTGTAGCGATTCTCGGCTGGGCGGGAAGGCTTCCTGCGGTTTGGAGAGAATTGCAGACCGTGAAAATGGAGCTCAAGACAGAACTTGATCCCAACCGGCCTCCGGTGACGGTCCTCATTAATAAAGAGGCCGCAAAGCGGGCCCTCGCGATTCACCGCGACTACACTTTATGGGGCGCCGGGACCTGGGGTTACTCGGACCTGTCCGAATGGTATGCAAGCCCGGGGACTGAAGGAGAATGGGGACAGGGAGGAGCGAAGTTCGACGCGAGGTGCCACTACCTGGAGGTGTTGGCGGAGGAGGGGGTCGGGGCCTATCTTTATTTTCTCTTTCTGATCGCGTATCTTTTTGAAGCGGCTTGGGGGCTTTTAAGGAGTCAGAGCCGGTTTCAATTTATGGCAGGGCTGTCGCTTTTCGCAGGGGTTTTGATGATTCTGATTCATGCAGGTATTATTGATATGATGGAAAGGGTATCGCTCTCTGTGTTAGTTTATATCCTGATGGGAGCCAGTCTTGGCATTCTCCGTCGGGACTTTCAGCAAAC
>Ga0247727_10012925_pt1 | contig 14191 bp, 11 predicted proteins | sample WisWelCaveWW1625_FD_202498 | JGI IMG/M metagenome (GOLD analysis project Ga0247727, IMG submission 202498) | Biofilm microbial communities from Wishing Well Cave, Virginia, United States - WW16-25 | ecosystem: Environmental > Aquatic > Deep subsurface > Groundwater > Cave microbial mat | place... | reverse complement strand
CGTTTCGTGAAGCGTGACGTGCACGCGCGTCATCGGCAGCGCGCAACGCCGCATGGAGCATGTCGTTTGGCACTTCCGCGCGTGAAATGCCGCCTCCAGACAGTCAATCGGCAATCGCCGTTCTCGCCGCGAAAAATTCCTGTCCACAAAAACTGTGCGCACGCTGTGGATAGACTTGTGAGTCGGCCCCGCGACTCTCTCGGTACGCGAGCGCCGATGCAACATTGCACAAAAAATAGGCTGGCAGCATCCAGACATTTCAAGGGGTTGCACGCCTTGTTGCAACCGCGTCCAGGCATGCTAGGTGTTGGGGGATCAACCGGCAGGACTGCCTTAGCCCGCATTATTCATGAGGGTTCGTGACGAGACCGCTGAGACGCCGTGCGAGACGGGCGCGTGGAGCCGCGAGGAAGGGAGGCAGCCTTGAACAGGCTGTTGACCGACCGAGCGGCGAGCCCGCCCGCCTGGCCGCGCCAAGTCACGGCCAGGCTTGTCGGAGCGGCGTATCGGCGGGTGCAGTAGAAGCCGTCATGAATAATGCGGGTGAGAACAACGACGTCACGAACAGGACGCCGCACCTGTGCGGCACGAACGGGCGGCGAGGAGGGCTATTTTCCGAGGAACTGCTCGACGTTGGCCTTCTTCATGCGGCCAACCTCGACCCACTGCTGCGTCATCGTCAGCGCCGACTTCAAGCGAGTCTCCACGGCCTCCACGCGCTGGGGCGCGACGGTGACGCCCTGGCGGGTCGCGAGGGACAACCAGCTGTGCAACCCCTTGAAGAACGACATGACTGACGCGGCGCCGGCGGCAAACGCCTCGTCCCGCAACCGGCCGATGTCTTGGAGCACGCCTTCGAGGTTCCCGTTTGACGCAAAGGCGGACGCCCCTCCCGCCTTCAAGCTGACAAACGCCTTTTGAATGTTCGGCAACCGCTGCTGGACATCGGCCAGCAGTTGCGCGTCCATGGCGTCCAACTCCTTCAAATTCCTGACGATGGCGTCCCGGTCGCCGGTGACGACCCCCTGGCCAGCGCCGCCTGCCGGCACTTGGATGAGCGAGTCCACGAGGGCCTTGGTCGTCTCGGCCGATTCCGCTCGGCTCTGTTGCAGCTCGATGAGCGCATCAATAATAGGGCCGGTCAAGGTCGTCGGCGCCGCGGCTGGTTGCGGAGCCGCCGGCGCTGCGGCGGCGACCGGGGCTGCCGCCGGTTGGGCGCTCGCACTGGCTCCCGCGCCGGCGGGAGGTACGGTTGAAATCAGGCTCTGCACCGCCGCCGCCAGGATTTCCAGTGATTCCCGCAGCGCGGCGCACTGACCCGCCGAGGTGACGCGCCCCTGCCCTTCGATCGCCTCCAGATGCGGCAGCAGCGCGAATGCCAGCTTTTCGATGTCGGGCCGCTCGACGGTCGCAGCGGACCCTCCGATGCTCGTCACGCCGTTCCGAATCGTCTCGACGAGCTTGGCGGTGCGGAACGAGGCCGGGGACGCCTCCAGTTCGCGGAGCGCCGTTTCGACCTGGCTGATCCACTCCTGCGCCTCGGCCGCAAAGAGTCCCAGAATTTCCTGCTGGAACGGATCTATGTTGGCGCCGGTGCTCATCGCCGTGGTCGTGCCTCAGGCTCCACTATCCGGTCTGAAGGAGCTTTGCGATTTGGCTCACCCGCTCATTGGCGGCCACGAGCGCGCGCTCCAGTTCTTCCACGCGCTTGACCAGCTGCGCAGACCGCTTCTGCTCCTCAGCCAGCATCCCTTCCAACTGCTGTACGCGCGCGCCCCCGCCCTGCTGCATGGCCGCCTCCAGTTGTTCGACCAGGCGCATCGACTGTTCCTGTTCTTCGGCCAGGGCCGCTTCCAGGTCTTTCACGCGCACCACCGCCTGGCGAAAGGCCTGCAGCTTGTCTTCCGTAATCCGGTACACCTTCGTGGTTTGCGTCAGGTCGACCTTCGTCGTCGCCGTCGGATCAAATGCGGGAGCCGCCGGAGCAGGCGGAGGGGGCGGTGGAGGCGCGGCGGCGGCAACCGGCTCTGGCGCAGGAGGCGGGCTGGGAGGCGGCGTGAACGCGAATGCCGACGCTGCCGGAGCTGGTGCCGGTGGCGGTGCCGCGGCGGCGGCCCCCGGCTGCTTCTGGGCCAACAACGCCATCACCTTATCCTGGAGCGACGACCCCTGAAACGGTTTCTTGAGCACCCCGTCCGCCCGGCACACCGCCACTTGTTTGACGACTTCATCGTTCACGATGCCGGAGATCAGCAGCACTGGCGTCCCCGCAAGGCTGGCCTGCGACCGGACGAATGTGCAGACGTCATACCCGCTCCGCCCCGGCATGATGACATCGGAAATGATCAGGTCCGGCTGTTCCTTCGCCAACCAGGCGAGGGCCTCTTCCCCGCTGGCCGCCAGGGCCACTTCGAGGCCGGCCTGCGTCAGAAGGCGTTCCGCGACCTTTCGGACCGCCATGCTATCGTCAGCAATCAGCACTTTCGGCATCAACATCTCCCATCGGCAACATCGTTCATCTTCAACGTCGTCATCGCCCGCACGCTACGCCACCTGCTGCGTCTGATCGGTCGGTGTCTGCCCCAGCCTGGCCCATGAGTAGATCGGCACCTCCTCCGCCCCGATTGAGCAGAGGCCGATCGCATCGGTCGAACCGGACGGCGCCGGACGAACGGCCCCCGCATCGACCGTATGCAGCGTCGGCACGCTCGGATCGATGCAGACGGCCATCGGGCCATCCTGCCGCTTGGCAATAAGGCAGAAGGGGGATTTTTGCGGCACCTGCACCATCAACAGCCTGGCCAGGTCGAAAACCGGGAAGATCTCATCGCCCCGCCGCACGACGGCATTGATGTACGGCGTGAGGCTGGGAACCGGCATCGGCTCGGGCCACGGCCACACGCCGCCGACTTCCTCCGCCCGGACCGCCAGCCTCTTGCCTCCGACTGAAAACATCACGAGCGACCAGGGCTTGGCCGCCTCAGGTGTCTGCCCATGGTGCCTGGTCGTCCTCAGCATCCGTGGATTCCTCCAGCACGAGATTTTCGAGCACATTCAGAGAAGCGTCCTCGCCGCCCGCTGCCTTCCGCGAGGGCCTCTTCTTCCTGGTTTTCGGCGGCGGGATCGTCGCGTCCACGGCAACCGGCGGCTCGCTCGCGGCAGGGGGCACATCCGCGCCCGCCCCTTCGATCTGCGGCTGTGCGATGAACGCGTCCATCGACTGGCTCAGCAACCAGCCGGGGTTCAACAGCAGCGAGACCGTCTCGCGAAAGAGAAAGAGCCCGGTAAACCAGCTTTGCTCCACACCGGCGAAATGCGGCGGGAGCGGCGTGATCAGCTGCAAGTCCACGTCCGTCAGCCCGACGGCGCGATCCACCTGCCAGGCCTGCTTCGCGCGATGCTCTCCGCACAGGATGATGCGGGCATCCAGTGTCGCCGCGGACGGCGGCAGCCCCAGGCGGGCGGCCAAATCCGTCACGCGGCAGGACTCGCCGAAGAGGGAAATGATCCGCGCTTCAATGGCTTCAGCGGACTCGACAATCCCGCGCACGATCGCGCCGGGAATAGCCAGGTAGGTCTTCCCGCAGGTCACCACCAGGACTTGCATGGTGCCCAGGGCGGGAGCGACCTGTTCCGTTCTGCCGCGCAGGCTCATGTGAATTCCCCGAGGTTACCGCGCCGCGCCGGCCGCGCGCCCGATGCACTGCTCGACGGCGGCGACCAGCGCCCGTTCTTCAACCGGCTTGGTCAGATAGCCAGATGCGCCGAGACTCGTCGCCACCTGCTGATGTTTTTCGCCGGCCCGGGTCGTCATGACCATGACCGGTGTGGATTTCGTGCTCGACCGCTGTCGGAGCTCCTGGAGCAGCTCGTAGCCGTTCATGTTCGGCATCTCCAGGTCGGTAATGATGACGTGGAAGGGGCGCGACGACGCCTTCTTGAGTCCGTCCTCGCCGTCCACCGCCGTCTCGACCTGATAGCCGGCCCGTTCCAGCATCCGCCCGACGAACTTCCGGACGCTGAGCGAGTCGTCGACGAGCAGCACGCGGGAGGCTCCCCCGACGGCGGCGCCGGCTTCCTCGCGGTCGGCCGGCAGGAGCGGCTGCGGCATGGCCGGCCCCGCCAATTCCTCGGTCCGGCCTGCCAGCAACCGTCCGATATCGAGCACCAGCACGACGCGCCCTTCGGGGTCGATGCTGGCGCCGCCGAAGCAGGACTGCTGGAAGGGCCGCAGGGTGCCCAGGGTCTTGATGACGATTTCCTGCCGCCCGAGCAACTCGTCCACCAGTAGGCCTGTCATGCCGGTCGCCCCTCGGGCCACAAGCACGGGCCGTATCCCCCCCGTCCCAGCATCCCCCAGCCCGAGCAGCCGGCCCAGGGAACGCACCTCCAGCGTCTCGCCGCCGACCTGAAGAATGGGACGGCCGCCCACGTCGTGGATGGCATCCGGTGCCGCCATCACGACCTCGCGAATGCTCGACAAGGGCACGGCGTAGCGCTCGGTTCCGATGCGCACCATCAGCGCCGTGGAGATGAGCAGCGTGAACGGCAGGCTGAGCGTGAACTTCGTGCCGATGCCTTTTTCCGTTTCGATATCGATGTGCCCGTTCATGGATTCGACGACGCGCTTGACGACGTCCATACCGACGCCGCGCCCGGCCTGATCGCCCACCTGCTCGGCCGTCGTGAATCCCGGCAGGAAAATCAGCTTGAGGGCCTCCGCGTACGGCAGCTCAGGGGCCTGTTCGGGGCGGATGAGGCCGACGGCCACGGCCTTCGTCTTGATCTTCTCCACGTCGAGCCCGCTGCCGTCGTCTTCCACTTCGATGATGACCGAATTCCCGCGATGGGCCGCGTGGAGATACACCGTGCCCTTCGCCGGTTTGCCCCGCGCCGTGCGCGCCTCGGCCGGCTCGATGCCGTGGAAAACCGAGTTCCGCACCATATGCACCAGCGGATCGACCAGCCGCTCGACGACCGCGGTATCGACTTCCGTCTGCTCGCCGGACGTCACCAGCTCCACGTCTTTGCCGGTCGAGCGGGCCATTTCCCGCACGGCGCGCTTGAAGCGCGTGAACGGCGTGCCGATCGGGACGATACGGGCCCGGGCGATTTCGTCCCGCATGTCCAGCGTCAGTCGCTGCAGCAGGCCCATATCCTCGCGGGCCCTCTTGATGGACCCGCTGAGCTGGGCCATGACTTCGCCGACGTCGGTGGACACCTCCGCCATGCGGCGGGCCAAGATGTTGAAGTCGTCATACCGGTCGAATTCCAGCCCGCCGAAATCGGCCGTTGCCGGCAGGGTGGGGCCCGCCGCTCCGCCGCCGGCCTGCTGGGTCGATGGCAGGTTGAAGGCGTGTTTCTCCTCGAACGAGCGGACGGCCTCGACCATTTTGGTTTTGGTCCCCTGCACTTGATTCGAGAACTGTTCGAGCGCGATCAGCCGCTGCTCCAGCCGGCCGCGGCTGATGACCAGCTCGCCGACCAGGTTCAAGAGACGCTCCAGGCGATCCTTGCTGACCCGGATGACCGCCTGCTCCACGACAGTCTTGCCTTCGGCGGCGGCGCCTCCCTGGACGCGGGGCGCCGTCCTCCGCTCGGGCGGCGCGGCGGTTGTCGGGACTCCCGCTGCAGACGCGACGCGCTCTAGCTGCGCCAGCCGGCGCTTGGCCAGCCCGTACTCCCCGCGAATCTGCTCCAGCAGACTCGCGTCGCGCTTCATCAGCGCCTTGACGACGTCGATAGCTTTAAAAATGACGTCCGTGGCCTCGGAGGTGACCCGTTGCTTGCCTTCGCGGACCGCCCCCATGAAATCTTCGATGTGGTGAGTCAGGTCGCCGATGGACTGGAATCCGACGGTAAACGCCGACCCTTTCAGCGTGTGAGCGGCGCGGAACAATTTATGGATGGTATCGGCGTCGTCCGGTTGCTTTTCCAGGCGTAGCAGCGAGGTTTCGATGGTCTCGATGTACTCCTGGGCTTCAGGGCCGAAGAACTCGTAGACCTCGGCGTCCACTTCGGGGAGCAGGTAGCTGTCGGTGAGCGTGTCGGCCGGATGCGCGATGGATTCAGGAATCACATCGTCTACCACCGGCAGCGCCGCCGCCGATTCTTCTTCGACCAACTGCACGCCCTCGAGCTGGGCCGGGAAGGGCTGCGACGCGGTCACGCCGGGAAACCGGGCCTGCCAGGCCTGCAGGCAGCCCGATTCTTCGGCGTCGGTCCTGGTGATGACGTCGACCTGCCCGCGCAGGGTCTGGACCAGATCGCGGAGCATGGCCACGGCCGCCGGCCAGCCTCCGTCGTCGGGCGTCGTCGAGCCGGCCCGTTCCAGCGCCGCCTCGAGAATTTCCGCCAGGCCGGCGACATTGGAAAATTCGTAGAGCGCCGCCGCGCCCCTGATGCTGTGCCCGACGATGTAGAGCTCGTGCGCCGAGGCCGGGCTCGGCCCGCCGCCGTCTGGATTCACCATCGTCCACAGCTTGGCGAGCCCGTCTCCCGCCTCGGCCGTAAAGATGCCGATCAGCCCGTGGCGATCCAGTTCGTTGCTCATCTGACGTTCACTCTGGCGCTGCCGCTTCCGACCGCCCGATTCGCCCATCGGTTACGCCGTCTTGAACTGGGACACCGACGCCGTCAGGCGCTCGGACAGACTGGCCAACTCTTCGACCGTCGCCCGTGTCTGCTCGGCGGAGGTCTGCGTAAAGGCGGCGCCGTGCGCGAACCCTTGAATCGTCCGGCTGACGCCTTCCGTCGATTCCGCCTCCTGCACCGACGCGCGGGCGATATTCAGCGCCATCCCGGCGGATCGCTGCGAGATGTCGGAAATTTCCTTGAACACGTCGCCGGTGCGCAGCGCGGACGCCGATCCCGCTTCCACGGCCTGCGTTTCCTGCTCCATCGCGACCACCGCTTCCTGGGTTTCCGTCTGAATGACCTTCACCAGATCGGTGATCTCGCGTGTGGCCTGCGTGGAGTTTTCGGCCAGCTTCCGCACCTGGTCGGCGACGACCGCGAATCGCGCCCCGGCCTCGCCGGCGCCGGCCGCCTCGATGGCGGCGTTGAGCGCTAATAGATTTGTCTGGGCCGCAATGTCGCGGATGGTGGACACGATCTGAGAAATTTCGAGGGAGCGGTCGCCCAGGCCCTTGACCTGCTTGGACATGCGTTGCACCGCGCCCCGGATGTTCTGCATGTCCTGCACGGTCGACTGCACCGCTTCTCGGCCCCGTTCCGTCGCGGTCAGGGCCTGCTTGGCGCTCTCCGACGACGCGCCGGCCGTGTCGGCAACCTGCCGCATGGACCGGGTCAGTCCTTCGACCGCCGTCAGGGCCTGCTCGCTTTCCTGCGCCTGCTGCCGCGCCGTGGTGGTCATCTGGTTGGCGGAGTCGCGCAGCGCGATGGCCGAGGCGTTGACGCGCTCGGCCGACTCGCGGACCTGCCTCATCAACTGGCCGAACCGGTCCAACATTAAGTTAAACGCATCGGCTAAGTTTCCGAACATGTCGGCGGTCACTTCGCCGCGCTTGGTCAGGTCCCCTTTGCTGACCTCCGACACCAGCACCAGAAATTCCATCAAGCGCCGCTGCATCTGGTCGCGCTCCGTCTCCGTCTGAACGAGGCCGGAGATCCGGTCGAGCATCGCGTTGAAGGCGGTCGCCAGCCGGCCCAGCTCGTCCTTGCTCTCGACGTGGGCCCGGGCCTGCAACTGGCCGGAGGCCGCTTGCGCCGCCACCTCGGCGATCTCCGTGACGCCATGGGAAATGAACCGGGCCAGGACGTACGCGATGATGATACCGGCCAGGATGGCCAGCAACGCGCCCACGATCATGAGCTGCGTCCGCCCCGCCGCGATGTCCTGCCCGTCCTCGTTCAGGTCCTTGGCCACCTCTTGCACTGTGCCCAGCAACTGCCGGAGCTGCTTGGACGCCGCACTGTACTTGTCGGCGATTTCCACCGACAAGGCCAGCTGCCCGAGCTCGCGCATCGCCGTCCGCTGGTCCTCTTTCAGGTTCGGGGCAAAACTGTCCTCGAACGCGCTGATCGCGCCTTCCGCGGATGTAAAGTACGACTTCATGGCCTTATCCAGCGCCGTGAAGTCCTTGGTCTCGTCGCGGTTGCTGCGCGAGACGCGCAACCCCTTGCCGCCCTTGTAGTACTCCTGCAGCGGATCTTGCACCTGGCGCTTGAGGGCCGGCAACTGCCGCACCGTCTCATCGAACTCCGATTTGCGGGTGACGCGGCCGGCGCCCAACAGCGTGTCGTGATACAGACCCAGGTTGCTGCTCGCCGTCCCCAGGTTGGCCAGGGCCGTCGTCGAGTTTTCGTAGACGACCTTGAGCTGTCCGCGGACCAGGCCAAGCCCCTGAATGCCCAAGGCACCCACGAGCAGGGTCGCCCCAATGAGCACGCCGAACCCGAGACTGAGCTTCGTCAGCGTCGGGAGATTTTTAAACCACTGCATACGCGTCCTCCTTCTCGATCCTTGCGTTGTGCCGTATCATGATCATTCAATTCCCCGTCTCGACATAGGCCAACAGCGTCGGCACTTCCACCACCCCGCCCATCCGGTCGTCCAAGCGGAGGACGGCAGTCAGAAAGGGCTTCGCCCCGCCGGCCACGCCGGACGGCGTCGGCAGGAACTGCTCCGTTTGCACCGTCCTGATCTCAGGCACCCGCTCCACGAGCACGCCCACTTGATGATTGCCGTGCTTGATGATCACGGCATACTGCGGCGCCGGCCCGGCTGTCGACACACCCAGCACCAGGCGGAGATCCATGACCGGGATCACCGCGCCGCGCACATTGGTGACGCCGACCAGGGCGGGCGGCATGCCCGGCACCGGCGTAATCGCATCCACCTCGAACACTTCGCGGACGTTGCGCAGATCCACGGCATAGACGTCGCCCCCGAGCGTCAGGAGACACACGCGGGTCGATGTCCCCGCGCGCCCGCGCGACTCGGCCGGCTGACCCTGCGGAACCGGAGCGCTGATGTTCTCCATGTCCACCTGCGAGGCGGCGCGTCCCGCCTATCCGAGAATCTTTTTCACGGCGGCCAGCAGGTCCTCGTTCTTGAATGGCTTGACGACGTAGCCGTTGGCTCCCTGCTGCTGGCCCCAAAACTTGTCGCTCTCCTGGCCCTTGGACGAGCACAAGACGACCGGAATGCCCTTGAAGCGCTCGTCGTTCTTGAGGTCCCGGCACGCCTGGAACCCGTTGCGTCCCGGCATGACCACGTCCAGGATGATCATGTCCGGACGATCCGTCAGGAGCTTCTCCTCCAACTTCTCGGTGTTGGGGTACGAGACGACCGTATGGCTGGCGCTCTTCAGGACACCTTCGATCAACTGCAACTCCGCGTATGAATCATCCACGACGACTATCTTGCCCATCGGCGCCCACCCTCCTCAAAAAAAGACGTTAATGACGTGCCCGCAGCGGTTACCTCACCGGAATGACGAGGCTGATCGCCCCCGCCAGCCCGCCTTCCTTCCAGCCTTCTTTCTTGTTCCCCGTGATATCGCGGTCGCCCTTCGGCTCGCCATGGCATCCCAGACATTTCGGCCCCGCGTACTCGGGGACCATCATGCGGAGCGCCGGCTTCCCGTTGACCGTCGCCATCCGGGTGTACTCTTTGCCTTTCGGGTAACTAGTATCGGCAAACAGCTTCAGCACCTCCGCCTCAAAGTCATCCGGCTTGTTACCGGGGAACCGGTAGTCCGCGTTGGTCAGCTTGAGCCGAATCCCAGTCTTCTGGCCAAACCGCTCGCCGGTCTTTCGTCCCCAGACGGCCGGGATAAAGCCCTTAAAGCCGATCCCCTGCCGATTGATGATGAGCTGCGCTTCGGCGACCACTTCCTTGCCCGATTCCAGCAGAACCTGCAGCAGTTTGCCCTGCGCGCCGCTTTCCGTTTTCAGGTTAATCTTGGTTTTGTCTTTGAATTTGGCAATGATCTTCTCCTCGAAGTATTCCGGCGTGAAACCCTTGTTGCCCTTCGAGGCGTCGTTGATCAATTCCTGATGCTCTGTCACCACAACGCGTCCGGATTGAACCAACTTAACCAGCAACTCGGCCGTTTCGGCCTCGTTCGCAGCAGAGGCGGGGCCGCCCAGGGCCACCATCCAGGCCAGGATCCCTCCTGCGATACTAAGCGCCGTGACTTGCCCCCTCATAACACCCTTCTCCCGGCTGATCTTCAGTTCGTACCGGACGGTCTCCAGAGTCCGGAGCACCGCCGCTCGAATTCGTGATGACAATGTTGGGTGAACACCGTGGGGGTTTCTCACCACACGGAGTGGCTAGGGTATGCCTTTCACAAAAGGCTGTCAAGCAGGAGAATCTTTGAATAACAGTGGGTTGCAGCGATTGGGGAAATACTGAGCCCCTGTTGATAAAACCGGCGTCAGAGAGAAAGATCGCGCGCCGACTCAGTCTTTTTCCGGAGACCGCTCCCAGAGAAACTCCCGTTCCCGCTGGGTCTTGGCCACCCAGCGGGCCAGAACGAAGAACGAGTCGCTGAGGCGGTTCAAGAACGTGACGAGCATGGGATCGATCATGTCCCGGCGCGCGAGCTCTACGCAGCGACGTTCCGCCCGGCGGCACACCGTGCGTGCCTGGTGCAGGCACGCGGCAACCTTCCCCCCGCCGGGGAGGAGAAACTCCTTCAACGGCGCCAGATCGCGCTGGCACTCATCCATGAACCGCTCCAGCCGCGCGACATCTTTCGCCGTGACCTGGGGCATGTTCCCGAACGTCCGGCCCGATGCCGTCGCGAGCAGGCCGCCGATATCGAACAGTTTGTTTTGAATCCAGCGCAGTTCTTTCTCCAGCCGCGCGCGGGCGGCACGGGAGCCTTTCGCCCCGGCGTTGAACACACGCGCCATGCCGACCGCGGCGTTCAGTTCGTCCACCGTGCCGTAGGTCTCGACCCGCAGGTCGTCCTTCCAGACCTCCTCCCCTCCGGCCAGTCTGGTCTTTCCGGCATCGCCAGTCCGCGTATAGACTTTGGTAATTCGCATCTTGATCCTGCCTCTAGTAGGTGAACTTAACGCCCCCGTAGACTGATCGGATCGGAGTCCCGAAAGATAGGATTTCCTCATAACCCTGATCGAACAGGTTATCAATCCGTCCGTAGACTTGCACGTTTTTCGTTGCATCATAGGTCGCTGACACGTTGACCACCCCAAACGAGCCGGACCGCAGAGCCGGCGAGTTGGCGGGATCGTCGTTGCGCGAACCGACAAACCGATAATCCACATTGACCCGGACCGGTTCAATCGGCCTATAGCTGAGCCCCATGCTCGCCTGGTCCACCGGCCAGCGGGCCAGCCTGGCATTGCTGCCAGTGACGGGAAAGTCACGCGTCAGCGTGAGCGTGTACTGGCCACGGATGTCGAGATTGCTCAGCACCGCGTACTGAAACCCGAATTCCCACCCCTGGCTTTTCGCATTGGCGATATTCACCGGACACGTTCCGAAAGTAGCCGGAGGACATGTTGGAGAGCTCACGAACTGGATGAGATCGCGGAACCGGTTCCAGAAGTACCCGGCATTGAGCTGAAGCCGCCCCTTGAACAACCGTTGCTCAATACCGATATCCAAGCTGCGGCTCTTTTCCGGTTTGAGGTCCGGATTGTTCGCGGGAAAGCCCCCGCCCTCGAAAAATAGATCGTTAAGCGTCGGCGCTCGAAAGCCGGTGGCATAACTGGCTCGCACTTTGGTGCCGGTTTCGCGAAAGAGATACCCGCCCGTCACGCGATAAGTCGTGGCATCACCGAAGACGTTGTAACTGTCTTGGCGCACACCGGCGGTCATCAGCAGGCGGTCCTGGATATTCAACTGCGCCTGCGCAAACCCCGAGTTGGACGAGAGCAGACGGTTCGGCTGAGATCCTCCATAAAACCCGCTTGCATCACCCTGTTCCTCCCTGAATTGATAACCAGCGGTCAGAAGCAGCGGTTTCCCGACCTGGAAGTTGTGCTGCCACTCTATCCGTCGGTTCAAAATATCCAGGTCGGAGGAGAATGGAAATGCCACGGGAGCAACCGTTCCCGTGGCCAAGTTTTTCTCAGACGTGCCGCTGAAATCAAGCTGTCGTTCGTTGTTCTGAGCCAGCGTGAGCTTTTGGCTCCACCAGTTCGTGATCGGTTGTTCGTAGGTGCCGCTCAGAATGAGCGTCCGTGTGGTGCTTTTGGCTCCGAAGACATCGAACCTTGTAGTTCCGAAGGCGCTGTCCCGGTTGACGTCCGAATTCCACCAGCGAAGATTCAACTCGATCCGTCCGTCCTTCGGCAGGGCATAGCCAAGCTTGCCGGAAGCCTGCCAGTTGTGAAAGGCATCCCGTTCCGCAGCTCCACGCGGATAACTCACTGCCGAGAAGTTGCTGGTATCCCAGCGGGAAAGTGACAACGAAAAATCAAGCGGTCCTTTTGCACCGGACACGGACCCGCCTTCACGGATGGTCGCGAACGACCCGTACTCGACAAAAGCGCTGGCCGTCGGCTTGCCGGTCCCCCGTTTGGTCGTGATATTGATGACGCCGCCGATCGCATCCGATCCCCAGAGCATGCTCTGGGCGCCCCGGAGAATTTCGATCTGCTCGATATTCTCGGCCGTCAGGTTGGCGAAGTTGAAGGCGCCGTCGGTAGGACTATTGACGATCGTCCCGTCAATCACCACCAGCGTGTGTTTCGACTGGGCACCACGCATACGAACATTCGCGAGGGTACCTGGTCCCCCGCTGGAGAACGCGGTCACGCCTTGCGCGAGGCGCAGGGCATCGAACACGGTTTTGATTTTCTTTTGTTCGAGCTCCTGGCCGGTAATGACTTCGACCGCGCTGGTCAGGTGGGTGACGGGCACGGGCGTTTTGGTCGCGCTGGTGACCACCTCCGGCGTCGTGATCTCCGGCGTCTCCTCGGCCCAACCCGAGCCGCGCCCGGCGCACAGCGCAAGAAAGATTCCCACTCCCACAACAAGGCAACAACGGACGTTGCGTGTTTCCACGATCTACCTCCCTTTGGCACGAAGGGTGTATAGAATGGCCCGTCAGCCGGGTTTCCTGACTCGCGGATCGTCGCGCCTCCGCGCCTTCCCAGCCCCCACCCTTCCCTCCCCCAAATTTGGGGGAGGGAAGGGTGGGGGGCCAGTGGCATCTATGCAGAGTCGCTCCCCGCTTACAGTGGCGGCACCGTGATGGCTTTGCACCATCTTCCCCGTCGCTGGCGGTCTCTTCTTAGAAATCCCTCCTCACAGAAACTGTACGTACCCCCTCCACACAAGCGGGCGACCGGGTACCTGATCACTCCCGCCCTGAAAATAGTGATGAGTTATGAGTGACGAGGGGCGCATTCTCTCCCTGCATCATACCCATCACGCATCACTGATCACTCGTCACCGTTGTTCTGCCAGGCAGCGTCACCCGCGGCACTCCGGACAGGGGATGACGATCCACCAGCACGCGACAGTTGTAGACCGACTCGATGAGCTCGGCGTCAAGGACCTGCGCGGGCGGTCCGAACCGGACGAGGGCACCCTCATGCAGCAGCATCAGTCGGTCGCAGTACTGGCTCGCCAGGTTCAAATCGTGCGACACCAGCACGACCGTCACGCCCCGCTCGGCGTTCAAGCGGCGCAGCGCCTCGCAGATGTCGCGCTGATGGTGCAGATCGAGATGCGCGGTCGGTTCGTCGAGCAGCAGGATCTCGGGCGTTTGCGCCAGCGCCCGGGCGATGAACGCCCGCTGCCGTTCGCCGCCCGAGACGTCGTCGATGGACCGGCCGGCCAGGCGCGTCACGTCCATCACCGCCATCGCCTCTTCGGCGACGCGCAGGTCCTCGCCGGTCTCCCACCCGAAACCGACCAGACTCCCGCGCATCTGATGGTGCGGAAATCGTCCCATGAGGACCATTTCGGCGACCGTGAAGGGAAACAGTTGCGGCTGTTGCTGCGGCACCAGCGCGACCGTCCGCGCGACGTCCAGGTGCGACAACTCCGCCAGCGGGCGGCCGCCCATGTGGACGGCGCCGCCCCGCGGCGTCAGCAGCCTGGCCAGCAGCTTGAGCAGCGACGATTTGCCGGAACCGTTGGGGCCGATCAGCCCCACGATTTCGCCGCGGGCGATCTCGAACGTCAGCTCCCGGAGGGCCCACCCCTCCCCTCCGTCCGCCGCCCGTGGATAGGCAAAGG
>Ga0247727_10012924_pt1 | contig 14192 bp, 12 predicted proteins | sample WisWelCaveWW1625_FD_202498 | JGI IMG/M metagenome (GOLD analysis project Ga0247727, IMG submission 202498) | Biofilm microbial communities from Wishing Well Cave, Virginia, United States - WW16-25 | ecosystem: Environmental > Aquatic > Deep subsurface > Groundwater > Cave microbial mat | place... | reverse complement strand
AGAACCCCGAGTGGCGCGGCCGCGTCCGGTTCCTGTCGCTCCTGCCGCGCTCGCGCACCGAGATCCCCGAGTACAGGGTCTACGCGGAGCGCTGCCTTGAGGCCGCGGCGGCGCTCAACGCACGCCACGGCGGCGAAGGATGGGCCCCGCTGGAGATCCGGACGCAGGAGGACTACCCGGGAGCGGTCGCGGCCTACGGCCTGTACGACGCGCTCGTCGTGAACCCGATCTTCGACGGGATGAACCTTGTCGCGATGGAGGGACCGCTCGTGAACCGCCGCCACGGAGCCCTCGTGCTGTCGGTGAACGCTGGGGCCTACGGTCGACTCGGCCGGCATGCGATCGGCGTCAACCCCTTCGACGTGGCCGAGACCGCGGAGGCGATCCGGACGGCGCTCGAGATGCCCGAGGAGGAGAGGATTCGAAGGTCGCGCGGCCTGGTGCGCGCCGTTCTCACCAGCAACCCGGCCCGCTGGCTGACGTCGCAGCTCCGCGACCTGGACGCGGCGCGCGGCCCGAGGTCACAACGACGCCAGCAGGAGCAGGAGTCCCTCGGGCCCGTCCACGACGACGTCGGCGGCGAGGGTCAGCTCCTCGGGGGTCTCGGCGCCGTCCACGGCGACCCGGCACACGACGAACCCTGCTCACCGATCCGCCCGGCTTCCTCGAAGGCAGCCAGATCCGGGAGGTCGTCCCCTGCGACGAGCAGGGCATCGGCGCCTCGAGCGAGACGACGCACCACCTCTCCCTTGTCCGAGCCTCCAGCCGCCAGCTCGAGCACGCGCTTGCCCTCCAGGAACCGCAACCCGGCGGATGCGGCGACGTCGGCGAGGGGCCGGCGCAGGCGCGCCGCCACGGCGCCTGGGTCCGCGCTCTGCCGGATGTGGACGGCGAGCGCGGCGCCCTTGTCCTCGACGCGGGCGCCGGGCTCGCCGGAGGCGAGCCCGGCTACGGCGGCGCGAACCGTGGGATCGATGGGCGGCGCCCCCTGGGCCCCGTAGAGGCCGGCCACCTCGATCCCCGGCAGCGATGCCTCGACGAATGCCGCCGGGCGCCCGGTGACGATGGCGAGGCGTCGCACTCGTGGCCGCAGACCCGCGAGCATCGCGGCGGTACCCGGGAGCGGCCTCGCATCCTCGGGGCGCTCGACGATAGGTGCCAACGTCCCATCGAAATCGAGCAGGATCGTCGCACCCCTCAGGCGCGACCTGATCTCGTTCAGACTCACCCGCCACCACCGGGTGCGACCCGACCGCGCCGCCCGAGCCGGCGCCGCCGCTCAGCCGGGCCGATCTCGCCCCGGCTGAGGTTGCGCGCGGTCCCCACGAGCGAGACGTGCGAGAACGCCTGCGGGAAGTTGCCCACCAGCCGGCCGTTCGCGACGTCGTACTCCTCGGACAGCAGGCCCACGTCGTTTCGGACACTAAGCACCCGTTCGAAGAGCTCGCGCGCTGCTTCCGTCTCGCCCTGCAACGCGAGGCAGTCGGCCAGCCAGCACGTACAAGGCAGGAAGGCGCCTTCCCCCCCGGGGAGGCCGTCGACGTCCGAGCCGGTGTCGTAGCGTCGGACGAAGCCGTCGGCCATCAGTCGATCCCTGATCGCGGTCACCGTCCCGACCATGCGCGGGTCGACCGCGGGTAGGAAGCCGACCAGCGGGATCATCAGGACGGCGGCGTCCAGTTCCTCCGACCCATAGGACTGGGTGAATGCGCCGATGCCTTCATCGAAACCCTCACGGCAGACCTCCGCGTGGATCTCGTCGCGGAGCGCCCGCCACCGCTCGAGGTGCCCCTCGAACCCGAACAGCTCTACGCTGCGGATAGCTCGGTCGATGCCCACCCAGGCCATCACCTTCGAATGGGTGAAATGTCGGCGGCCACCGCGGACTTCCCAGATCCCTTCGTCAGGCTCGCGCCAGGTGGACTCGAGCACGTCGACGATCCGCCGCTCCATCTCCCAGGACGCGGCCTCGTGCGGCAGCCCCTCGCGAGAGGCCTGGTGCAGCAGATCGAGCACCTCCCCGTAGACGTCCAGCTGGAACTGCCGCGAAGCCTCGTTGCCGATGCGCACCGGCGAGGACCCCTCGTAGCCCGGCAGCCAGTCCAGCTCCATCTCGGGGACACGCCGCTCCCCTGCGATGCCGTACATGATCCGAAGGTCGCGCGGGTCACCCGCGACCGCGCGCAGCAACCATTCGCGCCAGGCCTCGGCTTCGCGTTCGTAACCCGCCTGCAGGAGGGCGTACAAGGTGAACGTGGCGTCGCGCAGCCAGCAGAACCGGTAGTCCCAATTGCGCGAGCCACCCAGCTCCTCGGGCAGCGACGTCGTCGGCGCCGCAACGATGCCTCCGGTGGGACGATACGTGAGCGCCTTCAGCGTGAGGAGCGAACGCATGACCTCGTCGCGCCAATCCCCGTCGTAGGAGCAACGCTCCGCCCACTCGCGCCAGAACCGCGTCGTCGAGCGCTCGGCGTCCCACGGGTCGATCCGCGGCGGCGCGTCCTCGTGTGACCGATGCCACACCAGGACGAACGCGGCCCGCTCGCCCGCGGCCAGCGAGAAGTCCGCGGTTACGAGCCCGGTGGTGACCTCGAGCGGTACGTCGGTGCGGAGCTCGACCGCGTCGGGACCCGCGACGGCCGTGACCATCCGCCGTCCCGGCCGCAGCCACGGGACCGCGCTGCCGTAGTCGAACCGCAGGCACAGCTCCATCCGCATCGGGACCACGCCGCGGATCCCCTCCACCAGCCGCACCACGCGCGCCTGACCGCGGCGCGGGGTCATGAAGTCGGTGACCCGCACCGCGCCGCTGTCGACCTGGTGCTCGGATTCCAGCACCACGGTGTCGCGGCGGTAGTTCCGACGGGTCCGGAACCGCTCGGAGGGCGACAGGAGCCAGCGCCCGTGCGAGGGGTCGCCCATCAGCGCGGCGAAGCACGCCGCCGAGTCGAACCGAGGGAGGCAGAGCCAGTCGATCGAGCCGTTCCGCCCCACGAGCGCAGCCGTGTGGGAATCGCCGATGAGCGCGTAATCCTCGAGGCGAAGCCCCACGGGGGCACGTTACTGAATAGCAGCCCGTTCGCGAGAACCACGAGCACGATCCGGGCGATGGAACCGTCCCTGAGCGCCGATCACGCGCCTTGGAACAGTTCGACGGGGTTGCCGGCGGGATCGTCCAAGACGACTGCGTGCCTCCCGGCCCCGTGACGAGGGGGCCGCGGAAATGCACGTCGGCGGCCCGCAGCCGTTCCACCTCGGCCTCGATGTCGTCGACCCGCAACACGAAGCGGTTCCAGCCGCCCGGACCCGGGCGCGCGCCGTGAATCGGCCGGCCGGCCGAACTCCTCGGGCCGCTCACCCACAGTATGAGGTCGCCACGCTGGAGCATCCTGAACGGTGCATCGCCCCAGTTACCAAGCTCACCGAAGCCGAGGTGCGACACGTAGAAGGCCGACACGGCCTCGACATCGTCGACGAGGTACCGGACGCTCACGCTCACCGCGGGTTCAGCCCCTCGAGCGCCGCGAGGAACTCGTCGAGGTCGGGCCCGATGCTGAATGTGGGCTCGAGGTGGCCCTCGAGGGCGTCGATCGTCTTGTAGCCGTTGCCGGTGATGAACACGACGGTCTCCTCGTCGGGGCGGATGACGCCTCGCTCGGCGAGACGCTTGAGGTTCGCGATCGTGACACCGCCGGCCGTCTCGGTGAACACGCCCTCGGTGGAGGCGAGCAACTCGATCCCCTCGACGATCTCGCGTTCGGTGCACCACTCGATCGCGCCGCCCGACTGGCGCGAGACCTGCATCGCGAACATGCCGTCGGCGGGTGAGCCGATCGCGAGCGAGCGCGCGATCGTGTTCGGCTTCATCGGCTTCACTTGCTCGTCACCGTTCTTGAACGCGACGGCCACCGGGTTGCAGCCCTCGGGCTGTGCGCCGGAGACGCGGTAGGGCTTCTCCTCGACCGCGCCGATCGCGATGAGTTCGCTGAAGGCCCGATGGATCTTGGTGAGGAGCGCGCCGCTGGCGATCGGCACCACCACGTGATCGGGGAGGCGCCAGCCGAGTTGCTCGGCAACCTCGAACCCGAGCGACTTCGAGCCTTCCGCGTAGTAGGGGCGCATGTTCACGTTCACGAACGCCCACGGGAGGGTCTCGGCGACCTCGCTGCACAGGCGGTTCACCGCGTCGTAGTTGCCTTTGACGGCCACTACCTTCGCTCCGTAGGCCTCGGTCGACAGGATCTTCGCGCGCTCCAGGTCCTCGGGCACGAAGACGTAGCAAGGCATCCCGATCTTGGCGGCGTGCGCGGCGGTGGCGTTGGCGAGGTTGCCGGTCGATGCGCAACTGATCGCCTCGTACCCGAACGCGCGCGCCATGGTGATGGCCACGGTCACGACGCGGTCCTTGAAGGAGTACGACGGGTTGACGCTGTCATCCTTGATCCAAAGCGTCTGCAGACCGACGGCGTCGGCCAGACGGTCGGCCCGACGGAGCGGCGTGAACCCGGCACCCAGGTCGACCCGGTCGATGCCGGGTCCGCCCGGCAGGAGCGGCTCGTACCGCCAGAGGGTGGCGGGTCCGTTCTCCACCTGCTTGCGGAACTGCGCGCCATCGATGGACTGCAGGTCGTAGGAAGGCTCGAGCGGACCGAAGCACTCCTCGCAGATCGTGAGCGGCTCCACCGGGTACTGCTGACCGCAGATCCGGCACTGCAGCGCGGCGGGCGAGGTGATCGTGGCCTTCGCACTCACCACGTCACCGCCCCGTGATCGGCGCTGCCGACGGTGCGCGCATACTTCGCCAGCGCGCCCTGGGTGTACTTGGGCGCGGGCTCGGTCCACTCCGCGCGGCGCCGCTCGAGTTCGTCGTCGTCCACGAGCAGCGTGAGCGAACGTTGGTCGGTGTCGATCCGGATGCGGTCGCCGTCGTGGACGAACGCGATCGGACCGCCGACGCACGCCTCGGGAGCGATGTGGCCCACGCTGATCCCCTTGGTCGCGCCACTGAACCGGCCGTCGGTGATGAGTGCGACGTCCTTGCCGAGGCCGGCGCCCGCCACCGCGGCCGTCACCGCGAGCATCTCCGGCATCCCGGGCGAGCCCTTCGGGCCCTCGTAGCGGATCACCATCACGTCGCCGGCGGCGATGATCCCGGAGGTCAGCGCGTCGAATGCCTGTTTCTCGGAGTCGAACGCCTTGGCGGCGCCCTCGAACGCCGCGCCCTCCATCCCGGCGGCCTTGATCACGGCGCCGTCAGGAGCCAGGTTGCCGCGGAGGATCGCGATGCCGCCCCACGGGTGGATCGGGTCGGCGGCGACGTGCACGATCGTGCCGTCGGGCGCCTCCGGCGGCCAGGCCACGAGGTTCTCGGCCTGGGTTTTGCCCGTGACGGTGATGCAGTCGCCGTGCAGCAGACCCATGTCGAGCAGTTCCTTCATCACGACGGGCACCCCGCCCACGCGATCGAGGTCGCTCATCACGAATCGGCCCGCCGGGCGGACATCCACCAAGTGGGGCGTGCGCCGGCTGATCCGGTCGAAGTCGTCGAGTTGCAGGTCGACGTGTGCCTCGCGTGCGATCGCGAGCAGGTGCAGGACCGCGTTCGTGGAACCGGCGACGGCCATCACGACCGCGATCGCGTTCTCGAAGGCCTCCTTGGTCAGGATCTGCCGTGGGCGGAGGTCGAGTTCCAAGACCTTCGTGACGGCGAGGCCGGTCGCGCGCGCGGCGACCTCGCGGCGATAGTCCACGGCGGGCGGGCTGGCGCTGCCGGGGAGCGACATCCCGAGCGCCTCGCCCACGCAGGCCATCGTGTTCGCGGTGTACATGCCGGCGCACGAGCCGATCCCGGGGCAGGCGGCGCGCTCGACGGCCAACAGTTCCTCGTCGGACATCATGCCCTTCGCGTGGGAGCCGACCGCCTCGAAGACGTCCTGGATCGTGATGTCCTTGCCCTCGTAGGTGCCCGGGAGGATCGTGCCGCCATACAGGTAGACGGCGGGGAGATCCAGTCGCGCCATCGCCATCAACATGCCCGGCTCGGACTTGTCGCAGCCGGCGATGCCGACGAGCGCGTCCAGCCGCTCGGCGTGCATCACGAGTTCCACCGAGTCGGCGATCAGGTCGCGGCTCATCAGCGAGGCCTTCATGCCCTCGTGACCCATCGCGATGGCGTCGGAGACCGCGATCGTCGTGAACTCGATGGGCACGGCGTCGCCCTGGCGGACGCCCTCCTTGGCGAGCGCCGCCAACTTGTCGAGGTGGTAGTTGCAGGGGGTGACCTCGTTCCAGCTGCTCGCCACCCCGACCTGGGGCTTGTCGAAGTCCTCCTCGGAGAACCCGACGGCGCGCAACATCGCCCGAGCAGGGGCGCGCGAGGGGCCCTCGCTCACCTCCCAACTGCGGGGACGCTGCCGCTCGGACGTCACGGGGATAGGGCCTCCTGGGTTCGAGGAAGGAAGAACCCTCACGTTAGCAACGCGGGGAGCGCGGTGACCTTCGTCACGCCGATCCAACCGGCGATCGCAGCCGGCACCAGCAGTAAGGCGGGCACCCATTGGTACGGCGGGAACTCGCGGAGGGCGATGGAGATCCCGGCCGCCCGGTAGGGCGCGTAGGCGAGGTAGTGGATCGGCAGCATCGCCAACCCGGCCACGACGAGGGCTAGCAACGCCCAGCCCTCACCCTCGCGGAGCGCGAACCAAGCGACCGCCGCCTCGAGGATGCCGAGCGCCACGAGCAGCGCCCCGACCCACCTGTCCGTGACCCAGCGGGTCTTCACGAGCGCCTCGTTCGAGTCCTGCAACACCTTCGGCGGCTCGCCGAACATCGCCGTGTCGGCCTTCGTACCTGTCAGGCCGACCTTGGATCCGATGTCACCGCCAGCGAAGATCGGCGTCGCGACGCCGATGAGCAGATGGACCGCGGCGGTCGCCAGGAACAGCGCGACCGACACCCCGAGCGCCGACCCCCACCTGAACGCCGTCGTCGCCTCCGAACCGCCCACCTCGATCCCTCCCCGTCCTCGGACGCGCCGATCGCAGGAAGCCGCGCCCGCGGTGGCGAGATGCGCCTTCTACCATGGAAGCCATGCAGGGCGCCACGCCTCCGGATCTCGGCCGCTCATGGTGGCTCCGCGAGGCGCTCGCACTTCCCGAGTTCGTCGGCCCAGCGGCGCCGCGCTTGGACAGCGACACGACAGCCGACGTCGTGATCCTCGGCGGCGGCTACACCGGCATGTGGACGGCGTGGTTCCTGAAGGAGCGTGAACCGTCCCTGGATATCGTGCTCCTGGAAGCCGACACCTGCGGTGGAGGGCCGAGCGGGCGCAACGGCGGGTTCTGCGACTCCTGGTACGGCAACGTGGCCGACCTGATCCCGACCTACGGCGAGGACGGCGCCCGCGCCCTGCTCGAAGCATGCGGACCCGTCCCAGACAGGATCGGGGCGTTCTGCGAGGCCCACGGCATCGACGCCTGGTTCCGCAAGGGCGGGGATCTGGCGGTCGCGAGCGCACCGGCCCACGAGGCTCGCTGGCTCCCGACCGTCCAGGCGGCCAGGCGGCTCGGCATCGAGGATGGCTACCACGTCCTGGGCGCGGCGCAGGTGCGTGACCGCGTCCGTTCACCCGTGTTCGGCGGGGGCCTGCTGATCGACGACGGAGCCAACGTGCACCCCGCGCGCCTGGCCCGCGGCCTCCGCAGGGTGCTGATCGAGCGCGGCGTGCGGGTCTTCGAGCAGACCCCCGTGACGCGGTTCGCCGCAGCAGCTCCCGCTCTCGCGGCGACCCCGTTCGGAACCGTTCGGGCCGAACGGGCGGTGGTAGCCCTCGGCGCATGGGCGACCCGGTGGCGGGCCTTCCACCGCTCACTCACCGTGCGCGGCTCGTACATGGTGATAACCGAGCCCGCGCCCGAGCGCATCGGCGAGATCGGGTGGAGCGGCGGCGAGTCGCTGCGCGACCTCCGTTCATCGGTCCACTACCTGCGGACGACTCCGGGCGGGCGGATCGCGTTCGGCCTGGGCGGGATGCAGCCCGACCTCGCCCGCCGCATCGACCACCGCTACGCCTACGACGAGGCCAGCCTTCAGACGGTGGCTGCGCATCTCGTGCGGATGTTCCCCGGCTTCGAGGGAGTGCCTATCGCGGCGGGCTGGGGAGGCCCCATCAACGTCTCCGCCCTGTCGATGCCTTTCTTCGGGCGCCTCGGCGCCGGCAACGTCACCTACGGCCTCGGGTACACGGGCAACGGCGTCGGCCCGTCGAACCTGGGCGGGGAGATCCTTGCCGCGCTCACGCTGGACACCGGGGAGGCCCTCACGCGCCTGCCGGTCGTGACCCACGAGCCCAAGCACTTCCCGCCCGAGCCGATCCGCTCACCCGGCATGTTCGTGGCGAACAGGGCGATCTTCCGTAAGGACGACGCCGAGGCGAGTGGGCGGCGTGTGGATGCGGCTTCCGGGTTCATCGCGACGATACCCCGTAGACTCGGCTTCAACCTTGGCCCTCGCTAGCGCATGACCGTCGTCGTTCCGCCCGACCAAGGGCGCTCCTGGTGGCTCCGCGAGGCGCTGGCCATGCCCGAGTTCGCCGGCGATCCAGCCCCCGCCCTAGAGACGGACACGAAGGCCGACGTGGTGATCCTGGGCGGTGGCTACACGGGCATGTGGACCGCGTGGTTCCTGAAGCGGTTGGAACCCGGCCTCGACGTCGTGCTCCTGGAGCAGGACATCTGCGGCGGCGGGCCGAGCGGACGCAACGGCGGGTTCGTGACCTCGTTCTGGGGAGGCCTGCACCGCCTGGCCGAGATCCACGGGGACAAGCAGGCGCTGCGCCTGTGTAAGGAGGGCGAGGCCAGCGTGCAGGCGATAGGTGCCTTCTGCGCTGAGCAGGGCTTCGACGCCTGGTTCCGAGCCGACGGTGACCTCGGGGTCGCGTCGGCGACCGCTCACATCGGCGACTGGGCCGATCAGGTGATCGCGTTCGACCGGTTGGGCCTGTCCGACATGCTGGACGTCCTTACGCCCGCCGAGGTCCGCGCCCGCGTCGACTCTCCCGTGTTCCGCGGCGGTGTGTTCACCCCTTACGGCGCCACGGTGCACCCGGCCCGCCTGGCGCGCGGGCTCCGGGGCGCCCTGCTGCGCGATGGTGTCCGGATCTACGAAGACACGGCGGTGACCCGCTTCGGGGTCGGCGATCCTGTCCGCGCCGAGACCCCCGGCGGGACGGTCACCGCCGGCGCCGGCGTCCTTGCGATGAACGCATGGGCCCAGCACTGGAAGAGGTTCCGTCGGGCGATCACGGTGCGCGGCTCCTACATGGTCCTCACGACCCCCGCTCCTGACCGGCTCGAAGCGATGGGCTGGACGAACGGCATGGGCCTGTGGAACTACCGCGCGGCTCTGCACTACGTGCGTACCACGCCCGACGGTCGGATCGCGTTCGGCGTCGGTGGGATGCAGCCCGATCTCGCGCGCACGATCGATCATCGCTACGCCTACGACGAAGCCTCGATCCGTGTGGCGATCTCGGACCTGCACCGGATGTTCCCCTCGTTCGCAGATGTGCCGATCGACGCGGCCTGGGGCGGGCCGATCGACGTCAGCGGTACTCACGAGCCGTTCTTCGGGACGCTCGAACCGGGCACGGTGCACTACGGCCTCGGCTACACGGGCAACGGCGTCGGTCCAGCACACCTGGGGGGACGCATCCTGGCCCACCGAACGCTCGCGCGCTACGACGACATCATGGCTCTGCCCGTCGTCGACGTGGAGCCGAAGAAGTTCCCGCCAGAACCGATCCGCTCGCCGGGGGCCATGATCGCTAACCGCGCGATCCGCCGGCGGGACGAAGCACTCGACGCCGGCGAGGAGCCGAACCCGTTCGTCGATTTCATCGCCAAGCTTCCTCGGCGACTGGGCTACAACCTGGGCCCGTGATCGGCGGCGGACTGCCACCCCAGACGCACATCTCCTGGTGGATGGAGGAGGCTCGGGCGGATCACGACCTGGCGGCCGATGTCTCTTGTCCACCGCTCACCGGATCGATCAGCGCCGACGTGGTCGTCGTGGGCGGCGGCTACACGGGCATGTGGACCGCGTGGTTCCTGAAGGAGCGCGACCCAGCCCTGGACATCGTCCTGCTGGAAGCCGATGAGATCTGCGGCGCGGGACCTAGCGGGCGAAACGGCGGCTTCTGCTACGGCATGTGGGAGGACCTCGAGGCCCTCGTCCGATCCTTCGGCGACGAGGACGCCCTGCGCGTGGCGCACGCGGCTCATCGAAGTGTCGGTGAGATCGAGGCGTGGCTCACCGCGCATCGCGTCGACGCCTGGTTCGTCCGGGGCGGGCACCTGTCCGCGGCCAGCGCGCCCGCGCAGCACGGCACCTGGCGAGGACTCGTCGAGGAGGCAGCGCGCCTCGGGGTTGGCGACCGGTTCGTCGAGCTGACGGCCGAGCAGGTCCGGGCGCGCGCCCATGTGCCGGTCTTCGGCGCCGGCGTGTTCCAGCCCGGCAACGCGACCCTTCAGCCGGCGCGCCTGGCGCTGGGCCTTCGTCGCGAACTGCTGGAGGCCGGCGTTCGGATCCACGAACGCAGCCCCGCAGGAAGGATCGGCGCCGGTCCCCCGGTGCGTGTTCAGACGCGCGCGGGCGCGACGGTGACAGCCGCTCAGGGCGTGCTCGGACTGGGCGCGTGGACCGCGTCCCTGCCGAGGTTCCGGCGGGCCATCGTGCCTCGGGGCACCTACATGGTGTTGAGCGATCCGGCGCCGGAGCGCCTCGCCGACATCGGATGGACCGAAGGAGAAGGACTAGCCGACTGGCGTGTGGCCGTGCGCTACTTCCGCACCACGGCCGACGGCCGCATCGCGTTCGGAGCCGCGTCGGCAGCCGCGGGTGCCGGCGTAGGTCTCGGGCCTCGGTTGCGCTACGACAACACCTCGGTGGGCAAGATCGCCGCGGACTTCCGCCGGTTCTTCCCGTCCTGGAGCGCCGTGCCCCTGATCGCCGCGTGGGGCGGACCTATGGACGTCACCGGCTCGCACCAGCCTTTCTTCGGCACCTACCCGGGCGGCGCGCTCCACTACGGGGCCGGCTACACCGGCGGGGGCGTCGGGCCGTGCCATATGGGCGGCAAGATCCTCTCCGGCCTGGCCACCGGGGCCGACGACGAGTGGACCCGCCTGCCGCTCGTGCACCGCGAGCCCAGGCGGTTCCCACCGGAGCCACTGCGATCGGCCGGCGCCGCCCTCGCCCAAGGCGCCATCGTCCGCCGCGACGAGGCCCATGACCGCGATGAAGAACCCGACCCGATCACCGACCTGATCGCGCACGTACCCCGCTGGATGGGCTACGAGCTCGGCCCGTAGCCCGCGGGACCTTCGTCGTTGCGTCCGCGCCGGCGAGCCGGGACGATGACGCGCATGAGCACCGCCGAGCGACACCCGATGTCCGGAGTCTTCGTGCGGGGCGTGCTTGCCAACGCGCTCGTGTGCCTGGCGGTCTGGCTCGCCACCGCGCGACACACCCTCGTCGACAAGGTAGTCGCGATCGTGCCGCCCATCGCTGCGTTCGTGGCGGCCGGGTTCGAGCACTCGATCGCCAACCTGTACTTCCTGCCGATGGGCTGGCCGCTGCAACACGAGGCGGGCGGCGGTCCCATCGACGCCGCTGGGGTCGCGACCAACCTGGCCGCCTCCACGCTCGGCAACATCGTCGGAGGGGCGGTGCTGGTGGGCCTGGTCTATCGGTTCGTGTACCTCAGGCGGGCCGACAACTGAACCGCCCGACGATCGAGGTAGCCGACCTCACCAAGCGGTACGGGCGCGCTCGCGGGGTCGAGGACCTCACGTTCGAGGTCCACCCGGGCGAGGTGTTCGGCTTCCTGGGCCCTAACGGGGCCGGCAAGACCACGACGATACGCACGATGCTGGATCTCATCCGCGCGACATCGGGCCATGTCCGGGTCTTCGGGCTCGACAGCATCGCCGACGCCCCTTCGATCCACGCTCGTGTCGGCTACGTCCCCGGCGAGTTCGGGCTGTACGAGCGGCTCACCGGCGAGGAGTACCTGCGGATGTTCGCGGCGCTGCGAGGTGGGACGGGAGCCGACCGGATCGCCCCTCTCGCGGAGCGCCTTTCCCTGGACATCACCGTCAAGATCCGCGAACTGTCGCACGGGAACCGCCGGAAGGCCGGCTTGATCCAGGCGTTCATGCACGAGCCGGACCTGTTCGTGCTGGACGAGCCCACGCAGGGGCTCGACCCCCTGATGCAGCAGGAGTTCCACGCCATGATCGACGAAGCACGCGCGCGGGGAGCCACGGTCTTCCTCAGCTCGCACGTGCTGCCCGAGGTCGAACGCGTCTGCGACCGGGTGGCCATCATCCGCGAAGGCCGGCTCATCTCGGTCGACGACATCGGCGAGCTCAAGTCCAAGGCGCTGCGAAGCATCGACTTCCATTTCGAGGCTCCCGTGCCCGCCGGGGATTTCGCGTCGCTCGAGTCCGTGGTGTCGGCGAGGGCTCACGGCGACAGCATCTCGCTGGTCGTCCGCGGCCCCCTGGACGAGGTCGTCAAGGCGGCAGCCCGACACCCGGTCGTGAACGTGGAGACCCGCGAGCCGAGCCTGGAGGACATCTTCCTGCAGGCTTATCGGGATGGGGGGACGGCGTGAACGGGCTGCTCGCGAAGGCGTGGCGCGATCACCGCCGGACGCTGACAGGGTTCGGGATCGGGTTGGTGCTGACCGAGCTGCTCTACATGGCCGTCTATCCCGCGATGCGTGACAGCGCCGCGGATCTGCGGGCCATGATGGAGAACCTGCCGGAGGCCTTCCGCCAGCTCTTCGGCGAGGACATCGCCTCGCCCGAGGGCTACCTGCGAAGCCAGCTGTTCGGCGAGCTGGGCCTGATCCTGTTCCTGGTGGTCGCGATCGGTTCCGGCGCGCGAGCGATCGCCGGCGAGGAAGAGGCCCGCACGCTCGACCTGCTGCTCGCCACTCCCGCCCGCCGGGCGCAGGTGCTTCGGTCCAAGGCGATCGCCCTCGTCGTGCTCATCACCACGCTCGGCGCGATCGCGTTCGCGGCCGTGCTGGTCTTCGGCCCGGCGTTCGACCTTCACGTCGATGCGTTCGACCTGGCGACGGCGAGCCTCATGCTCGTGCTGACCTCGATCGCGTTCGCCTCCATCGCCCTGGCGATCGGCGCGGCGACGGGCCATCGATCGGCGGCGATCGCCGTGACGACCGGGACCGCCGCCCTGATGTACGTCGTGAACGCGCTCGGCGTCACCGTCGAGGCGTTGGAACCGTTCCGGCCCCTATCGCTGTTCCGCTGGTACCTGTCGCCGCTGCTGCTCACGGGCGGACTCGCACCGGTGAACATCGCCGTGTTGCTGGCCGTCGCGGCGATCGCTTACGCGGCGGCTCACGTGCGGTTCGGCCGCCGCGATCTGGCGTCCTGACGCCTCGGATGGGCTCCGCGCGACCCGTTCAGCCTGTGGCGATCAGGGCCACCCCGCCCAGGGCCAGAACCACGCCGACAACCTGGTGTCGTGTGAGGCGCTCGTGCAGGACGAACCTCGCAAGCAGCGTCGTCACGACCGGCACGAGCGATCCGAGCACCGACACGATCGTGAGGAGGCCTTTCGTGGTCGCCAGCGCGAAGAGAGCGTTGGCACCGTTGTCGGCGACACCGACCCCTGCCAGGACGCCCACATCGCGGCGTCGCACGCCCGACCACGCAGGCTTGGTGATCAGGACCAGCAGCGCCACCAGCGGGACCGAAGACGACCGGAGCAGCAGTGCCGTCCAGACGGCGCTCCCCTCGCTGGCCGCATCGATGCAGACCGCGGTCGCGCCGAGAGCGAGCGCGGCGACCACCGCATAGCCCACGCCTTCAGCTACCCGACGAGGACCACCGCCGTGCTCGGGTGCGGTAGCGGCCAGGACAGCACCGGCGATCGCTCCAACCATGCCGGCAACCTGCAGGTCGGAGGGCCGGTCCCCCTGGAGCAGGCCGGCGACGACGCCTACCAGGACCGACAGCGCCGCGATCGGCGAGACGATCCCCATGCGCCCTACGGCCAGCCCCTTGTACAGCGACCCGAGCCCGACCGCGCCGAAGACGCCGCCGAGCAGCCCGAACACGATCGTCTCGGGGGGTGGGATCTCGGGATCGAACGCGAGCACG
>Ga0247727_10012923_pt1 | contig 14193 bp, 11 predicted proteins | sample WisWelCaveWW1625_FD_202498 | JGI IMG/M metagenome (GOLD analysis project Ga0247727, IMG submission 202498) | Biofilm microbial communities from Wishing Well Cave, Virginia, United States - WW16-25 | ecosystem: Environmental > Aquatic > Deep subsurface > Groundwater > Cave microbial mat | place... | reverse complement strand
GCTCATCCGCTGGCTGTCCGTCGCGTTCGGGCTCTCCGGCTTCTCCGCCATGGTCTATGAGGTGGCCTGGACGCGGGCGCTGAGCCTCGTCCTGGGCAGCTCCATCTACGCCTTCTGCATCATGCTGGCGACCTTCCTGGGCGGCATGGCGCTGGGCAGCTTCATTGCCAGGCAGCACCTCGCGCGCAAGCCGTCGTCGATCTCCCAGTTCATCGTGTTCGAGCTGATGCTGGGCGTCTACGGGCTGATCTCGATCCCGCTCTTCAGCACGCTGCCGAATTTGTTCGTCAGCTTCTGGCCGCTGACGGGAGGCTCATTCGCCGGCCTCTCGTGGCTGCAATTTTCGCTCAGCGCGCTGGCCATGCTCTACCCGACGATCCTGCTGGGCGTGTTGTTCCCGATCGTGAGCGACCTGGTGACCAGCCGGATGAGCCACTTGGGCCAGCGGTTGGGCAGCGTCTACGCCGTCAACACGCTGGGCGGCATCCTCGGCTCCTTTCTGAGCGGCTTCGTGCTGATTCCACACTTCGGCCTGCCGTGGGCGATCGCGGGCGCGGCCATCGTGAACGTCGCCGCGGCACTCCTCCTCTATGTCCGGTTCGATCGCGGCCGATCGCTCATCCGGCGGGTGGCGATGACCGCGGCCGCGAGCGGCATGATGGTCATGGTCAGCGGCTTCGTCGTGGTGCCGGCCTGGCGGCGTCAGGTGTTTGCGGCAGGGGTCTACCTGAGCCCCCAGATGTACCGGCAGAGCGGGATTCCCGGCTGGGCCCCCAGGGCGAGCGGGTCGGAGCTGCTCTACTACCGGGACAGCCTGAACGCGACGGTGAGCGTCCACAAGCAGGGGGAGACGATCTCCTTGAAAGTCGGGGGCAAGACCGACGCCTCCAACGGCATCGACATGGGCACGCAGGTGCTCTCCGCCCATTTGCCCATGCTGCTGCACGGCGATCCCCAGAAGGTCTTGGTGATCGGCTTAGGCAGCGGGGTGACGCTGGGGCATACCGGCCGCTATCCGGTCTCCACCATCCACTGCGCGGAGCTCGATCCCGCGGTGGTGGAAGGGGCCCGGTACTTCAAGGCCTACAATTACGGCATCCACGACGACCCGCGCGCGAGGATCTTCGCGGCCGACGGGCGCAATTTCCTCTTGGCCAGCCCGCAGCCATATGACGTCATCATCTCCGAGCCGTCCAATCCGTGGATGGCGGGCCTGGCGTACCTCTTCACCCAGGAGTTCTACCGCCTGGTGAAGCGTCAGTTGGCGCCGGGCGGCATCATGTGCCAGTGGCTGCAGCTCTACCGGATCTTTCCCGCGGACGTCAAGCTGATGCTCAAGACGTTCCATGCGGAGTTTCCGCACGTCTCGGTGTGGTCCTCGATCCCGGGTGACCTGCTGCTCGTCGGATCGATGGAGCCCCATCAGCTCGATCATGCGCGGCTGACCCAGGCGTTCGCCGATGGCGCGCTCAAAGACGCCTTCGCCGCGGTGAAGATCGAGCAGCCAGCACAGCTCTACGAGCTGTTCCGCTTCGGCGGCCGGCAGATCGAGCAGCTGACGTCGGACGTGCCATGGATTCACCGGGACGATCAGCCGTTCATCGAGTTCAGCGCGCCGAAAGCGCTCTATGTCGACAGCACGTTCACCATGAATTACGGCTTCCTCGAGCAGCTGAAAGGGCCGCCGGACTCGATCGTGCGCGGGCACTCCGCCCCGCCCGCGGATGCGGCGTTTCATCGGGCCATGGCCTCCCTGTGGACGTTCCGTCAGGAGCCCTCGAAGGCCATCGAGGCGCTGGAGCGGGCGGTGGAGGCGGATCCGTCCAATGCCGAAGTGCGCAGGGAGCTCGGCGAGCTCTATGTCAGAGACCGGCAATTCCTGAAGGCGCAGGAGACGCTGATGCAGGCGATCGACCTGGCTCCCGACGACCCCGACGCCCACCGGTTGCTGGGGCGGCTCTACCGGCAACAGAACAAACTGGGCGATGCCCAGCGGGCCTACGAGCGGGCGGCCAGCCTCAAGGCGCCGGATGCCGAGTTCGCCGGGGAGCTGGGCAGCTTGCTGGCGCAGAACAAGCAGGCGGCACTCGCCGCGGAGTGTTACCGCTCGGCCGTGTCGCAAGGCGGGGGCGAACGGGCCAATCTGCTGCACGCGTATGCGACGGCGCTCAAAGAGCTGAAGCAGTGGGAGACCGCGGAGCTGGTGCTGCGCTTCGCCGGTCGCCAGTTTGCCAGCGAGGCGGTGTTTCCACTCCTGCTCGGAGAAGTTCTCATCGAGCAGGAGCGGTGGATCGACGCCGCCGCGCAGTTCGACCGCGCGCTGGGCCTCGCGCCGAACAACCCAGGGGCCTACCACGGTCTGGCCCGCGTCGCCGTCCAGCAGGGCCGTGGGCCCGACGCCGTCAAGCTGCTGAAGCGGGGCCTGCAACAGCATCCGTACCATCGCGAGTCGCTCGAGCTGCTCGACCGGATTCAGCGCGGGGGCGCCGATGCCGCCGCGTAGTGGAGCTGCCCGGACGAGCCGCACGGCCGCGTCCACGCGGCCCAAGGCCCGCCCGGGCGCTGATGATCGGCGGGCCAGGCCAGCGGTTCGCACCTATCGGGTCGCCGTGATCGCCGGCGATGGCACCGGACCCGAAGTGATCCGTGAAGGACGCAAGGTGCTCGACGCAGCTGCGACGCGCGGCGCCTTCCGCGTCGAGTGGCGCGACTATGACCTGGGCGGCGAGCGGTACCTGAAGACCAAGGAAACCGTGCCGGGCTCCGTGTTGAAGGAGCTGCGGGCGGTGGACGCGATCTATCTGGGCGCGATCGGGCATCCCGACGTCAAGCCCGGCATCCTGGAGCAGGGGATCCTGCTGCGGCTGCGCTTCGAGCTGGATCAGTATATCAACCTGCGCCCCGTGAAACTCTACCCGGGCGTCTGGACGCCGCTGAAAGACAAGGGACCGGAGCACATCGACTTCGTCGTGGTGCGCGAGAACACCGAGGGGCTCTACGCGGGCGCCGGCGGATTCTTGCGCCGGGGCACACCGGAAGAGGTCGCCCTGCAAACGTCGATCAACACCCGCCACGGGGTCGAGCGGTGCGTTCGCTATGCGTTTGACTACACCCGCAAGCGCGGCAAGGGCAAGAAACTGACGTTCTGCGGCAAGACGAACGTGCTGACCTACGCGCACGATCTCTGGCAGCGGGTGTTCACCGAGGTGGCGGCCGAGTACAAGGACATCCAGACCGACTACACGCACGTGGACGCCTGCTGCATGTGGATGGTCAAGAACCCGGAGTGGTTCGACGTCATCGTCACCGACAATATGTTCGGGGATATCATCACCGACCTGGGGGCAATGATCCAGGGCGGCATGGGCATCGCCGCCGGCGGCAACCTCAACCCCCAGGGGGTGTCGATGTTCGAGCCGATCGGCGGCTCGGCGCCGAAGTATACGGGCAAGCGCGTCATCAACCCGCTCGCCGCCATCTGCGCCGGGGGCATGATGCTGGAGCAGCTGGGGCAGAGGGACGCGGCCCGGGCGATCGAGCAGGCGGTCATGCGCGTGACCGGCACGAAGCTCAAAAGCCTGGCCGCTGGGCAGATGGGCTACTCAACCAGCGAAGTCGGCGATCTCGTTGTGAAGGCGCTGCGAGAGGAACGGTCCTAAGAGTCGGTGAACGGTCAACGAGCGATGCGGAAGACATACAACGTGGCAGTCGTGGGCGCGACAGGCGCCGTCGGCACCGAGATACTGCAGGTGCTCGCCGAGCGCCGCTTTCCGGTCAAGGGGGTGCGGCTGCTCGCCTCGAGCCGCTCGGCCGGCAGGCGCCTGGCGTTCAACGGTTCTTCGCGGAAGGTCGAGGCGCTGACGAACCGTTCGTTCAACGGCATCGACGTGGCCCTCTTCAGCGCCGGGGCGGCCCGCAGCCTCGAATTCGGGCCTGAGGCGGTGCGCCGGGGCGCGGTCGTCGTCGACAACTCCAGCGCCTTCCGGATGGATCCCGCGGTGCCGCTGGTGGTGCCCGAGGTCAACCCCGAGGCGCTGCGGCGACACCGCGGACTGATCGCCAACCCGAACTGCTCCACGATCATCCTGCTCGTCCCGGTCGCACCCGTGCACCGGGCGGCGCGCCTCACGCGGCTCGTCGTTTCGACCTATCAGTCCGTCTCCGGGGCCGGCGCCCGGGCGATGGTCCAACTCTACGAAGAAACGAAGAGCGCGATGCGTCAGTTGAGCGTTGGGAGTTCAGCGTGGCGAGTGAACCCCAAACTCACCACTCACAACTCGCAACCCCCAACTGTTCTTCCGAAACAGATCGCCTTCAATGTGATCCCGCAGGTGGACGCGTTCCTGGACAACGCCTCCACCAGAGAAGAGATGAAGCTCGTCAACGAGACGCGCAAGATCCTTGGCCAGCCGACGCTGCCGGTGAGTGCCACCTGTGTGCGCGTCCCCGTCTTTCTGGCCCACTCGGAGGCGATCTGGCTCCAGACCGACCGGCCGCTGTCGGTGCGGCAGGCGCGCGCCCTCTTGCGTCGGGCGCCCGGTGTGCGTGTCGTGGATGAGCCCTCCAAGGGCCGCTATCCGCTGCCGATCGATGCGGGCGGACGGGATGAGGTGCTGGTCGGCCGCATCCGCAAGGACGACTCGGTCCGCAACGGCCTGATCCTGTGGGTCAGCGGCGACAACCTGCGCAAGGGTGCTGCGACGAATGCGATCCAGATCGCGGAGTTCCTCGTCAAGGGCGGCCTCTGACCTGCGGCTGCGGACGTTGAAGTTGACCATCGCGTACGACGGCACGCGCTACGCCGGCTGGCAGGCGCAAGCGAAGAGCCGGCAGCTGAGGCCGACGATTCAAGAAACCCTGGAGCGCGCGCTGCGGACGATCCTGCGGGAGCCGGTGCGCGTCGTCGCCAGCGGGCGGACGGATGCGGGCGTGCACGCCGAGGCCCAGGTCGCGCACCTGCGGGTGCGCTCCGCGATCGCTCCCGAACGGCTGCTGCGCGGCGTCAATCACCTTCTGCCGCAGGACGTGGCCGTGATCCGGATTGAGCCGGCCCCGCGGCGCTTTCACGCCCGGTTCGACGCCGCCGGCAAGCGGTATCGATACCGCGTGTTCACCGGGCCGGTCATCCCCCCGTTCATCCGCCCGTATGTCCATCATGTGCGCGCGCCGCTGAACGTCGCACTGATGCGGCGGGAAGCGGCGGCGCTGCGAGGCCCGCACGACTTCCGCGCCTTTGCCCGCCTCCCCGGCCCGGCCGTCGACAGAGCCGGGGCGGGCGGCAGTCGTGATCGGCGGGCCGGGGCCCGCCTCCCCGCGCGGCGGAGAGCGCCTCGCACGGCGCGCTCGATCAGCGCCGTGGCGCTGCGGCGCAAGGGTCCTGAGCTGCTGCTGGATATCGAAGGCAACGGCTTCCTCCACATGATGGTCCGGAGCATCGCCGGAACGCTGATCGACGTCGGTCGGGGGCGGCTGCCGCCTGGGACGGTGCGGCGGATGCTGGCGACGGGCGCCCGGCGCCTGGCCGGCACGACGGCTCCGGCGAAGGGCCTGGCGCTCATGCAGGTGACCTACTGATGCAGGTTTCAGCGACGCCACAGATTGTCGATTGGCGATTACCGATTGTCGATTTCATTGCCGATTGTCGATTGGCGATTGACCGTCGCTCAACACCAATCGGCAATCGGAAATCTGCAATGCAATCGTCAATCGAAAATCGGAAATCGAAAATTTCAGGCGGGTGAAAGGATTGCCTATGGCTCAGCAGACAGCGGCGGAGATGGAGCCGCATCGCGCGCAATGGAAAACCCAGCTCGGTTTCCTGATGGCGGCGATCGGCTCGGCGATCGGGCTGGGCAGCATCTGGCGCTTCGCCTATGTCTGCTACGAGCACGGCGGCAGCGCCTATCTCATCCCCTACACGGTGGCGCTGGTCACGGCCGGGATCCCGCTCATGATCCTGGAGTACGGCATCGGCCACCGCATGCGCGGCTCCGCCCCGATGGCGTTCGCCAAGATCGATCCCCGCTGGGAGTGGCTGGGCTGGTGGACGGTCATCTTCGTCATGTTCGGCATCGTGCTCTACTACGCCGTCGTCATCGCCTGGTGCGTGAGCTTCTTCGTCTTCGCCCTCACGCTGGCATGGGGCGTCGATCCCAACGCGTTCTTCTTCCAGCAGTTCTTGGGCATGACCGCCGGGCCCCACGTGGTGGGCGACGTGCGGCTGCCGATTCTGGCGAGCCTCGTCGTGGTCTGGCTGCTCAACTGGGTGATCGTGTTTTTCGGGGTGGAGCGCGGGGTGGAGCGGGCGAACAAGATCTTCATGCCGCTCCTCTTTCTCTTAACAGGGCTCTTGGTCGTCTGGACGATGATGCTGCCGGGGGCGCAGGACGGCATCGCCCGCTACCTCTTGCGGCCGGATTTTAGCAAACTGGCCGAGCCGAAGGTCTGGATTTCCGCCTACGGCCAGACCTTCTTCACGTTGAGCCTCGGCTTCGGCATCATGATCGCCTATGCGTCGTACCTGCCCCGGAAGGCCGACATCAACACGAACGCGGCCATCACCTGCCTGGTCGACACCGCCTATTCGATCTTCGCGGGCCTGGCGGTGTTCGGCACCTTGGGCTACATGGCGCACGCCTCCGGCAAGCCGTTCGAGGAGGTCGTGCAGAAGAGCATCGGGTTGGCGTTCGTGGCCTACCCCCAGGCGATCAGCCTGCTGCCGCGCTTCGGGCAGCTCTTCGGGGTGCTGTTCTTCCTGGCCTTGATCGTCGCCGGCATCGCCTCCGCCATCTCCATCCTGGAGGCGTTTACGGCCGCGGTCATCGACAAGTTCCACTACCCGCGCAAAGCGATCGTGACCGCGATCTCCGTGCTGGGGTTTCTCGGCGGGATCATCTTCACGACGGGCAGCGGGATGTTCTGGCTGGACATCGTGGACCACTTCCTGAGCGAGTACGGGCTGTTCATCGCCTGCATCTTCCAGTGCCTCCTGGTGGGCTGGGTGTTCAAAGCCTCGAAGCTGCGGGAGTACGTGAACGCCCTGTCGATCTGGAAGGTCGGGCGCTGGTGGGAGTGGTCGATCCGCTATCTGATCCCTGCTGTGCTGCTGACGCTGCTGGTCGGCGGGATGGTCAAGGAGTTCACGCCGCCCCACTACGGGGGCTATCCGCTGCTGAGCCTCCTGCTGATCGGGTGGAACTGGCTCGTCGTGACGCTGGTGGCGGCGGTCTTCGTCGCCCTGCGCCCCTGGCGCAAGGCGCTCCACCGCCAGTAACTGCAGGCAGGTCCTGGATAATGGTCAAGTTTGACGGGTGACGCGGAGCGGGGCCCCCACGCCCGCCCGCAGCCGACGACGCCGATAGTGCGGCGCGGCGAGGACGGCCGTGGGGTGGCGCAGCGGCAGGACCCGTCAAACTTGACCACTACCGCGCGTTGACACAGCGGGGCAGGTGTGCTACAATCCGCGCTTCTATCGATGACGACGACGCTTCCCGACGTCAAGAAGATCGAGCGGCAGTGGCTGTTGGTCGATGCGAAGGGCCAGATCCTGGGCCGGCTGGCCAGCCGGCTCGCCAGGATTTTGCGCGGCAAGCACAAGCCGATCTATACGCCGTTTTTGGACACCGGCGACTTCATCGTGGTGATCAACGCCGAGCAGATCGGCCTGACCGGGCAGAAGCGGGCGCAAAAACTGTACCAGCGGTATTCCGGCTATCCGGGCGGCCGCAAGACCCAGACGCTTGAGGAGGTCCTTCGGCGCCATCCGGATCGCGTCCTGCGGCAAGCGGTCAAAGGCATGATGCCGGACGGCCCGCTCGCCAGGCAGCTCTTGGGCAAGCTCAAGGTCTACGCAGGCCCGAACCACCCGCATGGGGCGCAGAACCCCCAGCCGGTGCCCCCCACGTTCCTCAACTAGAGGGTAAAGCGCATGACGGTGGATGTCCCGACGAACGTGAGTCAACCCGCGCCGATGCCGGCTGCGGCCCGCAGCAAGCCGGAAGCCGCCAAGGCGGCCGCCGCGGCGCCGGCCTCGGGGACGTCGCTCCTCGCCACCGGGCGGCGGAAAAATGCGGTGGCACGGGTCAGGCTCGTTCCCGGCCCGGGGACCATCCTCGTCAACCACCGCGCCTACGACGCCTATTTTCCGCGGGAAGCGCTGCGGCTGAGCGTGCGCGCGCCCCTGTTGATGACCCACCAGCTGGGGAAGTTCAACGTCATCGCGAACGTGGCCGGGGGAGGCCTGACAGGTCAGGCGGGCGCAATCAAGCTGGGGATTGCCAGGGCGCTGGTGCAGTTGGACGGCGCCCACCGCACGAGTTTGCGGGGCGCGGGCCTGCTGACCCGCGATCCCCGGATGAAGGAGCGCAAGAAGTACGGCCAGAAGGGCGCGCGCAAGCGGTTCCAGTGGACGAAACGGTAGATTTTGCTAAGATGACAGTTCAACCTCACAGATGTCAACGATTCGAGTGGCCATCGCCGGGGCAACCGGGTATTCCGGCGAAGAGCTCATCCGGTTGCTCCTCGCGCATCCGCATGTTCAGCTTACCTGCTTGGCGGCTTCAGCCAAGTGGGAGCGCCCGGTCCCTGTCTCCGAGATCTTCCCACGCTTCGCGGGGCAGTGCGATCTTCCGGTAAGCGCTCTCGATCCCTCCCAGCTTGCCCAGTCCTGTGACGTTGCCTTTCTCGCGCTGCCGCACGGCGTTTCGCTTGAGGTGGTGCCGACGCTCCTGAAAGCCGGCCGCAAGGTCATTGACCTGGCCGGCGATTTCCGGTTGAAGGACGCGGCCGCGTTCGCGCACTGGTATGGCAAACCGCATACCCAGCCCGTGGCGCTCAGCGAAGCGGTCTATGGGATCGCCGAGCTTGCCCGCGACGCGGTGGCGAAGGCCCGCCTCATTGCCAACCCTGGCTGTTATGCCACCTCGGTCATCCTGGCCGCCGCCCCGCTCGTCCGGGCCTTCCTTGCCCAGCCTGACTCGATCCTCGTGGATGCGAAATCCGGCATCACCGGCGCCGGGCGCAAGAACGAAGCGCATTTCATGTTCGGCGAAATGGACGAGAACATGTGGGCCTATAAGGTCAACCAGCACCAGCAGGTGCCTGAGATCGAGCAGGCGCTGACCCCTCTGGCGCACGGCAAGCCGGTCTCGCTGTGCTTCGTGCCGCACGTGGTGCCGCTCAATCGCGGGATTCTCTCCACGGTCTTCCTGCGCACCACCGAGCCGCTGGCGTGGGAGGCGATTCACGCGGTCTATCGGGAGTTCTACCGCCAGGCGCCGTTCGTCCGGATTCGTCCCAAGGGGCAGTGGCCCCGGGTCCGCGATGTGGAAGGGTCGAACTACTGCGACCTGGCCTTCACAACGGATGAAGCCAAGCGGCTGGTCATTGTCTCGGCTGCGATCGACAATCTCATGAAAGGCGCGGCCGGCCAAGCGGTCCAGAACTTCAACCTCATGCACGGGTTTCCCGAGACCACGGGGCTGCGCTGATGCGGTGGATCGTAGGCGGCGTCACCGCGGCGCGCGGGTTTGCCGCCTGCGGGATTAGCGCCGGCATCAAGCGCGGCCGCAAGCCGGATCTGGCACTGGTCGTCTCGACGGCTCCGGCGACGGCGGCCGCGGTCTTCACGCGCAACCGCGTGCAGGCCGCCCCGGTTCTTCTGAGCAGCAGCCGAGTGCGGCGCGGCAGCGCCCGGGCCGTGCTGATCAATAGCGGCTGCGCCAACTGCCTCACCGGCCGAGCCGGCCTTGAGGATGCGCGGCGGATCACGGGCCGCGTGGCCCAGCAGTTGGGCATCCCGGCGGATGAGGTGCTGGTTGCTTCGACCGGCCTGATCGGGCGCCGGCTGCCCGTGCCGCGGGTCCTCGGAGCGATCCCGCGGCTGGTTGCGCACGTCAGCCGCGCCAACCACGCCGCCGCGGCCCAGGCGATCTTGACGACGGATTTGCGGATCAAGGAAGCGGCGGTGCAGGCGCCAATCGGCGGCCGCCTGTGCCGGCTCGGCGGGATGGCCAAGGGCGCCGGCATGCTGGCACCCTCCCTGGCGACCATGCTGTGCGTGATCACGACCGATGCACAGATTGCGCCCGGCCTGTTGCGCGCGCTGCTGCGGGAGGCGGTCGGCGGGACGTTCAATCGGGTCAGCATCGACGGGGATATGAGCACCAACGACACCGTCTTCGCGCTGGCGAGCGGGCGTTCGGGCGCGGTGATCCGCCGGGGGCGGCCGAGCGAGCGGATCTTCCGGGGCATGCTCTACGCCGTGGCCGAGCGGTTGTCGCGGCTGCTGGTGAAGGACGGCGAGGGGGTCGCGCGGGTGATGGACATCGAAGTGGTCGGCGCGCGGACGGACCAGGAAGCCCAGGCCTGCGCCCGGCAGATCGGCAACTCGCCGCTGGTCAAGACCATGCTGGCCGGCGGCGACCCGAACGTGGGCCGAATCGCCGCGGCCGTCGGAGCCTCCCCGGCGCGGTGCAATCCGGAGGCGCTCGACATCCGGATCGGCCCCGTACGCCTGGTGTCGCGCGGGGCCATCCTGCCGGCATCCCCGTCGGCCGTTCGCCGCCTGTTGAGCCGGCCCGAGGTGGCGATCCGCGTTGACCTCCACGCGGGGCGCGGGCGGGGCCGAGTCATCGGCTGCGACCTCACCGAAGAGTACGTGCGCATCAATGCCGGCTACGCGACCTGATGGAAGAGTCCATACGAAAAGCGGACATCTTGATCGAAGCGATCCCCTACATCCAGGCGTTCCGGGGCAAGGTGATCGTTGCCAAGTACGGCGGCAGCGCCATCGACAACCCGGCGGCCATGAAGGGGATCCTCCAGGATCTGATCTTCCTGAGCTCCGTGGGCATCCGAGCGGCGCTCGTGCACGGCGGCGGACCGGAGATCACCCGGCGGCTCTCCGGCGCGGGGCGCAAGACGGCGTTCATCGACGGCATGCGCGTGACCGATCGCGAGACGATCCGCGTGGTCAACCAGGCGCTCAGCGAGGTCAACCGCCGGCTGGTGGAGCAGATCCGCGCCCTCGGCGGGCACGCGGAGGGCATGCTGCCCCGGCGCCGAGTCATCGTGGCCCAGCCGCACTCCCGCTCGGCGCAGCTGGGATTCGTGGGGCGCGTCAGCCTGGTGCACACCGGCCCGCTGCGGATGGCGTTCAAGCGCCATGCCATCCCGGTGATCTCGCCGGTCGGCATGGACGAGCAGCGGCTGTACAATATCAACGCCGATGACGTCGCCAGCGACGTGGCGGCGCACCTGGGGGCGGAGAAGCTGGTCCTCCTGACGAACGTCCGGGGCATCCTCCAGCAGCCGGGCGACTCCGGCTCGCTGATCTCGACGCTGTCGGTCAAGGAGGCCAAGCAGCTGCTGGCGCGCGGCGTGATCCAGGAGGGCATGATCCCGAAGGTGCGGGCGTGCATCGACGCCTTGCGGCGCCGGGTGAAGAAGACCCACATCATCGACGCGGCCGTGTCACACGCGATGCTGCTCGAGATGTTCACGAAGCAGGGGATCGGCACGGAAATCGTGCGATAGCTTCAGCTACATGATGAGCCAAGCGATGCAACGGGTGATCGACGGCTACGAGCGGTACGTGATGAACACGTACGTCCGCAGCCCGCTCGTCATCACCAAGGGCAAAGGCAGCCGCGTGTGGGATGTGGACGGGCACGAGTACCTGGACCTCTTTCCGGGATGGGGTGTCAGCGGACTGGGCTACAACCATCCGTGGGTGCTGCGGGCGATCCGGGGCCAGTCCACCCGGCTGCTGCATCTGTCCAACAACTACTACCATCCGCTGCAGGCGAAGGCCGCCAAGGCGCTCGTCGACGTCTCATTTGACGGAACAGTCTTCTTCACCAACAGCGGCGCCGAGGCGGTGGAGACGGCGATCAAGCTCTCCCGACGGTGGGGCGGCGGTCCCGCCGGCGCGGAATCGAGCGGCGGGGTACACCGCTACGAAATCATCGTCATGGAGCGGTCCTTCCACGGCCGCACCACCGGCGCGCTCAGCGCAACCGGCCAGTCGAAGTACCAGCAGGGCTTTGAGCCGCTGCTGCCCGGGTTCGTGCGGGTGCCGTTCAACGATCTGGAGGCGGCGGAGCGCGCCGTCACGCCGAAGACGTGCGCGGTGCTGGTGGAGCCGATCCAGGGCGAGGGGGGCGTGCGCGTGGCGTCCGACGAGTTCCTGAAGGGGGTGCGTCGGCTGTGCGATCAGCGCCACCTCCTGCTGATCGTTGATGAGATCCAAACCGGCATGGGCCGAACCGGGACGTGGTTTGCATACCAGCCCAGCGGCATCGAGCCGGACCTGCTGCTGCTGGCCAAGACGTTGGGTGGAGGATTTCCGATCGGGGCCGTGGTGGCCAAACGGCACCTCGCCGGCGTGCTCGGGCCGGGGACCCACGCCACCACCTACGGGGGCAATCCGGTCGGCTGCGCCTGCATCCTGGCGGTCTTCGAAGCGATGGAACGGCAGGGGTTGCTGGAGCGCGTCAACACGCTCAGCCGCCACGCCTTCGCGCGCCTTGAGCGTCTGGCCGCGCGCACGCCGGGCATCGCACAGCTGCGGGGACGGGGGTTCATGATCGGCGTGGAGCTGCACACCGATGGGCGACCGATCGTCGAGGCCTGCCGCGCCAAGCGGCTGCTGATCAATTGCACCCAGGAGCGGGTGCTGCGTCTGCTGCCGGCGATGACCATCACCCGCGCGCAGCTGGACCATGCGCTCACGATTCTCGAAGAGACGCTATGCGCCATTTCCTGACGATCACCGATCTAGCCGAGCTCGAGCTGCGCGCGCTGCTGCGCCGTGCCGCGGCGCTGAAGCGGCGGCCCGGGCAGGCCCGCCGGGTCCTGGCCGGCAAGACGATCGCCTTGGTCTTCCAGAAGCCGTCCATGCGCACGCGCGTCGCCTTCGAAGTGGCGGTGCTGCAGCTGGGAGGTGCCGTGATCTCTCTGGGACAGGACGACATCCGGCTGGGTGAACGGGAACCGATCAAGGACGTCGCGCGGGTCTTGTCTCGCTACGTCGACGGCATCATGGTGCGCACCTTCGCGCACGCGGATGCGGAGGAGTTCGCCCGCTACGCGCGGGTGCCGGTCGTCAACGGGTTGTCGGACCTCGTGCACCCCTGCCAGGCATTGGCCGACGTCCTGACGATCCAGGAAGCCTGCGGCCGGCTGCGGGGCGTGCGGGTGGCGTACATCGGCGACGGGAACAACGTGCTTCACTCCCTGGTGCAGGCCTGCGCAATGCTCGGGGTCAGCGTGATCGCGGCCACCCCCGCGCGCCACCGGCCTGACGCCGACATCTGGGCATGGGCGGCCCGTCGGGCCAAGCGGTTCGGCGCACACGTGCGATGGGAGGCCGATCCCCGCCGGGCCGTCGCCGGCGCGGACATCGTCTATACCGACGTGTGGGTGAGCATGGGCCAGGAGCGGCAGCGGCTGGCGCGGCTGAAGGCGTTTCGGCCGTACCAGGTCAACAGGGCCCTGCTGCAGCGCGCCGCGCGGGGCGCTCGGGTCATGCACTGCCTGCCCGCGCACCGGGGGGAGGAGGTGACGGACGAAACCATGGAGAGCTCCCGTTCGGTGATCATCGACCAGGCGGAGAACCGGCTCCACGCCCATAAGGCGCTCCTCGAATTCCTATTCAAGCGGTAGAGTAGAGAGGATAGGCAGAGCTCATGAGCAAGACAGTGGTCCTGGCATATTCCGGAGGGCTCGATACCTCCGTGTGCGTCAAATGGCTGGCGCAACGGGGCTATCGGGTCGTCGCGTTCATGGCGGACGTGGGGCAGGGCCCGCCACGGCGGTTGCGAGGGTCGGGCCGGGGCGAGCCGTCAGCGGCCGCGGTCAAGCGGGCGAAGATCGCGGGCGCTTCCCGCGTCCTCATCCGAGACTTGCGCCGGGAGTTCATCACCGAGTTCTGCTGGCCGGCGCTCAAGGCCGAGGCGGTCTACGAAGGGCACTACCTGCTGGCCACGGCGCTGTCGCGGCCGCTGATCGCCAAGCATCTCGTGGAGGTCGCGCACCAATTGGGCGCCCGGGCCGTGGCGCACGGCTGCACCGGCAAGGGCAACGACCAGGTGCGTTTCGAGGTGACGGTGCGCATCCTGGACCCGCGGCTTGAAATCATCGCGCCGGTGCGGCAGTGGGAGTTCCGCTCGCGGGAGCAGGAGATCGACTACG
>Ga0247727_10012922_pt1 | contig 14194 bp, 12 predicted proteins | sample WisWelCaveWW1625_FD_202498 | JGI IMG/M metagenome (GOLD analysis project Ga0247727, IMG submission 202498) | Biofilm microbial communities from Wishing Well Cave, Virginia, United States - WW16-25 | ecosystem: Environmental > Aquatic > Deep subsurface > Groundwater > Cave microbial mat | place... | reverse complement strand
AGCCTCCGGCACCGCCGCCCCGACGGCGCCCCAGCGCGAGATCGACCGGCAGGCGCAGGATCGCCTGAGCCTCGCCGGCACCTCTGCGTACCACCGTCCCGATCAGCCAAGGCCGCCCTCAGCCCGCCCGGCCAGGCCTTTCCGCGACAGCCTCTTCGATGCTCGCATTCGCCGTCGAATCTATGGGGGCGCGGCTGGCTGCGATGCGGCGGTTGAACGGACAGTTCCCCTACGCGCTTCTCGATACCGTCGCGGACCGCGATGCACGCCAAGAGCTCTTGGAACTACTCGCCCTCCGAAACGTACTCACACACATTCACATCTGGCGAGTCGAAGTTGCGATCGATGAACACTCGGCGGCCACCAGGGTAGAAGAGACCGAACCGCTTCACGGAGATAGGACGACGCGCCTATACGAGGCCGCCGCCGATGCGTCGGGTCAACGAACCAAGCGTCTTCGACTTCACCTCGTGCCCACGATGATCCGCCGCCTCGACGTCCATATGGCACTGCGCTGTGCGATCAACGTCTTTGATCACCTCGCGGTGCTCGATCTCGAGAACATGCCAAGCCTCGCGGATCATCATGTGAAGATCCAGGGCCAGGTCCGTCAGCTCCGCGCAGTCGACGTGCACCACCGGACATAACTTACCTTATCGGAAGTGATGGTGGAGCCCGACCGCCCCGTCCACGACCTCAAAGCAGGTGCCGGCTCAGCCCGCACGGCAGGCCATGAACAGGTACAGCGGGATGTCCGCCGGGGCGTGGACGGCGACGAGCAGCGCCAGGGACCCGGTCCGCCGCAGGACCGCCCACGCGACGAACGAGATCGCGATCATCGCGGCGACGACGGGTAGCGGGGAGCCGACGAAATCCGGCCCGGTGTGGGCGAGACCGAAGACGATCGCGGACGCGGCGGCCGGACCCAGGCCAGGCCCGAGCCAGGTGAGGACCCCGCCTCGGTACGCCGTCTCCTCGGCGACGGCATTCGACAGGCCGAAGAGGAGCGCCGGTACGACGAACCCGAGGCCGGCGAGGGCGAACGTGAAGTCGCCGAAGAATTGGCGCCCGAGCGCTTCGCCGAGCGCGACGAGGATCGTGCCGAGGACCGCGAAAAGGACGATCGACAGGGCCCCGAGACCACGGCCGGTCCGGCGCCAGCCGAGCGCCGCCAACGGTCGTCCGGAGTCCCGCGCGAGGAGGACGACGAGGGCGACCAGGCCGGTCGCGGCGAACAGCCGCCAGACCGCCGGAGGTGACTGCAGGGTCGCGCAATCGAGCGCGCCGGGACGAGCCTGTGGGGTCAGCGCGGCGCCCGTCGCGAGGACCAGCGCGATCGGGAGTGCGGCCGTCAGGATCGCTCCGGGGTTCCCGTCGACGCGACGCGCGATGAGGTACGCAGCGGCCAGCACGAGAAGGATCGGGAGCCGAAGCGGGCGCTCGAGCGCGGCGATCGCCAGCGCCCCGAACGGCGCCCATCCCAGGAGGCCCTCGATCCGAAGCGGCCTCCGGATCGCGACGACGGTCGACCTCATCGATCCTGTGACGCCCTCCTCGGCAGGATGTCACGGCTGGACGGTCAGCTCTCGACGACGTTACTCCCGGTGACGATGAGGAGCGCCGGCCCGCGCCGCTCCGGGTCCTCCAGCAGGCCGGCCCACGCCGCCGCCGCCGCCCCCTCGACGGTGATCCCGAGTGCCGAGGTGAGCTCCCGGCGGGCGGCCTCGATGGCCGACTCCGTCACCAGGACCATGTCGTCGACGCGGCCGACCATCATCTCGAGCGCCTGCGGGACCGGGACGCGCGTGGCGATGCCCTCGGCGGACGTCGCTGCGCTCGCCGTCTCGATCGGGTGGCCGGCGCGCCACGACAGCGTCATCGACGGGGCCGCTTCACTCTGGACACCGATGACCCGGCAGGCCGGCGCCGCGTGCCGCAGCCAGGCGCCGACACCGACGACGAGGGCACCGTTGCCGACCGGGATGTACGCCGAGCCGATCGCCGGCAGCCGGTCTGCGGCGACCGCATCGGTCACCTCCACGGCGAGCGTGGCGGCGCCTGCAGCGATCCGCGGGTCCTCGCCGTCGACGAGCAGCGTCGCGCCGTGCGCAGTCGCGTGGCGCTCGGCGGCGACCCGCGCGGCGTCGAAATCTTGGCCGGTCCTCACCACCTCGGCGCCGAGCGCCTCGATGCGCCCGACCTTCAGGCTGTTCGCGTGCTCGTCGGCGTAGACGATCACCGGGACGCCGAACGCGCGACCTGCGAACGCCACGCCCTGGCCGAAGTTCCCGGTCGACGCACAGACCAGGGGCCGACCCGGCCCCGCTCTCCCCTCCCCCACCAGGCCGTCCACGGCGAGCCAGGTGCCGCGGCCCTTGAACGCTCGGATCGCGTTGACGCACTCGACCTTGAGGACGATCGGAATGCCGGCCCGGGCGGACAGTCCCTCGTGCAGGTAGTGGGGCGAGCCGGCGAACGAGGGATGGATCCGCGAGACGGCGGACCGGATCGCCCGGGGCTCGAGGTCGGGGTCGACGCGGGCGGCGAACGTCACGCTCGAGCCGCCTCCAGGTCAGGGTCACGTCGTCGGCCGCCGGGCGGACAACGAAACGCCCGAAGGAACCGCCTCCCGCTCGCCGTTCCCTCCACCACCAAAGCAAGCCTCGGGGTGGGACCGGTGCTAGCGCCGGTCGGACCGTCGTTCGTTCAGGGCCCCTTCGGGCAGGACCTACTCTACGGCCCGGCCAACAGGCCCGATAGGGGTTTATCCACGAGTCTCGGGCGCCGGAGGGCGATTCGGGGGTGTCCGTCCACAGTCCGTCCACGGACGCGCGCAGCGTTGCCCGCCACCGGGCGACCCGAGCGCTCGAGCCTACGCGCCGAGAGGGCCGCGACGTGGCGGAGGAATCAGAACGCCCGAAGGAACCGCCGATCGCCCGGTCCGCGCCACCCGCCGATGCAAGCACCTGCGGACCCGCTCGACCTGACGTCCAGGGCCCCTCCGGGCACGAACGACAGTACGGCAGGCGCCGGCCGTCGCGATAGGGCCTTATCCACGAGATTCGGGTGGACTCGGCCCGATCGGGGCCGAGCGTCCACAGACCGTCCACGACGGACGGTCGGATCAGCCGGTCGCGGCGTCCCCCGGCCTCGCGGTGGCTCCCGCCGCGGCGGCTGCAAGCTCCGATGCGAGGCCCGGTGCGACCCGACCGAGGATCCGTACGTCCCGCTCGCCGTAATCGAGGTCCACCATCCCGCGCTCGCGGACGCGGGCCAGGAGCTCGCCCGCCGAGTACGGCAGCCGGACGTCGACGGCCACCCACAGGGAGGAGAGCAACGCAGCGAGCTCGGCGCGAAGCGTGTCGAGGCCCTGACCGGTGAGCGCCGAGATCGGCACCCCTCCATCGACGACGGGAACCGGTCGCTCGCCGGCGCGCACGACTCCGTCCAGCCGGTCGATCTTGTTGAGCGCCAGCAGCCGAGGTTTCGAGCCGGCGCCCAGCTCGTCGAGCACGAGCTGCACGGTCGCTCGGTGCTCGGCGACATGCGGGTCCGACGCGTCGGCGACCTCCACGAGGACATCCGCCCGGTTGACCTCCTCGAGGGTTGCCCGGAACGCATCGACGAGCTGGTGGGGCAGCTTGTGGATGAAGCCGACCGTGTCGGTGACGATCGCCGACCTGCCGTCGCCGAGCCTCACCTGCCGGCTCGTCGGGTCGAGCGTGGCGAAGAGCTTGTCCTCGACGAGGGCGACCTCGGAGCCCACGAGCGCGTTCAGCAACGTCGACTTGCCGGCGTTCGTATAGCCGACGATGCCGACGGTCGGCGTCAGCCGACGATCGCGACCCCGGGCGGCCGTCTCGCGCGCCTGTCGGACGTCGGCCACCCGCTCCTTCATCTTCTTGATCCGGTCGCGGATGATCCGCCGGTCGGTCTCGAGCTGTGATTCGCCCGGTCCGCGGGTGCCGATGCCGCCACCGGTCCGCGACAGGTGCGTCCACAGGCGGGTCAGTCTTGGCAGCTGGTACTCGAGCTGGGCGAGCTCCACCTGAAGGCGGCCCTCGTGGGTCCGGGCGTGCTGGGCGAAGATGTCCAGGATGAGCCGGCTGCGGTCGATGACCTTGACCCGCAGCAGGTTCTCGAGACCCTTCTGCTGGGCCGGCGAGAGCTCGTCGTCGGCGACGAGGATGTCGAACCCGGTCTCCGACTTCGCGGCCGCGAGCTCCTCCGCCTTGCCCTTGCCGAGATACCAGTTCGGGTCGACGTGGCGGCGGTTCTGCCACTCCGCGCCGACGACCTCGGCGCCGGCCGTCGTCGCGAGGCTGGCGAGCTCGGCCAGCGAGTCCGCCGCGTTCCAGCCGGCGTCCTCGCCGGTGTCGACGGCGACCAGGAACGCCTTCTCGGCAGGCGGCGCGAGGTCGATGAGCTTCGAGCGACTGGTGGCGGTCACGGCGGAAGGATACGGCGCGCGGCGGCCGGGGCCGTTGTGTCGCCCGGCTCTCGTCAGCTCGGATCGAGGAAGGCGCGCAGCCGATCGCGAGTGCCCTGCCAGGCCGATCTCCGGGCGTCGAGCCAGTCGATGCCCGGCTCGCGCCGGAACCAGGTCCGCTGGCGCTTCGCGAAGGCCACGTTGCGGCGCGCGTCGCGCTCGATGGCCGTCTCGCGGTCGATCTCCCCGTCAAGGACGGCCCAGGCTTCGCGATAGCCGATGGCACTGAAGGCCGGCAGGGACGGGTCGAAGCGCTCGCGGAGGGCGCGAGCCTCCTCGACGAGGCCGGCATCGAACTGGGCTCGGGCGCGGCCGGCGATCCACTCGCGGTGCGTCGCCGGCGGAACGTCGAGGCCGATCCAGGCGACCGGTCCGTCGTAGCCTAGGGGAGGCGGCAGCGGGCGGTCGCCGACGAGCTCCGCGATCTCCAGGGCGCGCGCGACGCGGCGCGGGTTGGCCGGGTCGACACGGGCGGCCAGCCGCGGGGCGAGCGCTCGCAGTCGTGCGGCGGCGGTGGCCGCTCCGTCGCGGGCGAGGTCGGCCTCGATGCGCGCCCGGACCCCGGCATCCGACGGCAGGGCGTCCGTGTCGAGGCCGCGGGCGACGGCCCGCAGCCAGAAGCCGGTGCCGCCGGCGAGGATGGCCACGCCCCCGGTCGCCGCGAGCCGCGGCAGGACGGTGGCGACGTGGTCGGCGAAGTCGGCGACCGAGAACGGCCGGTCCGGATCGACCAGATCGAGGCCGTGGTGGGGCACACCCTCCCGCTCGGCGAGCGTCGGCTTGGCGGTCCCGATATCGAGGCCGCGGTAGACCTGCCGCGAGTCGGCCGAGATGACCTCGGCCGGGCGACCCTCGTCGCGCAGGGTGAGCGCCAGGCGGATGGCGAGAGCCGTCTTTCCGGTGGCCGTGGGCCCGGCGATGACGATGAGTGGCGGGGCGGCCGGCACGGCAGCGGCCGGCCCGTCAGGCGACGGGCACGCCCCGCAGGGCGTACGGCCCGGCGTGGTCGATGCGGACCGTCACGCGCCGGCCCAGCCAGGCGGCGGGCCCGCTCAGGTGGACGAGCTTGTTCTGCCGGGAGCGGCCCGCCAGCGCGATGACGACCCCACCGTCCGATCCGACCGGGGCCCCCCCGTCGAGCGGGCGCTCGTCCCCTCCCCCGACGCTGTGCTCGTGATCGCGCGGCGGGTTCACCGCGTCGACGAGCACCTCGACCTCGCGGCCGAGCCAGTCGCGGTTGCGAGCCTCGCCGATCGACTCCTGCCGGCCGAGCAGCTCGTTGAGCCGGGCGCGCTTGACGGCCGGCGGGACGTCGTCGGCGAGATGCGTGGCGGGCGTTCCGGGCCGCTCCGAGTAGGCGGCCGCGAAGACCTGGTCGTAGCCGACCTCGTCGAGCAGTCGCAGCGTCGAGCGGAACTGGGCATCCGTCTCGCCGCAGAAGCCGACGATGACGTCGGTGCTGATCGCGACCCCGGGGACGGCCTCTCGGATCCGAGTCAGCCGCTCGCGGTAGTGGCCGATCGTGTACTGGCGGCCCATCCGCCGGAGGATCTCGTCGCTGCCCGACTGGACCGGCAGGTGGAGCGCCTCGCAGACCGACCGACAATCCGCCATCGCCGCGATGAGTCGGTCCGACAGGTCCCACGGGTGGGAGGTGATGAACCGCAGACGCCCGATCGCCGGGCGGCCGTCCGCCGTCCGCAGGGCGTCGATCGCGCGGATCAGCTCGGCCAGGTCCGGGCGCGACCCGAGGTCCAGCCGGCGACCCGCCCAGCGCTCGGTCCGGATGTGCGCGAAGCGCGACTCCGCCGGGAGGTCGTGCCCGTACGAGTTGACGTTCTGACCGAGCAGCGTCAGCTCACCGAAGCCGGCCGCGGCGATCGCTCGCGCCTCGTCCACGACCTCATCGAACGGTCGGCTGCGCTCCGGGCCGCGGCTGAACGGGACGATGCAGTAGGTGCACGTCTTGTCGCAGCCGTAGATGATCGGCAGCCAGGCGCTGACCGCCGAGCCGCGGTGCACGGCGCCGGATCGGACCGCTCCGGCCCGCGTCGCCGCCAGCCCGTCGGCCACGCCGACGACCGTCCGGCCGACGACGGTCGTCGCCCCGACGGCGCCGACCGGACCCTGGGCGGAGGCGAGGCCGAGCCGGTCGACGAGCTCGGGCTCCTCGTCCGGACGCAGGAACAGGTCGACCGCCGGATAACGCTTCGCCAGCCGGTGGCGGTCGATCTCGCGGACGGCACAGCCGGTGAGCACGACCCGAAGCCCCGGGTCGGCGGCCTTCAGGCGCGCGAGCTGGCCCTGCCGGCCGATGACCTTCGCCTCGGCCGCCTCGCGGATCGCGCAACTGTTGATGACGATGAGCCGGGCGGTCTCGAGCGACGGCGCCTCCTCGCAACCGGCGGCGAGCAGCCGGCCCGCCATCTCCTCCGAGTCGCTGCGGTTCATCTGACAGCCGAGCGTCCAGACGTGGAACGCGGGCAGAGCGCGGGACTCGGGCCGATACTCCGAAAGTCGCTCGTCGGCCGGCTCCGGCGGGACGCGCGCCGCGATCCGCGGCGGTACGACGTCGAGGACCGGCAGCGGGCGCAGGCTCATCGGTCGGTCGTCCTCGCCATGTCCGGCCGCTCACGCGACGCCGCCAGGGCGGCGCGCAGCGGCGCCTCGATCGACCCCGGGATCGACAGGCCGGCGTGGACCTCCGAGTAGCTCACCCCGTCGCCATGGTAGTCGCTGCCACCGGTCGCGACGAGCGTCAGCTGCCGGGCCACCTCGCCGACCGCCGCAGACGTCGCCGGCCCGAACGAGGCGTGGTGGACCTCCAGGCCGCCAAGGCCGGCATCGCGGAGTTCGCGCAGGAGCTCGATCCGTTCTGCGGCCTGGGCGAAGTGCGCCAGCACCGCCAGGCCGCCGGCCAGCCGGATCGCCCTGATGGCGCCGAGCGCGTCGAGGCCATCGCGCGGCACGTAGGCCGGCTGGCCGCGCGACAGCCAGCGTGCGAACGCGTCCTCTACCGACGTGGCGTGGCCGGCGGCGATCAGCGCTCGGGCGACCCGCGGCCGGCCGAGGGCGTCCTCGTCGTCGGTCGGCGGCAGCCGCTCGAGCTCCCGGTCCACCGGCAGGCCGAGTTCGCGAAGCCGTTGCAGCATCCGCGCGAAGCGGTCGCGGCGCGCTGTGCGCTGCGCGGCGAGCGACTGCTCGAGCCCCTCGTCGGCGGGATCCACGCCGAGGCCGAGGACGTGGATCTCGCTCTCCTCGATCGCGCCGCCGGTCCTTGACACGGCGTTGATCTCGACGCCGGGGATCAGCTCGAAGCCCTCCGGCAACCCGGCGACCTGGAGGTCCCGGACCCCGGCGAGGGTGTCGTGGTCGGTCAGGGCGAGCAGCCGGACGCCGCAGTCGGCCGCCGCCCGCACGAGCTCGGTCGGCGAAAGGACGCCGTCCGACCGCAGCGAGTGGGCGTGCAGGTCGATGACCGCGGGCGGCGCCCCGGTGACGCTCGCGGGACCCGAATGCCGCGGGGCGACGGTCATCCGACCTCGACGACCTGGGCGACCCGCGTCACCTGGCTGGCGCGACCGGTGGCCGCATCGACGTCCACCTGGACGGCGTTGAAGACGACCGGCCCGGCGCCCACCTCGAAGCGGGTCGGCAGCGCGTTGATGAACCGCGGCAGCACCGTCCGCGGGTCGAAGCCGATGACCGACCACAGCGGCCCGGTCATGCCGACGTCGGACAGGTAGGCGGTCCCACCGGGCAGGATCCGCTCGTCACCGGTGACGACGTGGGTATGCGTCCCGACGACCGACGAGACGCGGCCGTCGAGGTGGATCCCGAGCGCGTTCTTCTCGGACGTGATCTCGCAGTGGAAGTCGACGAGCCGGACCGGCGGCAGCGGCTCCGAGCCGTCGTCGAGCAGGCGGTCCGCGTCGGTGAACGGGTTCTCGATCGGTTGCATGTACGTCCGGCCCTGGAGGTTGATGACCGCGAGCTCACTGCCGTCGAGGGCGTGGAACAGCCCCCAGCCGCGCCCGGGGACGCCGCTCGTCCCATAGTTGAGCGGCCGCAGGACGCGTTCGCTCCGTTCGAGGTAGTCGTACACCTCGCGCTTGTCCCAGATGTGGTTGCCCGACGTGATGACGTCCACGCCCGCGGCGAGCAGGGCATCGGCGGTGGACGGGGTGAGGCCGAGGCCGCCGGCGAGGTTCTCGCCGTTGGCGGTGACGAAGTCGATGCCGCGGGCCTCGCGCAGCGCCGGCAGCAGCGCCTCGACGGCCAGCCGGCCGGGCTTGCCGATGACGTCGCCGATCATCAGCACTCGGCACGCCCCCGGCGGCCGAGGCGGGTCGCTGTTGACCGCCTCGCCGAGCCGGACCCGACCGACGGAGCGCGTCCCTGCCCCGTCTACTTCGCGTACTCCACGGCCCGCGTCTCGCGGATGACCGTCACCTTGATCTGGCCGGGGTACGTGAGCTGCTCCTCGATCTTCTTGACGATGTCGCGTGCCAGGCGGGTCGCCGTGAGGTCGTCGATCTCCTCCGGCCGGACCAGGATGCGAACCTCGCGACCGGCCTGGACGGCGAACGAGCGCTCGACGCCTGCGAAGCTCGCTGCGATCGCCTGGAGGTCCTCCAGCCGCTTCACATAGGTCTCCATCGTCTCGCCGCGGGCGCCCGGGCGCGACGCGCTGATGGCGTCGGCGACCTGGACGATCGGCGCCTCGACGCACGTGTATTCCACCTCCTGGTGGTGCGCCGCGATGCCATTGACCACCTTCGGGTTCAGGTCGTGCCGCTGCGCGATCTGGGCGCCGATGGCGGCGTGCGGGCCCTCGACCTCGTGGTCGACCGCCTTGCCGAGATCGTGCAGCAGGCCCCCCATCTTCGCGATCGTCACATCCGCGCCGACCTCGGCCGCGATGATCGCCGCGAGTCGGCTCGTCTCGATCGAGTGGAGCAGCACGTTCTGGCCGTAGCTCGTGCGGTACTTGAGGCGGCCCAGCAGCCGGACGATCTCGGGCGGCAGGCCCGGAACGCCCGCGTCGTAGGCGGCCTGCTCACCGGCCTGGCGGATGACGAGGTCGACTTCCGCGCGCGCTTTGGCGACGACCTCCTCGATCCGCCCGGGGTGGATCCGGCCGTCCGACATGAGCTTCGTCAGCGAGATCCGGGCGACCTCGCGACGGACCGGGTCGAAGCCCGACAGGACGACCGTTTCGGGGGTGTCGTCGATGATGAGATCGACCCCGGTCGCCTGCTCGAGGGCCCGGATGTTGCGACCCTCGCGGCCGATGATGCGGCCCTTCATCTCGTCGTTCGGCAGATGGATGACGGTCACCGCGTGCTCGGCGGTGTGGTCCGCGGCGACCCGCTGCATCGCGGTCACGATGACCTCGCGCGCCTTCTCGTTCGCCTCCTCGCGGGCGCGCCGCTCGATCGAGCGGGCGAGCTTCACGGCGTCGTGCTCGGCCTCTTCCCGGACCGCCTCGAGGAGGATGCCCTTGGCGTCGCTCGCCGAGAGGCCGCTGACCTGCTCGAGGGCGGCGACCCGCTCCGCGCTCAGCCGCGAGAGCTCCTCGCGCGAGCGGTCGAGCTCTCGCTCCCGCTCCAGGAGCTTGCGGTCACGCTGCTCGAGCATGTCGGTCCGCTGGTCGAGCTGCTCATCGCGCTGGAGCAGCCGCCGCTCGAGGGCGGTGAGCTCGTTGCGACGGGCCCGCGCCTCGTCCTCGGCCTCGCGGGCGAGGCGGAGCTTCTCCTCCTTCGCCTCCAGGATGAGGTCCTTCTGCTGGGTCCGCGCCTCGGCCACGATCGAGGCCGCCTTGTCGTGGGCCGCCTTGATGGCCCCGCTCGCCAGCATCGTGCGAGCGACGAAGCCGACGGCAAGACCGCCGACGGCCGCCACGAGGGCGACGGCGACGTACTCCATCTTGTCCTCCCATCCGGCCGACGGCCGGACGCGTCACATTCGATCGGGCTGATCCGACGGGTGCGTCCGGGCGCCGCCGGTCAGGTGCCGCGTAGCCTACTACGCGGGCCGGCTGTCGGCCGTCGCACGGGCCGCGACTCGCGCGAGCGCACGCTCCCGCCCGCCACATCGTCCCCATCGATGGCCATTCGGTAGGCGGATGCTCGGACGGACGATTCTCGCCGCCCGCACCAGCTTGTCGCTTTGGATATCGCCGCCATTCGTGTCGCCTGCGCGGATGTTCGCGTAAGCCTCAGCCGGCTAGCGTTGGGGTCGAGACTCGTCGTACCTTACGAGCCTTTTCGTGCTTGCTGCACTAATGGGCGCGATACGATGGAGCCTAAGGTCCGTGGCCGCGGCCGCGCTATCGCTGAGGTACGAATGGAGGCGATCCGCTCGCCTCGCAGAGCGGTTACTCGACTTGAGGTCGGTCACTCGACTTCCCGAGCGGCCTCCGCGGCAAGGCGCCCGGCGATGTCAGGGCTGAAACCATTCCGCGCGATCAACGCGTAAGCCCGCTGACGGCGCGCGCGCGGATCGACGATCCGGGCGAGCGCGGCCGCGTGTCGAGCCAGCAGCCGCTCGGCGGCCGCATCGTCCGCGTCCGCGGCGCGGGAGGGATCGCCGGCCCCGGCGGTCGCCTCACGATCCTCGAGCACCGCGTCGACCGTCGCCGGATCGATCCCCTTTTGGCGCAGCTCAGCGCGGAGCGCCCGCTCGCCGCGCGGTCGCGCGCGGTCGCGCGATTCGATCCAGGCGCGGGCGAACGCCTCATCGTCGAGGACGCCAAGGTCGGTCAACCGCGCGATCGCGCCCTCGACGAGGTCGGTCCGGTAGCCCGAGCCGTCGAGCCGCCGCCGCACCTCGCCGATGGAGCGAGGGCGGGACTCCAGGAACCGGAGTGCCGCCTCGAGCACGACCGCCGGGTCGTCGACCGCGGTGTGGCGCTCGCGCCGCTCGGCGGCGGTCCCGCGGCGCGTGGCTACTCGGCCTCCGCGATGCCCTCGACCGGCAGCGCGACCTCGTTGATCTTGCCTCGGATCCGGGACTCGATCTCCGTGGCGATGACACCGTTCCCCTTGAGGAACTCCTTCGACGCCTCGCGGCCCTGTCCGAGCCGGGTGTCGGCGAAGGTGAACCAGGCGCCGGTCTTGTCGACGATGCCCATCGCGACGCCCACGTCGAGCAGGCCGCCTTCCTTCGACACGCCCTCGCCGTACATGACGTCGAACTCGGCGACGCGGAACGGCGGCGCGACCTTGTTCTTGACGACCTTGACCCGGACCCTGTTGCCGACCGACTCGGTGCCCGCCTTGATCGTCTCGATCCGTCGGATGTCGAGCCGGACGGTCGCGTAGAACTTCAGCGCGCGGCCGCCCGGCGTGGTCTCCGGGTTGCCGAACATGACGCCGATCTTCTCGCGCAGCTGGTTCGTGAAGACGAGCGCCGTGTTGGAGCGGCTGACGGCGCCGGTGAGCTTGCGCAGCGCCTGGCTCATGAGCCGGGCCTGGATGCCGACGAACGAGTCGCCCATCTCGCCCTCGATCTCGGCCCGCGGCACGAGCGCCGCGACGGAGTCGACGACGACGACGTCGACGCCACCCGAGCGGATGAGCGTCTCGGTGATCTCGAGCGCCTGCTCGCCGGTGTCCGGCTGCGACACGAGCAGCTCGTCGACGTTGACGCCGCAGGCCCGCGCGTAGCCGGGATCGAGGGCATGCTCCACGTCGATGAACGCGGCCACACCGCCGCGCCGCTGGGCCTCGGCGATGACGTGCTGGCAGACCGTCGTCTTGCCCGATGCCTCGGGGCCGAAGATCTCGGTGATCCGGCCGCGCGGGATGCCGCCGACGCCGAGGGCGAGGTCGAGCGCGATCGAGCCGCTCGGGATGACGTCGACCTGCTGGCGCTCGGCGGAGCCGAGCTTCATGATCGCGCCGCGGCCGAACTGCTTCTCGATCGCCAGGATCGCGGCGTCCACCGCGCGCCCGCGCTCTGCGGTCGAGCGCTCGCCGTTCCGCTCGCTGGTCATCGCCATCGTCCGTTCACGCTCCAGTCCGTGTGCGTTCGCCCGTTCGAGCGGACGCCACGCCCGCGCGACGGATCAGGCCTCGGCCTCGCCCTCGTCCTCGTGCCGCGGTTTGCGCGGCTTGCGGTACAGCTCGACGTTCATCGGCGGCTCGTCGAGCGGCTGCAGTGCGGGACGTCCGAGCTTGTCCTTCGGCTTCTTCTTGGCTTCGCGGCCCGGTCGGTCTCGAGAGCCCATCGACGCTTCCTCCGCGGTGGAGCGAGGGTAGTCCTGCGACCTTCACGCCGGCTTCACCACCGCTTCGCTGCGGCTCACCGCAGCCGCCCGCAGCCGAAGTCCGGCGAGCGCGGCGGGGAAGGTCCGGGACCGGATGGCGGCACGGATCCTGACCATGAAGTCTAGGGTGAAGGTCAGGTTGTGACAAGTCGCGAGGCGGTAGCCGAGCATCTCCCTGGCCCGGAACAGGTGCGCCAGGTAGGCCCGCGAGTAGCGCTCGCAGAGCGGGCACGGACAGTCCTCCTGGACCGGCCGCGGATCGTCCAGGAAGGCGGCGTTGCGGATGTTCAGGCGCCCGCCGGGGACCCACAGCTGGCCGTTCCGGGCGACCCGCGCCGGCAGCACGGAGTCGAACAGGTCGACCCCCAGGTGGACCGCCTCAAGCAGGTCCGCCGGCGTGCCGAGGCCCATCAGGTAGCGCGGCCGTGGGTCGTCGGCCAGCCGCGACACGACGACCTCCAGCGCCGCCTCTCGCTCGGCGGCGGTCTCGTCGCCGGCGAGGCCGCCGATGCACAGCCCGTCGAACGGCATCGCCGCGATCGTCGCGGTGGAGGCGCCGCGAAGGTCCGGCTCGATACCGCCCTGGATGATGCCGAACAACGCCTGGTCCGGCCGGCTTCGGGCGGACAGCGACCGCTCCGCCCAGCGGTGTGTGCGCTCGGTGGCGTCGGACACGACCTCCCGCGCGGACGACGGGTAGACGGGCTGGTCGAACGCCACCGCGACGTCCGCGCCGAGTGCCTCCTGGACGGCGATCGAGTGCTCCGGGGTGAAGCGGTGGACCGACCCGTCGAGGTGGCTACGGAAGCTGACCCCGTCGTCGTCCACGCTCCGCAGATGGCCGAGCGAGACGACCTGGAAGCCTCCCGAATCGGTGAGGATCGGGCGGTCCCAGGCCATGAAGCGGTGCAGCCCCCCGAGGCGGGCGATCCGCTCGTGACCCGGTCGCAGGTAGAGGTGATAGGTGTTCGCCAGGACGATGCTCGCCCCGGCGCGGGCGACCTCGTCCGGGTCGAGGGTCCGGATCGTCGCGTTCGTGCCGACCGGCATGAACTGCGGCGTCTCGACCTCGCCGTGCGCCAGTGTGAGCCGACCGAGCCTGGCGCGAGTCGAGCCGTCGCGCCCGGCCGGCGCGACGATCTCGAATGCTGCGGCGCCGCTCACCTCGCGGGCACCGTCACCCGCTGCTGCCCTCCGGCTCGTCCGTCCACAGGCTCGGCATGTCCGGCTCGCCGCGGCGCGGCGGCGGGATCTCAAAGCCCAGGCGCGACAGGTGGGCGCGGGCGAGCTCCGTGGCGACCCGGCCCTGGGGCGTCCGGTCGAGGAATCCGAGCCGGAGCAGGAACGGCTCGTAGACGTCCTCGATCGTCTCGACCTCCTCCGACAGGACGGCGCCGAGCGCCGACACGCCGACGGGCCCCGAGGCGAACTTC
>Ga0247727_10012921_pt1 | contig 14194 bp, 11 predicted proteins | sample WisWelCaveWW1625_FD_202498 | JGI IMG/M metagenome (GOLD analysis project Ga0247727, IMG submission 202498) | Biofilm microbial communities from Wishing Well Cave, Virginia, United States - WW16-25 | ecosystem: Environmental > Aquatic > Deep subsurface > Groundwater > Cave microbial mat | place... | reverse complement strand
CCGGTGAGATAGACGGCTTCCTTGTGGCGGACAACCCATGCCTGAATATCCTTGCTATCAAGCGAATGCCAGGCCGACTTCATGAACTCATCAGGCACATTTCGGCCTTTCATCGTGCCGATCATCCGGGTGTCCTTGTCAACCTTTGAGATGTTGGCGTATCCAAATCCCATGATGTCGACCACCGCGTCCAAGATACTGTCAAGGATTTGATCCTCGACCAAGTTTTTGCCGGTTGCAGCTTGCTGAACTTTATCAAAAGCACGTAATTTGGTAATGATTTCATTTTTCGAAGCGATCAGGTTGGCATTTTCCAGAGCGACCGCAGCCTGGTTGGCGAGTGTCGTAAGAAAGTAAATATCGTTCGGTGAGAAAGCGTTGAGCGCTTCGCTGTCGACGCTGATGACGCCAAGCTTTCTGGTGTTGCCGGTTTCTTTGTCGGTATAGGTGATCGGCACAACGATTTTGGATTTGACATCTTTGAATATTGCGTTATAGCGATCCATGGGGAGCTTGGACACATCGTTTGACCAAAGCGGCTGCTGCGTTATGAAAACATAGCCCGTCATCCCACGATCTTTCGGAGTGGACGTAACCGGGAATGTCTCTTCCGGATTTTTAGGACTTGATGCACGAAATACCAAACTGTCATTTTTTTCATCGTACTGTTTGATGTAGGCGCGGACGCTATTGGGCAAGCGCAGGCATACTTGTGTGATCTGCTTGAGTATCTTGTCGATGTCGTGTGTCTCCAAAAGTGCCTGGCCGGTCGCGAGCTGCGCTTTGACCTCCCGCAAATCCTTGGCGATGCCGATGGTACCGGCTACATTGCCATGTTCGTCATAAAGCAAGCTTACTGACAAGCTGATCGGTATGGCCTCACCGCTTTTGCTCAAGAAAATGGTTTCATAGTTCTTTAGACGTTTATCTTTGCTGCGGTTTGCCTGCCGCTTTATCTCTCGTGCTTTGTCAATTCCTTTGGAGGTCTGGTCCGAAGGAAAGCGATCAGCGACTTGCCATCCGACTAAATCTCCGAATAGATTTTTCGCCCCTGGATTCAAGTATGTAATCTGGCCATCCTTTGATGCTATCACAACCGGATCCGGCGTACTTTCAACGATGAGCTCATAACTTCTCAGCTTCTTCAAAATGTTGGCGTTCTTGATGGAAATGATGAGCTTGGTCGTTAGAATATTCATAAGCGGCTCATCAAATTCTTTTGAAAAGCCGGCGTTAGTGAGGGGTTTTCCATCCAGTCCTTTCTTGTTGTAGGCGATCAAGAGGCCGATGAGGCCGCCCTCTTCATCCAACATCGGGTGGGCAAGCTCGGAGTATACTTTTTGAGATGGAAGAAAGTCCACAGGGTTATCCGGGTTTCTCGCGGGATGATTATCTATTTCATCGCCATAGGCTCTAAAAACTTTTTTACAGTAGGCGATATAGCTTGTCATGCCTGCGCGTGGGCCATCTTTGATTGGTAGAGTCAAACCTTCTTTGAAACTGACTTTGCCGGCATGCGAGTAACTGGTTTCAAGGCGAATACATCCATCCTTAACAAGCCATAAACTACAAAGCTCGGCGTCGAGAATTTCATTTGTCTTATCAACGATATAATCAAGTTTTTCCGGCAGCGACTTGTTTTCAAATTCAGCAAGCAAGACGTTACTCGCATCAGAGAGCAAGCTGAGTTTTTCAATCATCTTGTCGCTTATCGCGAGCTGCTGGGATTTTTGTAGCGCCAGAACGCAAAACTCTGCCACCGATTGGGCGATGCCGATATCTTCTTGTCGAAAATGTGTTTTGTGCTTGGATTCGAAAACCAAGAGTCCAAGAGGCCTTTTCTGATGGCGGTTTAGAGGAATTAACATTTGAGACAGAGGGCTATCTGAGCCATTTTGATCTTTCGTGGGAAACTCTTTTCCTTCGATGATATAGCCGTTGGAGCTACTCTCCCTGAACAATTGCCGCAAGTTGTTGGGAGTATCTTGGAGAGCGATAGAGCATCGAGAGTCTGTGGCATTTGAAAAACATGTGCAATTTTTACCGTAATGGCACTCAAGCTCATCGTGCATTTCGTTATAGCTTAAAAGGCATGCTCTGTCGGCGCGCATGATCTCAACTGCCTTGTTGACAATTTGCTTCATTAAAGTATCATCAAATTGAAAATTCATAGTAATCTCCTCCTGCAAAACAATGTCTAACCCCCTTTGGATATTTCTTCTGCTTTTGCTCTGGCTCTGTCACCTCAAGGCAAGATGAAAGCTGAATAATGCGTATAGGTCGGTTTTGTTTCAAATATTTTTTTAGGACCTTCTTAAGAGTTTTTTATCTTGGGTCGATTATTTGGTGTGATTTTCGTTTGACTTTAGTACGTGATTTTATGCTACGCTGTAATTTACGCAATGTGTCATAACTGTTAGTATTTCATCTTGGTACTATGAAGTTAACGCCAAGACGGCAACGCTATGTTTCAGACAAATCCGAGTGATCAAGACGAAAAACTTTCGCTTTCCTCATCGAAAACTGCATATGCAAGGGCAACTATGTTGCCTAAGACTGAAGCTCGTGAGCGAATCGTAACTATGTGCGGAGCATTTAATATGCTAACGCCAACCACTCAAGAGGACTTGCAATTAGCCTTCAAGCATACAGATCGTGCAGTTATCTACATAGATTCTGATGAATTCCTTCATCGTAGAGAAAACAACAGGGTACAAGAAAACAATTTACTTCTTCGTTTCCGCAAACTCCTCGGCCTGCCGGCATTAATTAGAAAAAACTACAAGAGCCAAGGAATCAATTTACAGCCGTACGAATGTAGGGTTGAGCAGATAGAAAACCTTATTAAGCAACTAGAATGCTCGAATCATTACGAAATACGTTGTCTAAACGATCTGGAGCAATTGGAGAATGGTTTTTCAGTGGCCAATGATTTAGGGTGTAAAGTCGAACTATCAATCGATTTTTCAGGTGAACACTATGAGAAATTGAACATTATTAGTGAGACTCGCACTAAGCAGGGTCTAAAAAATTTTCCTATCTTGGTAAAGTTGAATGCCCACGATTCTGAGGTTCAATCCCTTACATTTAGAAGAAACCAGAAGCGCAGTGCAACAATAGGTGGCACATTTGATCTATTACATAAAGGACATCAGGACTACATCGAAGTGGCATTCAAATATGCGTTAGAATATAAATATGCTGACTTCCTCCGAATTTTGCTAACTTCAGATGCAGGCAATGGAAAGAAACATAAAATAGAGCCGTATAAAACTAGAGAAAAAAATCTCGAAAAATTTATAGCACATTTAGGATATGAGAATCAATACGAGATAATTCCCACTCAAAATGGCAATAGAGGGGTGCAAGAATACATTTTTAGTAATGAGGTTCAGATGGTGATTGTTGCTCCACAGTACTATAGTGAATTTCAGTGGTTCAACACCCTTCCTAGTGCAAAGCTTCTGGGAAGTTTTTGGATTTTGGTCATACAAAGAACATACCATGATGGTCTAGATTTATCTTCCACGGCCATCCGCGATGGTCGTATCTTATATGCAGACGCTGGGATTAAATCATATAGTGAGAATGTGAATTTATCTGACTTGTAGCCCCGCTTGTGATTATTCATAGCGTAAATTATTATAGCAAGGCTATAAAGCCGGAGCGAATTCCCTTCACATGTTGTTGTGAAAGACCTACAGATCTTTAATTGACTTCGACTCTCACCTCCGCCTTCCCGGTGCACAGTCAAGCCACAGACTTTCAAATTGATTGTGAAAGAACTGAAACCACCTGTAATTGCCCAGTTTCGTTAGAACCATATGAGGGCGATCGTGCAAATTCTTTTTGTAAACAAGCATTTCAACCGTCATCTTACCATAATCCTTTTGGCCATCAACTATGACTAAGCTAAAGGGCAAATGAGCACGTGATAATCTAACTTCACATTTCCCTTTTGAATTCTTGACAGCTATCAACTCTTTCAAGACCTTTAGCGATGTCTCGATTTCATTTTTAGTTGTTTGAGATAGTAGTTCTTGATCCCAAGCAGTTACAGCATTTGACTTGGGATTTAAGAGTAAGAAGCGAAGATCGCATCCTTCATTTAGTTTTTGCATGTAGAAATCGACGTAGGGCGGAATGATAGAAACAAGTGATATTCCAGCCGCGTAAATTTCTTTGGCGTCGTTCGCTAAGTGTTCAATTCGAATAAGCTTCGAGCGATCTCGCAACTGTTCAGGCTGAGGCAATCCTTCCAAGCATGCATCAATTTTCTCAAGAAGGCTAAGCCGTTCCACCAGTGCATCGATAGAGAGAAGTGTGAGCAACGCGATGATCACACCTTCCGCCATCGTTACTTGCAAACGTCCAAGCAGAGAAAGAATTCCAACAATTGCCGCGGCAGAAATCGTGAGTAGAGGAATCAGTCGCCCAATTTTGAGCCAGCTTTTCCATGTGGGAATGATCTTGCTGTCTTGCATCGGATCTACCCCTTCGTAATTGCGGTGCGATGGCAGTGAATTGAAGAGTTGTTGAAAGCGCCTCGACACGCCGGTGAGAAAAACCTTCAGTTGAGAAGTAAGTCCCCAGATTTCAGCGCTTATCAATGCATGGGAGGCGGTACAAAATAGCAAACCGCGCCAATGCAGTCAAGAACATTGTCGCGGCTGCTCGTAAATTTCAACAACCACCCTCTTGGGCGGCCCCTCGCCGATAATGATCTCCACAGGCCGGTGCGCCGAAGATAATTTGATTTCACACACCTGGCTCTCTATTTTGATCGTCAGTCGTGATTGCGAATCGGCAATAACCGTGTCTAAATCGGCCGGCTCGATTGCCCGTGATCGGCTTTGCTTTGCGAACTCAATATCACGTTGCAACGTTTCGCTTCGCGATTCTTGTTCGCCCGGCGTTTTCGATTTTGCGTCTCTTTCTGCCAGACGATTAAAACGAGAAACGAGCCAATCGATTCCAATCAAAATGAGCGAGACACCGATGACCCCAACCACTACACTCATTTTCAACTGGCCAAATAGAGAAAGCACACCGGCAACGAATGCCCCGCTGTCAGCTAAGAATGGAATCAAGCGGATGATTCTGCCGCCGTTTTTCCAGGCCAGCGCGAAGATTGCTTTTATCATAAGCACCCCCTTTCTTGTTGAATGATGATGCTTATCGTTGGTTGATATTGAGCCGGCGCATTCTGCTTTGGCAATCCGAATGCCGAAGATGAATTTTCACCGACAATCTTTAAACATTAGTAATTTTCCGTGTGCTTCATTGCACACTAAGAACCCAAAGCCGATCATGGAAGCAAATTCACTATAGTGAATGGCGTGGAAGAGCCGCATGCCTAAAATCGTCTATATGAGAAATTGTCTATACATAGATCCTTTCTCATTCAATCTTTTTTGTTTATCTTACGGCGCAAAAGTTTGAAGCTGCGGTTTTATCTGTTTGTCTTCGCCAATCGGCTGGTGAGAAAAAATTGAAATGCTATTCTGAGTTTGATTTTTAATTCACCCAACGTGTACAAGCCACAACCAAAAACAAAAGCGCACGCAAAGACGCAGAGACGCAAAGAACACGCAAAGAAAAGCATAAATGGCATTCACGAAATCGTATTGACCTTGAAAGAATAAAGATTTTCTTTGCGAAAACTCTGCGTCTCTGCGTCTTTGCGTGAATGTTTTTGCTTTTTCTGCAAAGAATTCACTTGTAATGGACTAATGCCTCGGAGCAATTCAAAAACGATTCACGCCGAAGAGCACGTTCTCGAATTGCCGGATTACCTTCGCCCCGGTTTGAAGCTCGTTTTCATCGGCCTGAACCCCGGTCTTTATTCCGCCCAAGTTGGAAAATATTTTGCGCGCAAGACTAATCGGTTTTGGCCGGCGCTCTCCGCATCGCATCTTGTTGGACAAGACGTGAAAGCCGGTGATGAGAAATTTCTTTTGGAGAAGGGCATCGGTTTTACAGATGTGGTTGAGCGGGCATCCTCGCAGATTGATGAGTTGGCCAAAGATGAAATTGCCGCCGGCGCCAAAACGTTGCGCCTGAAGATCGAACAGTTTTCTCCATCGGTCGTCTGCTTTATCGGTCTCACAGGATTTCGTTGGGTCTTCGGTGTTCCAAACAAAATTCGCATCGCACCGGGGCCGCGAGCAGAACGAATTGGTTCGACCCGCATTTATGTTTTACCATCAACCAGTCCGGCGAATGCGCATTACTTGCTTGATCAAACCATCGCTGAATTTCGCCGATTCAAATCCTGGCTGGCTTCGATCAATATCACATTTTGAAATGTGGACACGCACCCATGATTGAGCTACTTCAAGATGTCTTTGATTTCTCTCGCGACGACAGCAGCCGGCCTCTCCGCTGGCTGTTCATCGATTTGAATTCTTACTTCGCTTCTATCGAGCAGGAGTTGCAACCCGACTTGCTCGGCAAGCCGGTGGCGGTCGTGCCGGTGATGACCGATAAAACTTGCTGCATCGCCGCAAGCTATGAGGCCAAGGCTTTCGGCGTCAAGACCGGCACGATGGTGTCTGAAGCGCGCAGGCTGTGCCCGGAAATCCGGTTCATCGAAGCGCGTCATCGGATATACGTTGAATACCATCATGCCATCGTTCAGGCGGTTGAGTCTTGCTTGCCGGTAGCAGTTGTTGTTTCGATTGATGAGATGGCTTGCCGTCTCATGGGCAGCGAACAGATATTGGATAAGTCCATTCACCTGGGACATAAAATCAAGAGCGCCATTTGCGAAAAAGTGGGGCAGACTCTGCGTTGCTCGATCGGCATCGCGCCAAATCGTTTTTTAGCAAAAGTCGGCAGCGATATGCAAAAACCCAACGGCTTGGTGGTGATTCGTGCCTCCGAATTGCCAGGGATTTTGTATCGTTTGCAATTGAATGACCTGCCGGGAGTTGGTCATCGCATGCACAAACGTCTGCAGCAAGCCGGCATCTGCACGGTGGAACAGATTTGCGCGTTGCCCAAACAGGAGATGAACAAACTCTGGAATGGCATCATCGGTGAGAGGCTTTGGCACTGGCTGCGCGGCGATGATCTTGCCGAGCCGCCAACCCAACGAGCGACTGTCGGACATTCGCACGTGCTTCCGCCCGAGCTTAGAACTGACGAAAGCGCTTATGCAGTAGCGCAAAAATTAGTGCACAAGGCCGTCGCGCGATTACGAAAGATGAGTTACTGGGCGGGAACGATGTCAGTGTCAATCACCTTCATGAACGATGGACATTGGTCGGATAAAATCAGCATGGTGGAGTGCCAAGACACGCTGACGATGCTCGAAGCGCTCGAAACATTATGGAAGCAGCGTCCGACAGCAGGCAGGAAACCTCTGGCGGTGGGAGTCACCCTGTTTGAATTAGTCCCGGATCATTTGCATACGCTTTCACTTTTTGAAGACAAGAAGCGCACGCAGCTCTCAAAAGCGATGGATGCGATCAATGCCAAATATGGTTCTGATACAGTTTATTTCGGCGGCATACATCACGTCAAGCACGCCGCGCCGACGCGGATTGCGTTCACGAGTATTCCGGACTGGTTTTGATTCTCTGTGAAATAAAAAAACCCCGAAACGTATTCGGGGTTGAGGTGTGACTTCCTCCTTGTCCCAGCGGGCGGGAACGATCCGCCGACCATGCTTATTCATGACCTGCCTGCTTACACGCTGAGTTTGCAGCAGATAATATCGGTAATTATTTTGTGATGCGCAAGCCCTTGAATAAAAATTAATGGGAAACGGAACACACATCGTATCCCCCTGCTGATCCATGGGAAGTCAGGGAGAGAATAAAAATTAACGGCCACATGTCGTAACTGCGAAAGATAATTCACCATTAAGGGGGTAGGCGCAAAATGAAACTGAGCGCTCAGGCGCGGTGGTGCCGGGCTTTTGGTTGACGATAGCAACACAGTGAATGCCACGGACAGCCGTGGCAGAAAAGTACTATCCTTTCACGATGACATTACCGAGAAAGCGAATATGCCCTTGTGTTTTGCCAGATTTTTTGATAGAATTCCACAGTTGCAACATGAAATAATGAGAAGAGGCGAGGCTAAATCTAATGAGCGAAAAAAAGTATATTGTGATCACCGCGTCGGGAAAGGATCAACCCTATCTTATTGCCGACATTACTTCAGCGGTGACCGGCTCGCAGCTCAATATCATTGCCGTCGAGCAAAATGCGCCGCACGGGCTGTTTTTGATGTTTATGATCACCGAGCCGGTTGACCCCGGCGACGATCTATCGGTCGCGGTCGAGCGATTGCGCGCGAGTTGCTCGCGCCTACCGCTCGAAGTCAAAATTGACGTGCTCGAAGCCTCCCAGGCGCTGAAGCGCCTTGATAAAAAGCTTCAAATTTTTACCATCCTCGGCCACGACAAAGTCGGTATTCTCAAAGCCATTACGAATGCGCTAGCAAATTTTCGAGTGAACATCGAACGGATGCACCATTTGGCGCGCGGCGAGTTTGTGGCGCTGGAGATGCTCGTTGACGCTTCTGAGCTGCGTGATCTCTCGGTGTTGCGTTCTGTGATCCAGAAAACCTGCGACGAAATCGGCTTCGACACGATTATTCAACCCGATACGCCATATCGCCAACGCCGCCGACTGGTGGTGTTTGACATGGATAGCACGATCATCGAAGGCGAAGTGATCAATGAGTTGGCCAAGGCGGCGAAAATCGGTGAGAAGGTTTCGGAAATTACCAAACGCGCCATGCGCGGCGAGATGGATTTTCAGGCGGCGTTGCGTCAGCGTGTGCAGTTGCTCAAAGGCTTGCCAGTCTCGGTTCTGGAGGAAGTTGCCGCGAGTATGCAGCTTACTCCCGGCACGCAAGAATTGGTTTCAACTCTTAAAACCATGGGTTTCAAGATGGCATTGATTTCAGGCGGGTTTACTTTTTTTACAGAGATTTTGAAAAACAAACTGATGTTCGATTATGCTTTCGGCAACGAATTGGAGATTGTGAATGGGATCATTACGGGCAACGTCAAGGGGAGAATTATTGACGCAGAGACAAAAGGGGAAATTGTTCAAGAGCTTGCGCGGAAAGAGGGGCTCTCGCGAGAAGAAATTGTCGCTGTGGGAGATGGCGCGAACGATCAAATTATGTTAAAGAACGCGGGATTGGGCATCGCTTTCAACGCCCATGAAATTTTGCAGAAAGTCGCCGACGGAAGAATAACTGAGCACAACTTGTTGGGACTTCTTTATTGCCTCGGCGCCACGGAAAACGCCGTGCAGCAGGCGCAAACGAAAATGAACGAACAATCCGCGTGATCAAATACTCTTTTCATAAAATCACCCCACAGCTTGCCTCGATCAAAAACATGTGATTCCCTGAAACTCTGACCAAGTCATCAAGATTGCGGAAAAAGCTCAATTCGCCGGGATGGTCGGAGGTGGAACGCTATTATTTGCGGAAAGGCCCCATTATTGCCAGCAGTAAGTGAGCAACAATTTTGAAAAATTCAAGTCTTTCGTGCATCTTTCCAGGAAATTTTTCCGTCTAACAGTCTGCACATTTGTGTGTGCTTTGATTGTTTGAAATCGGTAAACCTAGTTCTATCGCGACTTCCAAGTCGCAACCCAGGAATCTTCGCGGAGGCGATGATTTCTCGGGGGTAATACTATCTTAGGGTCAAGAGGTGAAGCTATGGAATATCGTGAACTGAGAAACGGCAACGTGCAGATCATAGAACTTGCGGGAAAAATGATGGGCGATCCCTCCAATGCCGCGCTCGTCAAGCGAGTGGATGCCCTGCTTGCTGCCGGGGTGAAATTGGTGATCATGGATGTGAGCGAAGTGCAATGGATGAACAGCCAGGCCATCTCCCATCTTATCGCGTGCCTGACGAAATTACGGCGCGCCGGTGGAGATTTAAGGCTGGCAGGCGTGGCGGGAAAAGTTGATTATTATTTGCGCTTGACGAAGCTTAACACCGTCATTCGCACATTTGCTAGCCAGCGGGAGGCGCTTGAGAGTTTTGTCAAAGAACCCCCCGACTCCAGCTTGCCGCGAAGCCTCGCGGAACGAAGGATGGAAGTCGCGGCATAAATAGCATGCAGGCTGTAATTTTTTGCCTTAGATAAAGTTCTCGCACGTCATCAGAAAGCCCCGATAAATTGCTTGCAAGATATCGGGGCTTTCTTTATTATGCAAAAGCCAATCGGCAGCGAAATTGGCGGAGGAGGTTATCGCCTTAACCGACGTTGAGCTGCTTTCGATGTCATGTGTAAACATCTTTGTTATTCTTGAGCACGCTTCTAAATTCAAAAGAATTTTCTTCGAATGACATTTTTTCCATCCGAGGCATTGCAGAGATGGCGAAGGCAATAGAAGTCAACGCCGAGCTGGTTGCCAGGTTTTTCAATGGCACCGGCAAATCGTACGATCAGGTCGTTCATCTCGGAACGCTTGGACTTGATATTTATTGGAAGAGAAAGATCTTTTCCAAGATAACCAATCAGCCAACCGCGATTCTCGATCTTGCTTGCGGAACCGGAATTGTCACGTTCGGTTTGCATCACCGTTTCCCGAATGCGCATATCGTCGGCGTCGATGTCACGGCGGATTATCTTGAGATTGCCCGGCAGCGCGCGAAGGAGCAGAGACTCGCCAACGTCGAGTTTATCTTGTCGGACGCTGAAACCGTCAAGCTCTCCGAAAGTTTTGATTGCATCACATCGTCCTACATTCCGAAGTATGTCAATGCCGAGCGATTGCTGGCAAATTTATCGCCGCATCTCCGCTCCGGCGGATTATTTGTCATGCACGATTTTGCTTATCCGCGAAATCGAATCGCTCGCAGCATCTGGGAAGGTTATAACACTATGCTAAATTTTTTAGGCCGCCGGCTTTATCCGGAATGGAAAACAGTGTTCGACTACGAGTTGACAAATCTCATCCGCACATCCAAGTGGATCGATGAGTTCTCGAAAGCTCTGGAAAGACATCACTACGAAAAAATTGAGATCGAGTATCTCAGTTTAAGCAGCGCGGCGGTGTTGACGGGGAGGAAGGCGTAACTCGTGAAGCGAAAAGCGAAAGGCGAAGAGGATCAAACAAGATAATTCCTATGACCAATTCACGATTGGATATTCTCCTGAAATCTCTGGAGCAAAATGCGGACGATCCGTTCACTCGCTATCTCATAGCTTTGGAGTATGTGAAATTGAATCAACCCTCAGAAGCTTTTAGGCATTTTAATATACTCGTAGAAAAACATGCTGATTATGTGCCGACGTATTACCAGTACGGGACGGCGCTGGAACAAGCCGGCCGCATGGATGATGCGAAGCGGATTTTCCGATTGGGAGTGAGTGCAGCAGAAAAGGCTGGAGATGCTCACACGAAATCAGAGTTACAGCAGGCGTTGGATTTGATTGAAGGTTGACCCCCATCGGATGGTGTACGAATAAAAAGGCGAGCCATTTCTATCTCACTTTTTTATTCTTGTGAAAACTCTCACGACTATTTTGCAGCAACATATTCCTGCCAAAGCATCTTCGAAATTCTTGCAATCGTCTGCGACGCAACTTTGTGATCTTCAATAGTGTGAGTGAGCACCACAAGAATATACGACTTTCGGTTTGGCGGAAAAACAACTGCGGCGTCATGATCGATGTTGGTGATGTCACCGGTTTTGTTTGCAACGACAATGCCTTCCGGCAAGCCTGCAGGAATTTTGTCAAGAAATTTTTGCCGCTTCAAAATTTCCAGCATCCCATCACCCGCTGCCGGGGACGCAGCTCTCTTTTCAACGATTGCCTTCATCGTCAACATCAAATCATAAGCATCAGTACGATTGTTCAGCCCGCGCTCGTAAGCTTTGCCATCCTCAACCCCACGCAACACCTGCATGTTCTTGATGCCGAGAGAATGAAGGGTCGCCATCACATTTTTTGCATCCACCAACTCGATGAGTATGTTTGTCGCGAGGTTGCTGCTCACGGTGATCATCTGCTCGACTAGCTGGCGGATGGTCATTCGCCGGCCGATCTGCTTGTAGATGCTCTCATCGCTATCTTCGCCGATGTCCATGCTGTACGGCGAGCCATCGACGATGCTCTCGAATTCATTCTTGACGAGCAGGGAATCATCGAGCTTGAACTTTCCGACATCGGCTTGGCGAAAGACTTCGATCATCACCGGCACTTTCATGGTGCTGGCGGCGTGAAGCATCAAGCGCTCGTTGAAGTTGAAACTCGCGCTTGTTTCCAGATCATAAAAAGCAACGCCGATTTCTGCATGCAGACTATCGGCGAGGTGTTGGATTGAGCGATGCAAGGCGCTGGAGTCAACAGTCGAACTGGTGAGCATTATGGGGAAGATCAAGCAGGCAATCATTCGTGAATAGTAGTTTCTGTTCAGCGTCCGCGCAAATTGTTTTAGCCTCGGCTTGGCCGAGGTTTCGAAAGCCCCACCTGTTGTAAGATTTCAAAGGTAATAAATGCAACGGCCAAGCCGTTGCGAGAACGTCTCAACAAAAGCCCGCCTTCTGTTTTGACTCTATTTGAGCTGCCCCAAAATCTCCTTGTGATCCGGATGCCGCCCCAGCTTCTTCTTCGAAAAAATCAACTGGCTGTCTTTTGTCACTTCGAAAACGCCGCCGCTGCTTTCGATAAGCTCGACCTCGATTTGCGGGCTGAACTTTTTTATCGCAGCCTCCAAACTGGAAGCCTTTGGCCCATAGTTTCAAACCACGCAATACTCAATTGTGACCTTCATGCACGAACTCCCTTTTTGTGCAATTTGACTTTTTTCAGTTTTCCGTTTCCATTAACCTTTGCATGCCCATTCCCATTCACGTGCCCGTTCCCATTGCTCACGCCCTCCATCAAATTTTCCGGATTCAAGGTGAGCAGATCTTGTGTAATGAAGCGCCCGTCTTTGCGAATGAGCGTGCCGTCAAACCAGATTTCACCGCCGCCGTACTCCGGCGTTTGAATCATCACCATGTCCCAGTGCACCTGTGAGCGGTTGCCGTTGTCGGCGTCTTCGTAAGCATTGCCTGGAGTGAAGTGAAACGAACCGGCGATCTTCTCATCAAAAAGAATATCCAGCATTGGCTTGGTGACATACGGATTGAAGCCGATGGCGAACTCGCCGACATAACGCGCGCCGGCGTCGGTGTCGAGAATTTCATTCAGCCGTTCGGTTTTATCAGCCGTTGCGTTCACGACTTTGCCTTTGCTGAACTCAAGACGAATATTTGAAAACGTCACGCCTTGATAAATCGTCGGCGTGTTGAAGTGGATGGCCCCGTTGATCGAGTTTTTCACCGGCGCAGTGAAGCATTCGCCGTCGGGAATGTTGAACTGGCCGCCGCAAGCGATGGCCGGAATTTTCTTGATGCTGAATTGCAAATCCGTGTCAGGCCCTTTGAGACGGATGTGGTCGGTGCTCTCCATGCGGCGCTGCAACTTTTGCATGGCGCGCGACATGCGGCCGTAATCCATGGTGCAAACGTTGAAATAAAAATCTTCGAACGCCTCGCTGCTCATTCCGGCTTGCTGCGCCATCGACGGCGTGGGGTAGCGCAGCACCACCCATTTGGTTTTGGCCACGCGAATCTCATGATGCACCGGCTGGAAGATGTGCTTTTGCAGCAGCTTCATTTGCGAGCCTGACACGTCCGACATCTCGCTGATATTGTTGCTGCCGCGCACGCCGATGTAAGCGTCCATTTGTTGCATGCGAAATTTTTCTATCTCACCCCAGAGCTTGAAGCCGCGATCATCGAGATGGCGGTAGATTTCCCGCAGCACGTAATTGTGCTTGGTTTCAACGATGGGAATGGCCCCGCGCCGGCAGACGGCGGCAACAAGCTCGGTGGTGAAAGTTTCTGGTATGTCGTAAGCTTCGATCAAAACTTTTTCACCTTTTTGAAGACGGGTGGAGTGTGTGGTCAGCATCTCCGCGAGTTTGTTAAGTCGTGTGTCTTTCATAAAATCCACTCAAAGGTTGATGATTCATCGCTGCGTATGGATTCTGTTGCCGAATATAGGCAACAGGTACTTCTTTGTCAACATGCCCGGATTGCACGCGATGGGTGTTGTTATCTTTTTGTGACGCGCTGTTTGCGCTTTTCGTTTCTTTCAACAACATAGATTAGCAGCAAAAGCCGCCCGGTGAGTAAGGCGAAAAAGATGAATTT
>Ga0247727_10012920_pt1 | contig 14195 bp, 11 predicted proteins | sample WisWelCaveWW1625_FD_202498 | JGI IMG/M metagenome (GOLD analysis project Ga0247727, IMG submission 202498) | Biofilm microbial communities from Wishing Well Cave, Virginia, United States - WW16-25 | ecosystem: Environmental > Aquatic > Deep subsurface > Groundwater > Cave microbial mat | place... | reverse complement strand
AAGAGTGCTCGATCTTCCCAATTAGATAAAACAAATTGCGAAGAATAATTCTTTTCCAGTCGTGATGGAATGGAGACGGGTATTGGTAGTAATGACCGGTGCGATACGCCCACACCGGAGGATGAATTGGGATAGGAATGATTGTCTTTTCTATTTTTAGACCACAATAATCTGTAATTTTTCGCATTGTGTCTTTCGTGTAATGAACTACGTGCTCGTACGAATCAAAAATATCATGTTTGGCTTCCCTTAGAGAAAATTTTGCGAGCTTTAATTTAAGTAAGTTGTAATTTCCGTTCGGTACTTTAATGCAAATGAAGCCATCATCTCTCAAAATATTTTTTGCATGAAATAAAAGTTCTTTAGGATTTGTAACGTGTTCAAAAACGTCAATCATCGTGATTACGTCAAAACTTTTTTCAGGTAGGTTTGCTTTCTCAAGATACTGATTCACTATATCAAGTTTGAACTGTTCTTTCGCGATTTGGCTTAAAGAAGGCGATGGTTCTACCCCCTTGACATCAAAACCGCTATTTTGAGCTTTGCGCAGAAAAAATCCCATTGAGCTTCCGATATCGAGAAGTTTCCCTTTGTTTTTGTACTTTTTTATTTTTTTTAGTTCGAATTCGTAGTTTTTATCTCGGTGGTGTTTTTTTTCTCCTGAAAAAATCAACCTAGCCTCTTCAAAATAAATTGCGGCATCACCCCAATAATTTGTTTCGGCTGCTTTCACACGCGGATTAATATAAATCAAGTTGCACGATTTACATTTTACGATTTTCAAATTTCCGCGCTCTGAATAAATATAATCAGTGTCATTTTTTTCACATAGCGGACAATTACAGTTTTCTATTTCTTCGGCCGAATAGAATGCTTTTTGTCGCCCTCCTCTTATGTACGGTTGCTCATCGTTCCCCATTTAGGCGATATTTTTTTTCATCCATTTGTGTAAAACAATTAATACCCATAAACGATTGAAAAGATATCCTTTCCCATTTTCGAACTCCTCAATCAGTTTCTTAACTTTCATATAATCTACAAACCCGCATTCGGTAATTGTTTTTTCAGATAAATAATCATTAATGAGAAATTTTAATTCTCCATGAAGCCAACTTTCGAGCGGAATTGCAAACCCCTGCTTAGGTCGATTGAATAATTTTTCAGGAATGTACTGATAAAGAATTTCTTTGATAATGTACTTTTGGATGCCATTATTAATCTTCAAATCAGTAGAAAGGTTCAATGCAAATTCCACGATTCGATGGTCGAGATATGGAACACGTGTTTCTAAGGAATAAAACATACTTGCTCGGTCAACTTTTGTGAGCAAATCATACTGAAGATAATATTCAATATCGAACAGCGATTGCTTTTCTACAGCATTTAATTTTCTACCATAACTGGTATAATCTATGAACAGATTAATTTTTGATTCTGAATCAATTACAAGTTCGGAAATTTCTTTTTCTGAAAACAGATATTGCTCTTGTGATAAAATGTGACTTTGTACATTATTTTCGTCATCATATTTAAAAAGATTGGAAGCTCGCTTCATTCTGTTGCTTTTTAGTCCAGCTAAAATTTTTCCTATTGGTTTTCTGAATGTTTTTAGAAAAGGATTGTTCAGCCTCCGCGCCCACTTGTACGCCCCATATCCTAAAAACAGTTCATCACCACCTTCGCCCGAAAGGGTAACTGTTACATATTTTTTTGCAAGTTTCGAGACCAACATAGTTGGAATAGCTGAAGAGTCTGCAAAAGGTTCATTGTAAGCGTCAAGAACAATGTCGATTAATTCAATTGCATCTTTGTGCGAAACAATAAATTCATGATGGTTTGTTCCGAGATTTTCCGCAACTGCTTTTGCATGTTTCGATTCATCAAATTTATTTTCTTCAAAACCAATTGAAAAAGTATTAACCTTTACGCTGGAGAGATTCACGGCTTCTGCTGCTATAAGGCTCGAGTCAATTCCACCGCTGAGAAAAATACCAACAGGAACATCGCTTTTTAATTGATACTGTACGGAGCTTTTTATCAAATCACTTAAAATAACAAGCGCTTTTTTTTCGTTCGTAATAACTTCTTTTTTAACAACATTGCTAAGCGCCCAGTATTTTTTTATTTCCATTCCTCCTTTTTCGGAAAATTTCATCCAGCAACCCGAATCCATTTTTTTAATAGATTGGTAAATTGTCATTGGTGCCGGAATAAAACCTAAATGCAGAAAATAATTAATTGCAGTGCGATTAATTATTTTAGGAACTCCAGAGAGTTTGCAAAGGGCGTCAGATTCTGATGCAAAGGCTAAATTTTTTCCATCCCAATAATAAAAAAGTGGTTTTATTCCAACCCTATCGCGGAAAAGATATAGCTCTTTTTCAAGTGTATCATAAATCGCGATGGCAAACATGCCATTTAACTTGTGTACAAACTCATGCCCCCAGTGTGAGAAGGCTTCAAGAATTACTTCTGTGTCTGACGAGGAATTGAGATTTAATTTATTTCCGTTTGGTTGTGAATTGAGTTCATTTACTATTTCTTTATAGTTGTAAACTTCACCGTTATAAATAATAACATACCTTTTGTCGTGCGAAAACATAGGCTGGTTTCCTTTGGAAGATAAATCTAGAATATTTAATCTGCGATGTGCAAAACCGACTATTTCGTCAGAGAAATAACCTTCAGCATCAGGCCCCCTATGCACCAATGCAGAATTCATTCTTTCGAGATCACTTCTGGAAAATTTATTTTCAGTAGAAAAATAGCCGGCTATTCCACACATTTCCTATCGGATGCTAAGTAAGTAATTACGTATTGGGTTGGGAGAAAAAGATGCTAGTAAATAAAAATATTGGCCAAGGGTATAATTGAATTTATACTTTATGCTTTTAAGTAGCTTTTTCCGCGCTGAACTTAAGTTGTTATTACGTAATTCGTGAATTCCGTAGATCATGTAAGCATAAGCTAGTTGGTTGTTGAATAATTTTAAATATTTTTTCCCATATTCTTTTTCAAGCATGTTTAAAATAAACATTTTGTCTTCAAAATCCTGTTTGCCTTTCAATGTCTGCATAATGCTTGAAGGATGAATACGGTATTCTGATAATGTTTCGTGGATAAAACCGATTTTCTCAGTTTTCACTATTTGCAAAGTAATATGCCAGTCAGCAATTACTTTTATATTCGGGTTTATTCCTTCTGGGGGCAAATTTTTGCGCCTAAACATTTTTGTAGAGTTGGCAAAAAAACTGCCATAAATAATTAAATCTTCTATAGAATAAAACCTTTTTTTCTGTTTAGGAGCAATTGTACGAATAGTGTTCCCCGTTACGCTATCAAACGAACGAGCATTATGACCAACCATAACAACATCCTTGTTTTTATCAAGATAATCCACTTGCTTTTGCAATTTTAAAGGAAGCATAATGTCATCGCCATCAAAAATGGCAATATATTCTCCATTACAGGCTTTAAGTGTACGGTCGAAATTTTTTACGTAACCAAGATTTTCTTTTGTTTCTAGAATTCGTATTCGATCAGGATTTTTTTTCTGATAAGCAAATAAAACATCGAGTGTTCCATCTTTCGAACAATCTTCGCCAACGACTATTTCGTAATCGAAATCTGCTTTTTGAGATAGAATACTCTCTAGAGCCTTTGCAATAAAAAGCTCGTGGTTGTAAGTGGTTAGGGCTATGCTGAGTTTGAGTTCTGTGCTCACAAAATATAAATCTTCAATCTTAAAAATACTAAATATTGTGAAGCCGATTATATTCGGGAATCACCTTTTCTATACTGAATAATTCAATTACTCTCTTTTTTAATTCCTTACCTAAACCTTCAGTTGTTATTTGCTTCAGGTATATTTTCTTCAAAGTTATATACAGCTCGGCTTCTGTATTTTCTTTCGATAAAAGTAGAGCATTCTCGTTATTGGTGAGATAATCATCAAAATCGCCCACATTTCTACAGACAATAACTGGCTTTTCAGCCAAAGCTGCTTCTTTAATAAGATTGTTGCTTGCCTCTGAAGCTGAAACATGCACAACACAATCTGCCGCTACTAGGTAATCCATCACGTTTTTTTTGTTGCCAAGTAAAAAAATATTTTCTTTTAAATTGTTTTCCGAAACATATTCTTCCAATTCACTTCTCATGTAGCCTTCGCTTAGTATAATTATCTTTATATCACATCCATCACTTATCAGTTTTTTAACTACCCTGAAAAGGATGATGTGACGCTTTTCGGGTATAAGGCGGGCAACTTTAATGAGCAAAAGCCCAGATCTGTATTTTTCGCGAATTTCTTTTACGCTATTATTGTTAGGAAGCTGGTATTTTGAAAAATCATAAGCATATTTAATAAGATGAATTTTTTCAGGATTCACTTTTTCTACTTCTGTCATTTGCTTGAAAACCTTTGTAGAGGGCGCAATAAATTCCCTACCCAAACGGTTAATGATTTTGTCAAATCGCTGAACATTTTTGTTTTCTTCTACGTATGCAGAATCGGAATGATGGCGGCAAATGATAAAACGTGCATTACATAATTGTTGCGCAAGCACAGAAACTATATTTGCCTGTTGTAAATGCGAATAAACTAAGTTGATTTTATTTTCTTTTACAAAACGTGAAAGAAAACGAATGTGATTTATGTAAAAGGAAAATGAATTCTTTTTTTTAATTGAGTAAGAAAAACATTTTATAGCACGAGACCTTACATCATTGTGCAAATCGCCCTCTGGTGATTGGGTAAGCAAATAAACATCATGACTTTGTTTTTTAAACTCAATCATCAATGATGAAAGCGAAATGGCGGAATAGTTTGACGGATAGTAAAACAAGATCTTCACGCAACAAAATTACTTGAAAATATCCTACTAAAGAATCAAAACGTTATTTTTGATGAATGCAGTTGTCTGTCATCATTCCTACTTACAAGCGCGAAAAAATTTTACAAAGAACATTGGATTGTCTTATTCCTGCTTTGAAAAACTTTACAAGCGAAATCTTGGTTATAAACGATTCTGAGGATGAAGTTAAATTTGAAAAATTTGATGGTAAAGTATACGTATTCAGAAATCCTCAAAAGGGAGCAGCATCCGCAAGAAATTTCGGTGTCTCTAAGGCACAAAGCAAAATGCTTCTTTTTTTGGATGACGATGTGTTAGTGAACGAAAAAAATATTTTACGAATTTTTGAATTGCATGCAGCGTACGAAAAATCTGCTTTTAACTTTCACTGGTATTTTCCTGAAGATTTGATTGCTGAACTTCCGAAAACGAGTTTCGGAAGATATCTGTTTCATAAAAAAATCTATTCCCAAGAAAGTAGGCTAATTGATAAAAATCCAAAAACGAAAAACGGTTTGGTGGAAAATTTTGGCATTGCTAGTTATTTTTTTTCTATTGAAAAAGAAGTTTTTTTGAGCTGTGACGGATACGATGAATCTATACCATTTGCTGGTGTAGAAGATATTATTCTTTCAAAAAAACTTCGCGATAAAGGTGTTAATACGTTTCTTTCTCTCAGCGATGTGGTTTTTCACAACGAAAGCGATCGTATGGACTTATGGCAGGTAATGGAACGTTACAGTAGGGCTTCAATTACGATGAACGCAGCAGTTAAATCAGGCCATACCGAATTCGATAGAAAATTTAGAGGTTCAAAAAAAAATATTTATTCACTTTGCCTGCCTTTTAGAAAACCATTATATTATTTTTCAAAATCAATCCCGAATTTAAAAATATTTGACCTCCTTTACTTTAAGCTTGTTAATCTTTTATTGGGAGTTTCTTCTTACAAAGGATATAAGGAAAGCCGCTAATTATTTCATTCTTTGATCAAATCGGAATAATTGAGTGGTTGAGCATTAATCACTCCCTTCTCAATTTTGTAAATAGAGTCGCAATATTTTAAAGTCTGAATTCTGTGCGCAACTATTATAATCGTTAAATCCTTATGCGAAATATTATTTATGGATTCAGTAAGAATTCTTTCTGTTTCCGAATCAAGCGCACTTGTCGCCTCATCAAAAATCAAAATTTCACCTCCATGATAAAGAGCCCGTGCTATTCCGATGCGCTGACGCTGCCCACCCGAAATTTTTATTCCATTTTCTCCAATCTGTGTTTCTTGCTTTTCTGAAAGTTCGTTCACGAAATCTTTCAACTGAGCGCGCTCAAGAGAAATGTTAAGTAGTTCTGAATTGATTTCGGAAGAATTAATGCCGAAAGCGATATTTTCTTTTACTGTTCCGTCAAGCAAAGTTATGTTTTGTGGAACATAACTTACCAGATTGTACCAAGCTCTAATATTATTTTGGTCAATTTTTTTTCCGTCAACATAAATTCCGCCTTGTTGCTCTGTGTACAGGCGAAGTAGGATATTTAATAGCGTTGTTTTCCCACTTCCAGAAGGGCCTATGATTCCAATTGTTTCACCTTTTTTTATTTTCAAATTTACATCAACCAAAACGTTGTCACCATTTGAGTTGAACGAAAATGAGAGATTTTTAATCTCGAGTTCATTTTTGAAATAAATATTTTCAGGTTCTTTCTGTTTTTCACCAATATATTTTTTTAGGTCATCTTCCTTGCTGAAGTAATCAAAAGCGTAAGAAGAAGATTTGATATAATTGCCGGACAAAATAATTTTGTTCATTGAAGGTATCATTCGGAATGCTGCAAGGCTGAATACAACTAAAAATTGTCCGAGCGATTTTAAATCCTTTCCAATGAAAAAGCCAACAGTGAAAATTCCAGCTATGCAAATCACAGCAACTAGTTCAACAATTTTTGGAGAAAACTGATTAAGAAAATATAAGTCAGATTGAGTTTTTGTGTAAGTATCAATCGACTTTTTAAATACAGGTTTAAAATATTCGAGTTTGTTAAAAACCGTCATTTCTCTGAATCCTTCCATAGATTGCATACCCAACTTGTAAATGTTTTGCGTTTCGCGGTTTCGTTTATCTGAAATTTGCTTTAATTTTTTTCTAAAAACGGAATTGTAAACAACTACAAACGGAAGGGCGAATGCAATGATCGCAAAAAATAAAACCGGGTCGAATATTGCCATGATAGAAACAATTATCAAAAGAATAAAAAGTTCGTTAATGATAACGGCAACCGGAAAAATTACATACGTAACAAGTTCAAAAGGTATTTGAGAAAAATTCCTAAGAAGAACAGCTGTATTGTTTTCAGTAAAAAATTTATACGGCTTAGAAAGATATGTACAGTATTTGTTGTAGGCCAATTTTCCGGCAACGTGAAAAGCTATTTTTGTTTGAATGCGCGATGAAATGTAAATCACAAGATTTTTGAAAAGAAAAAAAAGTGTGATTGCGCACAGTAGAAATAACACAAAGCTGACCGCATCGCTAAAATGAAAATAATCGTAAAGATAAAGTAGGTACTTGTTTTTTTGAATAGAATCGGGTTCAATAAGAATATTGATTACGGGAAAAATAATTATCAAACCGACAATTTCTAGCAAAGAAGTAATTAGATATAAAGGAAGAATTTTTTTTACGGACGAAAACACAAAATCTGGAAGATTATTCCTGATTTTCTTAAAGCTGTTGTTGAGTAGATTGTTTGTGAAAATATTCATGGATATATTTCGCTTCGCTAAATTATGATAATAAAATTTATAATGTTATAAATCATCAACGATAAAGTGAAGCATTTGGCCATTCAGGCCATCAGCTAACTTGAACACTTAAGTACACATACTGTCCAGGGAATATTATAAAGTTTCGGAAGTATAAAGGATTCGATTTTTGAAAATGTTTTTTCAGCTAGCCTCACGTATTCCTCTTTGTGCCTTATGCTTTGCCCTCGGTCTTTAGACATTAAATACTTTTCAAGTTTTGATTGCTTATCTGTCCATACAGGTTCTGCTAGAAAAAATACTCCACTAGGACTGATGCTTTTTCTGGCAAGTTCAAATAATTTTTCTGTTTCCATATCATTAAGATGGTGAACAATAGCAATAGCTGTAGCAATATCAAAATTTTCTTCAAACAATTTTGCTCCGTTTATGGAAGTGCAATAAAATCTCCCGCGTGTAGCATATTTATTTTTTGCGAACGTAATGTATTCCGGATTCAGGTCGTATCCAACAAAATCAATTTCCAGTTTTGTGTCTACGTGTTCGAGTAGAGCTCCTGTTCCACAGCCGATATCGAGCCATTTTGCTTTGCTGAAAGGCTGGACATGGTTCTGTATAATTTTTCTTTTTGCCGATTCTGATCCGGTAATTCTTTGCCAGAAATTATAAACAAAAGAAAATTCTAAAATTTTTCTTAGGCCAGTGGTCACATGTGATACACCTGTTGCTTCGCTCATTTCAAAACCCTAGTCAGATGTTGATGGTTTTTTCAATAATTACATGCGGCCGATTTTTACTTTCGGCATAAATGCGCGAAATATATTCACCTATTATGCCTAGGCAAATTAAATTGAGCGAACCAAAAAAGGCAATAAAAAGAACTGTTGTTACAAATCCGGGCGATTCGATCCCCCAAAAAATAAATTTTGAAATAATATATATTGAGTATAAAATCGCAATGAATAAACCGAAAGTGCCCAGCAAAGTAATAATACGTATCGGGAAATTTGAAAAGGAAAAAATTCCGTCTGATGCTATTTTCAAAAGTTTTTTTAAAGTATAACCCGATTTCCCGCCAATACGTTGTTGCCTTTCGAACTCGACACCGATTTGTTTAAAACCTACCCACGAACGGATTCCGCGCAAAAAAGGATTTTTTTCCTGTAACAGAAGCATGTTTTCGGCAACTTGTTTTTTCATTACACAAAAATCTCCGCTATCGAGCGGAATTTTTATATCACTGATTGCCCGAATAATTTTGTAAAAAAATTTATAAGACAAAATTTTAATAAAATTTTCTTTCCGGTTTTTTCTTACCCCGTACGCCACATCATACCCATTGTCGAGGTAATTAAAAAATTGTGGCAATAAAGAAGGCGGGTCTTGCAAATCATCATCAATGATTGCTATATAATCGCCTTTGCAAAATTGCAAACCTGTACGAACTGAGGCCTGATGACCGAAATTTCGGGAGAGCTTAATCCCTTTTATATATGTGTGAGTTTCCGAAAGTTTTGTGATTTTTTCAAAACTATTGTCACCGCTGCCATCTTCAACCAGAATGAGTTCAAGATTCCAGTTGTTTTTTCTTTTCTCAATGTCTATTGCTTCTACAAGTTTATCAATGAAACTTGCGGAATTGTAAATCGGAACAACAATAGAGATTAACATGCTTTATTTTCTTTTCTTTTGAAGAACAAATGTCGTTAAATTTTGGAAAGTAGACGATGCTGTAATTAACAGTAAAACTAGTATTGGCGAAAAATAGCGCTGGTCAACTTCGCGATGAATGAACAATATAAAAACCATATAAATAAAAACGGGAATAAGCATACACCAAATCAGTTTATTGGTTTTGCGAACAAAAAATAAATTTATAAAAGCTAAAAGATAGATAAGTGAATGAATAGCGAATAATCCGTACCGAATAATATTGAGAACAACAACAGATCTGAATTTTTCCTGGAAAATAAAATAAGTTGCTGTATTTGAATGAAAAGATATCCTCTTAAAATAAATCCACGGACTTGTTAAATAATATTGCAACGGTCGTTTTGATTTGAATTCTGTAGAGAATGCTTTGAATTGTTCAATCACCTTTTCTTCCTCAGAAGAAATTGTTTCGGGCATTGGGAGATTTTTATCTAAAAAAGTTTTCTGTTGAAGAACAGTTTTTTGGTAATCTTTCAAGGCAGAATAAATTCGCTCCCTCCCAATTTCGGCAGTTACATCAGTAGACATTCCGGCAATAGCACCATGAATATATTTTTCACTACTATCGCCTTTAATACCATTTCTGTAAATCGGCATCAAGTAGCGATTCAAATTAGTTGCATCTTCGCCCCAGCATTTGGTAAACTTCCAGATGTGTTTGAAAGTAGGGCGATAAACAATATTCGATTCGGCATAATAGAGAGGTTGTGGCGACATAATTTTTCCCGTTATCGCAAAACTTCGTATCTCCCAAAGTATAATTAACACGGATGCTATAGAGCCAAACAAAAAAATCTTTTTCATAACAGCAACAAGATTGTTGTTTCGCGAATAATCGGCCCATACTACAAGTGGCAGCGATAAAAACAAAATACCTAACACAGGCCGTGTTAGAATAGCATAACCAATGAAAAAGGCGGAAAGCGAATAGAAAATATTTTTCTTTTTACTTCTATCATCAAAGTAAGCTTTCAGTAAGAAATAAATGTAAAATAAGATTAAGGCCGGAGTGATAGATTCGGTTAGTGTTAAATACAAAATACCTGGACCAAGAGGCGTTAACCCATATAGACCTGTAAAGGCAAATGATAATTTGTGACTTTGTGTAAGAAAAAAAATAATGAAGAACAAACAATAGACTGATAAAGAAAACAAAACCACTTGTACATACTTTAATAACTGATGTGCCGTTTCCTCATTAAAGCACCGAATAAATGTCATGTAAAAAATCATATACCCCGGAGTTCTCCAAAAAAAAGCTGCTTTGCCATAAGGATGGCTGTCATCCATCCAACCTTTTCCATTTATGAAATTACGTGGAGGGGTAAAATAATCCGAATCATCAGGACCGGCAATGGTTTGGTTATATCGAAGCAGTTCTGTTTTGGTTTCTTTAGCCTCTTTGCGAAGAAAAAATAAGTTGATTTCGTTTAGCGCAACAGCGAAAACAAAAGAAAGTAGTGCAAGTAAGAAAGCGGTTTTGCGCTGTTTCATGAAATAAAAATATTTACCGCTTTAGAATCATTCATACTTTTGAAATATAAAATTACGATATGCAACTCGTTTTCGCCACTAACAACAAAAATAAACTTTATGAAGTAAGTAAGGCAATTACTTCTGAAATTAAATTACTCGACCTTATTTTTTTGTCCATGAACTGCGTACAATACTCACCTTCGTTTTCAGTTTCAGAAAATAAGTTTCAAAATATTGATAGGATAGAAAAGCGAAAAGAATAGTGCTGAGTAGTATGCTTGAATAAACCAGAAGATATTTTCCAGCATCAGCACCTTCAATTGAACTAAGTATTTTTGCGAACAAGAAAATCACAAGCGGATGAATAATATATATGCCATAAGAAATTTTTCCCAAGAAATCGAAAACTCCTGTTTCCAGATTTATTATTCTGTTACGGATATTTATTTGACCGATAATAACCGCTACTGTAACAACACAAATAATTTCGTTGTCAATTACTGATGCAATGTGATATTTATTAATTATCAGAAGCAGAATAACAATCCACGAAATAAGCTGAGCAATTTTGTTGTCAAATAGCTGAAGAAAAGCTTTGTTTTTCTCTTTATATAAAATAGCCCCCAATGCGCCAATCATCATACAGTGAAAACGAGTAATGTGGATAATTGATTCGAGAACCGAACCAGGATAAAAAAAATGCAAAATCAATTTTGTGCCCAATAAAAGACAAATTAAAAACATGATGAAAACAACTATGTGCGACTTTACTTTTTTATTAAACCAAGGCCAGAAAAGATAAAATTGTTCTTCAACACCCAACGACCAGTAATGGCTTAGAAAAAGAATTGTTGTTTTAAAAATGAACGGCACATTAGCCGCAAAAAACACATAACAAAAAAGCGATTTAAGGTTTAACTCATGCCCAAGTGCAAAAATTAAAATTAAAACGATAAATAGATATAGATAGTATAATGGCCATATTCTGAGAATTCTCCTTATGTAAAATTTTTTGATATTAATTTCAGCTACATCTTTTTCTAGTTGGAGCAAATAAGTAATTAGAAATCCGCTAAGCGCGAAAAAAATGCTTACTCCAAATCCGGCAAGGTCGAGCCCGCGGGGAGTGCCGTCATAGGCTGTTCCTAAAATAAACGGGTTGAGGTTAAAACTTTTTAATGAAAGCGTGATATGAGAAAACACAACGCTGAGTGCAGCTATTGCCCGTATTCCGTTTAGCCCTGGTAAGTAAATTGTTTTGCTTTCTGGTTTTTGCATCTAACTTTGGCCTCAGCACTTCTCTTGTTTTCTAAATTGAAACTATTATGCAACTCGTTTTTGCCACTAACAACAAAAATAAACTTTATGAAGTAAGTAAGGCAATTACTTCTGAAATAAAACTGCTTTCGCTTACTGATATAAATTGTTTTGAAGAACTTCCCGAAACAAATCCTACGCTTGAAGAAAATGCGTTGCAAAAGGCACGTTATGTTTTCGAGAAATATAAAACCAATTGTTTTGCGGATGATACAGGTTTGGAAATAGAAGCACTTGGCGGAAAGCCCGGAGTTTTTTCGGCACGCTATGCCGGAGAAAATAAAAATGCAGATGATAATATGAATAAAGTTTTGGCAGAAATGCAAAACACAGAAAATAGGAAAGCAAAATTCCGAACTGTGATTGCATTAATTATGGAGGACAAAAAATATTTATTTCAGGGAGAAGTACAGGGAACTATTCTGAAAGAAAAAAGAGGAGAAAAAGGATTTGGCTACGACCCTATTTTTTCTCCCGACCACCCCCTAGCCCCCTCCTTGGATAAGGAGGGGGGATTATCCTTCGCAGAAATGCCCATTGAAGAAAAAAATAAAATATCGCACAGAGCAATTGCCGTGAAAAAACTTGTTGAATTTCTCAATAAGTAAATCGCATCATCTGCCGATAATAGAGTGGGGCGAGGGATGAGTAATATTTTTTATATTTATCAAATATTTAACCCCTAGTGAACGCACTAAAAATAGCACCTACTAAAACTTCGATGGAAGTTTATTGCGAACCCGAAAGCGGAAAGCTCAATTTTTCCGGCAGAAGTTTGCCCGAAAACAGTGTGGGTTTTTTTAAACCTATTTTAGAATGGTTGCTGGAATATGCCGCGCATCCTGCCAAGCACACCGAAGTCACTTTTTATATTGAATATTGCAACAGCGCATCGCGCAAAGGTGTGATTGATATTTTCCGCATTTTAGATACTATGCACGATGCCGGACATGCCATTACCATTCTGTGGAAATTTGACGATGGCGATGACAGCATGCGCGAAATTGGCGAAGAATACCGCGATTTATTCAACCTCGAATTTAAGTTTACCACCATTTAATACCCTCTTCTTTTCGGCTAGCAAAATTTTGTTACCTTTGCCGAATGAAAACAAAACCAAATAAAAAAGTACGAGTATTAAAGAAACTGGACCGCAAAGAACTCATCAAGTTCATCACCACTTCCAATAAGTCTATTTCCGAATCATCTCTTTCCGACCATACTTACGACCAGCTTTTAATAGAAAAGCTCCGTATTGACATGCGCGATGAAAAGATAAAGCGCGGCCGCCCTCCGGGACCTAAATAGTGCCTTTTAAGGGCTGTTTTTAGCATTTTCTTCGTAATTAGCTGAAAAACAAGATTGTGAAGGGACCTAACCATTTTGCGAAGGAACCTAACTGTTTTGCGAAGGAACTTAACCGTTTTGGTTAGGCACTTAACCATTTTGGTTAAGCACTTAACCATTTTGGGTAGACACCTTTCTGTTTTGTAAAGGCCAAAGCTGCCGTGGGCAAAGGGGGATGAGAAAAGGAGATTTGTATATTTACATTAAGTATGAAACTAAAAAGCTTAGCAACAGGATTGTTAGTTACCACCGGATTAGGTATAGGAGGATACTATCTGTATGAGAATAATAGTGGTTTTAAAATGAATGTCGATAAATTGATTTCTAATTTTTATTCCGAAGATTCGATAATATCAGTTGATACGTTTCGTTTGGAAAGTGCAAAAGATTCGTTGATTTATTCTGAAAAAAAGACAAGCACTAAAGTTGTTTCAAAAAAAATTCCACCATTTAGCCAGTATAAAAAATTAGACGATTATGCTAAAAATGCGCCTTCAAATGTTGCAACAGATATTACTACGCTAGCAAATTATTTAATCAAACCTGCACAAAATGAAATGGAAAAGACAAGACTCTTGTTTTCATGGATTGCGTTTCATGTTAAATATGATGATGTAGGCTATAACACAAACAAATACGGAGATTTAACTGCTGAAGGTGTTCTGAAAAGCAGAAAGGCCGTTTGCGAAGGATTTGCAAACCTGTTTAAATCATTAGCCAGT
>Ga0247727_10012919_pt1 | contig 14196 bp, 16 predicted proteins | sample WisWelCaveWW1625_FD_202498 | JGI IMG/M metagenome (GOLD analysis project Ga0247727, IMG submission 202498) | Biofilm microbial communities from Wishing Well Cave, Virginia, United States - WW16-25 | ecosystem: Environmental > Aquatic > Deep subsurface > Groundwater > Cave microbial mat | place... | reverse complement strand
GACATCCAGGCCGCCTGCGGCCAGCTTCGTTCCGTGCATTTAAAGGCTTCTAAGTCATGAATGGATCCTTCGAGAATATCAGCCTGGCGATCCAAACTAACCCTGTTCTCGCGTTCGTCCTTATCTTTCTCGCCGGGGTTGGGGTCAGCTTCACGCCCTGCGTTTATCCTGTCATTCCTATCACTCTTGGTTATATCGGAGCGCGTTCGGCCGGCAGCCGTTGGAAAGGTTTCACGCTGTCGCTTATTTATGTGCTCGGAATGGCCGTTACCTACGCGGTGTTGGGGGCTTTCGCGGCGCTCACCGGCCGTCTTTTCGGACAGATCGGGTCAAGTCCATGGACGTATCTGGTCGTCGCAGGAGTTTGCCTTCTCCTCGGGCTTTCCATGCTCGGTGTTTTTGAGCTACCGCAGATCTCTTTAGCCGGCAGAACGACCGCGCCGTCCCAGGGGAAAAAAGGATACGCCGGCGCGTTTTTCGTGGGCATCGTGTCCGGTTTGATCGTGGGGCCCTGCACGGCGCCTGTTTTGGCATCGGTGCTTGTCTATGTGGGATCCAAGCAAAACGTCCTCTACGGTTTTTCGCTTTTATTCACATTCGGCTACGGCGTCGGGTTCTTGATGATCCTTCTCGGCACTTTCACGGGACTTGTCTCCTCGTTGCCACGATCAGGACCCTGGCTTGACCGGGTTAAAAAGATATTCGGGATTCTTTTGGTCGCAAGCTCTGTCTATCTATTTTTCAAAACATGGGGACTTTGGAGATGAGGCGAGTCCTGGGTTTGATCGTTGCTGTGATGTTTTTTTCAGCGGGATGCGGACGTGTGACGGGGATCCCCATGGGAAGTGCCGTGAGCAGTGAGCTGACACCGATCCAAAAGTTCACGCTCAAGAACTTGGACGGCGGAGTCACGGATCTCTCGCAGGTTTTGACGCAAAAAAAGCTCGTACTCCTCAATTTTTGGGCCACGTGGTGCACTTATTGCGTGGAAGAGATGCCGGGCCTCATCAAACTTCAGGCGCGGCATGGATCCGATGGTTTCACGGTCATCGCGGTGAACGTGGGGGAGTCGGCGGGACAAGCGTCGGTTTTCGCCAAAAAGATGGGCCTCAACTTTCCCGTTGTTTTGGATGAGGACAACGCGGTCGCGCAAAGTTTCGGGCTCGTCGGTATCCCTGTATCCTATCTCGTGAGTTCGGACGGAAAAGTATTAGGCGAATACCACGGGTTCACGCCTAAGCTTCTGTCGGACGTTGAAAAGAGTCTAAATGGTAGTCAGTAGTCAGGTTTCAGGTATTCGAAATACTACCCTGACTACTGATACCTGACTACTAAATCTATGAAATTTGAAAAGGGCTCGGTCCGCAAGAGCCTTTACTTCTCTATTCTGGATGGCCTCTTTACGGCCATGATGATGGGGATCAGCGATTTTTATCTCCTTCCTTACGGGATCGCGCTCGGGGCGAACGCTTCTCAGGTGGCGTATCTGGCGGCATTGCCGCTCGTCGTCGGGGCGCTCATCCAGCTCAAATCCGCGAGCGTCACGCAATCCATCGGCTCGCGCACCAAGCTCATCAATTTCGTGGTGTTCTTCCAGGCCTTGTCATGGCTTCCCATCATCCTGATCCCGTATCTTTTCAAGGACCCCGCGCATTCCCACTGGGCGCCCTGGGCGCTTCTGGGGGCGGTCACTCTCTATGCTTCTTTCGGCGCCTTCGCCGTGCCCGCCTGGCAAAGCCTCATGTCGGATTATATCCCTGTCAAAAAGCGCGGGAGCTATTTTGGCTGGAGGAACAAGCTCCAGGGGACGCTCACCATCGTCGTTTCGATCTCAGCCGGGCTTATCCTGCATCAGTTCGGAAAAGGTACTTTCACGGGTTTCACGCTTATTTTCGTTTTCGCGATGGTTTGCCGCTTTTACGCGTGGATCTGTCTGACGCGCATGAAGGAGCCTTTCAGGAAGTCGGCACATGACGTCTATTTCAGCTTTTTCGATTTCCTGAAACAGATCCGTACGAGTAATTTCGCGAAATTCGTCCTATTCGCTTCCCTGACGAGTTTCAGCGTGAACATATCCGCGTCCCTGTTCTCCGTGTTCCTTTTAAAGGAGCTGGGGTTTGATTACGCCTCTTACATGGCCATCGTCACGACCGCGGCGTTCTCCGGAGTGGTCTTCCAACAGTTCTGGGGCCGAACCAGCGACCGGTTGGGGAATCTGCGGATGATCCGGATCGCGGGATGGGGCATCACGGTCCTGCCTGCGCTCTGGGTGATCTCGCAAAATTTCTGGTTCGGGATCCTCATCCAGTTCGCAGCGGGGTGTTTTTGGGGAGGCTTTAACTTACTGATGAACAACTTTATCATGGAAGCGGTGAGTCCGGAGAAACGCATCCGGTGCATCTCTTATTTCAACGTGATGAACAATTTTTCCGCTCTGGGCGGCGCCGTCCTCGGGGGATACCTGCTCCTCCGGCTTCCGCCGATCGCGGGTTATTCCTTTCTGACGCTCTTTTTGCTATCCTGTGGGGCACGGATGTCCGTGATGTTCCTCATCGCTCCTAAAGTAAAGGAAGTGCGCCGTGGTTAATTCTTACTTTCTCGCCTTTGTCCCTATTTTTGTAGCCGTGGACGCGCTGGGCATGATCCCGATCTACTTAGGTCTCACCAGCGGGCTTTCTCCGAAACAAAGGTTTCATATCCTTAAGAACTCCGTCTTGACCGCCCTTTTTGTCGCTTTGGCGTTTCTTTTCGTGGGAAAAATGATCTTTGTGTGGCTGGGCGTGACGATCAGCGATTTTCTTGTCGCGGGCGGCGCCGTCCTCTTTATCATTTCGATCCGCGATCTTTTGGCGGTGAATAAATCGGCGCGTGTGCCGGGTGAGAGAATGGGGGTGGTTCCGCTGGCCGTGCCGCTGATCGTGGGGCCCGCGGTGCTTGCCACATCCCTCATTCTTTTGGATTCCGTCGGGATCGGCCCAACAGTCTTCTCGATCGTCACGAACGTTCTCCTCTGCGGTGTCATCCTGCATTTTTCGGATAGGCTTTCGGCTCTTCTCGGAGCGGTGGGCTCGCAAACCTTATCCAAGATCTCCAGCTTGCTTTTGGCCGCTATTGGCGTCATGCTCATGCGGCGCGGGTTTTTTGAGATGTTCGGCGGATGACCCTATGAGGGTCCTATGCCAAAATTAAATAAGCTCTCCCTGTTCCTCTGTGCCGTGGTCGTGGGGCTTTCATTCCTTCTTGTAAAAGAAAATGAGGCGAAGATGGCCGCTGAAGCCCGGCTCAAGAATCTGCAGTTCAAGGCGACATCGGTCATCAACCAAAAAGGGGACGCGATCGCGGACTTGGAGGCCCAGTTGGGGGAGCTTCAGGCGAAGTTTCAGAGGACCATCGAAGACTGCGAAAGCGCCCTCACGGAGCGGGACGGCCAGATCATGAAGCTGAACGAGGAAGCTCAACAGAAGACAGCCGACCATGAGCAAGCCATTCTCGACAAAGATAAGAATATCGCGGACCTGGAAGGTCAGATGAAGCGGGCTTCTGATAAATTTGAGAAAACGCTTAAAAAGAAGAACAAGGAGTTGAGCGGGATCGGGGAGGAGCTGAGGAGGTCCACCGAGCGGCTCGCGGCCTCTCTCAAGAAACAGGAGATGGTGGAGTCCGACAATTACAGCCGTGAACAGAAGATCATGGAGTTGGAAAAAAAGATCAAGAAAATGACCGAAGAGAACGACCGCCTCGCGGGATTAGCTGCGCTCTGCGACCAAAAGCCTCCCCTGAATTAGCCGGGATACATAACGTTTGACAAACCTGTTCTATTGAGATAGACTCTCAATTGAGAGCGTTTCTCAGTAAACGCGGATCCGCCATGAGATGGCGGATATTTTTTCCCAAGGAGTTGAGACTTAGTCTCAATAAAAGAATGAGCGACAGCCCAAGAGCGAATAATGAAGAGCCGACAAAAAAAATCAGTAAGAAACAGCTGGCACTGTTCTACCTGCTTACTTTTAGTACGCAATCCATGGCGCTGGCCGCTCCGCCTGTGGCTGATTCGAAGTCTGTGACCATTATGAAAGAGGTGTTGGTGACGGCTGATAAGGAAAAGGATGCGGTCCATCTTCCCGCCGTGGAAGGCACGAAGATCTATTCGGGAAAAAAAACGTCGTTGATCAATCTCGGCGCCGCACCGTCTATCATGAATAACAACTATCGCCAGGCGTTGCAGAAAACGCCGGGCCTTCTTGTGAGCGAGGAATCGACCCCGCTTATCAGCATAGGCTACCGCGGACTCAGTCCGAGCCGGGCTCAATTCACGCAAGTGTTGAAGGACGGCATCCCTATCCATGCTGACATGTTCGGTTATCCGGAGGCTTACTACACGCCGCCTCTTCAAGTCGTCGACCATATTGATTTCCTGCGCGGAGGCGCGTCCCTGATGTACGGACCTCAGCCGGGAGGCGCCCTCAATTACGTCACCAAGGATACGTACAAAGATTCTCCCTTTCTTTTGACCGAAGAGAACAGCGTCGGAAGCCATGACCTCTATTCGAATTATACGAGCGTCAGCGGCACTCAAGATGCGATTGGTTATTATGGCTATTTCCATCACCGGCAATCACAAGGTTTCCGGGATCTCAACAGCCAAGTCGAGGTTTATTATGGCGGAATGAAGGTTGTTATCGAGCGAGCTCCGGATTCACGCTGGGAGCTTCATTTCGATCTTTACCATGAGACGCACGGGGAGCCGGGAGGTCTCACGAGACAGGATTTTGACCAAGATCCGACCATAAGCACACGCCTTATAGATCATTTTGAACTCAACCGGTACGCAGGTTCGATCGCTTACGAAAAAGAGATCGATGATGCCACGGTTTTGGAAGTGAAAGGTTACGGGATCTACTACGAACGCCTGAGCTGGCGTCAGAGGGGCGGCGGTTTCGGGACCCTGCCGGCAGGCGCAACGGCAAGCACGAACGATATCGAGGACCAGGCATTTTACACGGGCGGGATCGACGCGAGGCTGCGGCATGATTATTCCGCGTTTGGCTCGGACGAACATACGTTCACCGGAGGTATTTTGTATCATCACACGTTCTCTCCCCGCGTGGATAAGAGGGGGATCTCTTCCGATTCGCTGAACGGCGATATCCGAAAAGATTCGGACCGGACCCTGGATGATGTCTCCGTCTTCATCGAGAACTTGTTCAAGTTCGGGCCTCTTTCGGTGACGCCAGGCATCCGTTTTGAGAATATTTGGCAGGGAGTCCAGGAGAATGTGAACCTGGACAAGACGACGGTGCCTCTGGCGGATGAATCCAATTACGATTTTGTGGCGCTGCCGGGTGTGGGCGTGAATTACGAACTGACCGACACGATAGATGTTTACGGAAATTATTCGGAAAGTTACCGCCCAAAAATATTCACCCAGGCGGTCCCTAACGGGACGAACCAGATCGTGAACGGTGACCTGAGGGAAGGCCGTTCTTGGCAGGCTGACGCCGGTTTACGCGGCAACCCTGTGCCGTTCTTTTCCTGGGACGGAAGTTTCTTTTATATGGAGTTCGATGACCAAATAGGGACTGTGGGGAACACGACCCAGAACGTGGGAGACGCGCGTTATGAGGGCGCGGAGATCGCCGCGGAGGTTGACGTGATCAAATTGTGGGATTTTGTCTCCGGATCCGGTGAAGCCCGGACCTTGGGGGCGCTCAAGCTATTTTACAACGCGCTCTTTTTGGATGCGGAGTTCACCGGCGGCCCGAACACGGGGAAGACACTGCAATACGCGCCGGACTTCATCCAGAAAGGCGGAGTGGAGTATTCCTGGAAGGACAAGCTAAAGGCGCGTTTGGCCGGTACTTTCCTGGACGACCATTTCGGTGATGACGGCAACACGCCGACCAGCTCTGCGAACACGAGCACTTTCTTCATCTCTTCTTACAAGATCTGGGACCTGACCGCCGAGGCGAAGGTTTACAAGGACACCGTGAGTATTTTCGGAGGCATCAATAATATTTTTGATGAACATTATTATGCGCGGGTCACCGGCGGCGGGATCGATCCCGCGGACGGACGCAATTATTACGCGGGAGTCAAAGTATTGTGGGGGTAAAAGGGGGTCTGACGCATGCTTGAGCTTTTGAGGAAGGGCGGACCTGTCATGTGGCCGCTCCTGATCACATCTATTGTCTCTGTGGCGGTGGTAATGGAGCGTCTATTTTTCATCATGCGCGAAAAAACAAGGCGCCGTTCGGATGTCGTCGGCAAGATCCTGGAAAGGGTGGAACAAGGTTCGATCGATGATGCCATCCAGGCGGGTCAAGGATGCGAAGATTTTGTGGCCAGAGTGCTCATTTACGGGCTTAAACATCGTGAACGATCCTTTTCCGGAGCCCTGTTGCGGGCCGCCAATCAGGAACTTAAGCGTTTCAGCCAAGGATTGTCGTCCCTGGATACGATCATCACGCTCGCGCCGCTTCTGGGACTTTTTGGCACGGTGACGGGGATGATCCACGCGTTCGGTCTTCTGGGAGGAAAGGAACTCGAAGCGCCGACCGTGATCACGGGCGGCATCGCGGAAGCGCTCATCGCGACGGCTTTCGGTCTTGTGATCGCGATCGTCGCTTTGATCCCGTTCAATTATCTGAACGGCCGGCTCGAAGAAGCCAGGCATGAGATCGAGGACGCCTCGAACCATTTGGAATTGTTGATCATGAAACCGGAGAATGACCGCCGTGCGGATCCCGCTGCCCGCCGTTAAGCGCAAAGCGCGCATCGAGATCATTCCGCTCATCGACATCGTCTTTTTTCTTTTGGCGACGTTCGTGATGGTGTCATTGTCAATGGTCCAAAATCAGGGTATTTCCGTGAATCTGCCGAAAGCGGGAAGCGGAGTTCCGCAGGACCGTTCTCTCATGACGGTCGTCAGTATCGCTTCGGACGGCGCGGTCTTCGTGAATAAGGAGCGGACGGATCTCGAGACGATGAAGCAGCGCCTCGCGGCTTTAAGGTCCCAAGAGAACGATCTTAAAGTGTCTATACAAGCCGATGAAAATACGGATTTCGGTCACGCGGTCCGCGTGATGGACGAGATCCGTAAGCTCGGCATCCAAAAACTTTCCATCCAGACACGCGGAGGCGAAAAATGAGCTCCCAAACGATCGCAGCATCCATCCTCCTGCACGGAGCCGTTTTTTTGGCGGGCGGCGCCTATTTTGTTAGCGAGGCGGAATATGGAGTGGAGGCAGGTTCAGGGGGTTTGGAACTGGAACTTATCGCCGCGCCGGATCCGGACGATGCTGTTGAGGCGTCCCTTTCTGAGCCGTCCGAGGACGAAATGGTAGAGCCTGTGGCGTTAAAACCAGCGTTACCGGCTCAGCCCATGGCTGTGCACGGTGACGGCAGTTCGATCATCCTCGGCAAAGACCAAACGACTCTTCACTCATCCGCCGGGGCCGTTACGGAGGCCAGGCCCGCTTATTTACGGAACCCGGCGCCGGTTTATCCCGAAGAAGCGCGCCGTCTGAGCCAGCAAGGGGTGGTGCTGCTTTCAGTCGATGTCAACGCTTCGGGCCGCGTCGATCGGTTGAGCGTGAAACAAAGTTCGGGTCACGCGCTCCTGGATGATTCAGCTTCCCGTGCGGTGCGGCGATGGCGCTTTGAGCCGGCGCGCCTCGGATCGCTCAAACTCGATTCAAAAGTCGTGATCCCTGTCCGTTTTCAACTGGAAGAAAAGGAGTGACTATGGAAGGAGTCATTTTTTCAACGTTTATCGTCGTTTTCCGCGAGGCGCTCGAAGCGTCGCTTATCATCGGTATCATCCTGATGCTTCTCTACCGCCTGAACGCGAAACAGTACATTTCGCATGTGTTCGCGGGTATCTTCGCGGCTTTGATCGTCAGTTATGGACTAGGGTTATGGTTGTCTTCGCTCACGGAATCGGCTCAGGGGAACGCCGGCCCGGCGATCGAGGGCGTCATCTCATTAGCCGCTTGCGCGGTGCTGACCTATATGTTCTTTTGGATGGAAAAGCAGGCGAGGTATCTGAAATCGGATATCGAAATAAAGATGGAAACGGCTCTTTCGAAGCAAGACTACCTCGCGATCGTAAGCTTGCCGTTCATTTCTGTTCTGCGCGAAGGAGCCGAAACAGTCTTATTTTTAAAGGCGGTTTCGATCCAAAGCGGCGGGTCGGTGTCCTGGGCGGGAGGACTCTCCGGCTGTGCGCTGGCCCTTATGAGTTGTGTCCTTCTATTCATCGGAGGAAAGAGAGTGCCCATCGGGCGGTTTTTCCGGATCACAGGTTTTTTTATCGTTCTCATCGCGGCGGGGCTCTTAGCGTACGGTATCCACGAGCTCAATGAAATCGGCTGGATACCCAGTGGTGTGGAGAATATTTATAATATTAATCATATTTTAAACGACAAGAAGGGTATTGGTTCTTTCCTCAAGGCGCTTTTCGGGTATAATGGGAATCCATCACTAACGGAGACGGTCGGTTATTGGACATACCTTAGCGTCATGATCTTTATGGCGTTCAAACCGAAGGGGGGAGCGGTTGCTTCAAGAAGCTGAGAAGACGTTCTCGGAGTTTCTCGAGAAAAGGGACTTGAAGCTCACGAGCCAGCGGCGTACCATCCTCCATGGGGCGCTCCGCGACGGCCACTTTTCTGCGGATAAGCTTCTCGAGTTCTCCAAAAGAGAGGATCCCACTGTTTCCAAGGCTACAGTATACCGGACGCTGACTCTTTTGAAGGAAGCCAAGATCCTGGAAGAACAGGACTTCGGCGACGGCAAGAAATTATATGAGCGCGCTCAAGGCCGTAAACATCATGATCACCTGATATGCATCAAGTGCGGCGATATCATCGAATTTGAGAACGACGCCATCGAAAAACTGCAGGATTCCGAAGCGAAGAGACAGCGTTTCAAGATTGTTTATCACAGTCTGAAGCTGTTCGGGTTCTGCCGGGATTGTAGCTAAAGCATCGCCGCGATCTTCGCGTGCGCCGAGGAAAAAGGGTATTCTACGAACTCTTTTTTTGAGATCCAGCGCGATACCCAGCCTGTTTTCGGTCCGGTCTTTTCTTCGAATTTCTCTGCTTTGAATACGTGAAGTGTTTCCAGGTGGTGCGTGTAGTTCCTTTTGATTGTTCCGACCGGCCTTATGGCCTCAAACCCGAACGAGAACTCTTTTTCTGCAAGCCTTGCGGTTTTATTCCGGACCTGAGCCGGGCTCAGCGTCCTATTTCTCGATAGTTTCCACTCGGGAAATTCCCAAAGGCCGCCCATGATCTTTCCGACGGGCCGGAGCCGTATGAGGTATTTCTTGTTCTTTTCCAGGACCAAAGCGGCGGCTTCGACCTTGACCATTTCCTTTTTTCTGCTCTTGACCGGATAATTTTCAGGTGTTTTTGTTTTGAAAGCCTTGCAAAAACCGCGCACGGGGCAAAGAGCGCAGGCCGGATCTTGCTTCGAGCAGACGAGGGCGCCCAATTCCATCAAGGCTTGGTTGAACTCTCTCGCGCCCCCTCTCGGGATCAACCTTTCCTGGAGCTTCCAAAATAGCTCTTTATTTTTTTCCACGTCGATGGGTTTTGAGATCGCGTATACTCGAGACAAGACCCTCAGGATATTCCCGTCCACGATGGGGCGGTCCTCGTTGAACGCGATCGACGCGATGGCTCCCGCCGTGTAGCGGCCGATACCCTTAATGGAGAGTATTTTTTCATACTCCTGTGGGAAGACGCCTCCGTTTTTTTGGACGAGATGTTTCGCACTTTCATGGATGTTCCGCGCGCGCGAGTAATATCCGAGGCCTTCCCACAGTTTCAGCACTTTTTTGGAGTCTGCCTTTGCCAACGCGCCGATCGTGGGGAAAGCCTTCATCCAGCGTTTGAAATAGGGGAGCGCCGTATCCATCTGGGTTTGCTGGAGCATGATCTCTGATACCCAGACTTCGTAGGGTTCATAATGTTTTCGCCACGGCAGAGGTCTTTGGTTGGCCCGGAACCAGTGAATAAGATTTTGCTGAAAGGTCATGAATATCATTATAATGATATTCATGACAGGATGGATACGAAAAGACATTGTTTACCTCTGCCTGCTTTTTCTCTTGGCCTCAGCGCTTTTGGGGTTCCAGCTCGGAAAGACGGGACTTTTGGACCCGGACGAGCCGTTCTACTCCCTCACCGCGAAGGAGATGCTCGAGCACCGGGACCCGTGGACACCACGGATGTTCGGCGAGCCTCAGTTCGAAAAACCTATTTTTTTCTATTGGGTCCTTTATGCGTCCTTCCGTTATCTTGGGATCAGCGAATTTTCGGCGAGATTGGGCCCCTGTGTCGCGGGCATTCTCACGGTGCTGGTCGTCTACCTATGGGGAAGGATATTGTTCAAGAGGCCTGAACCGGCTTTTTTATCCGCCGCGATCCTGGCCTCATCCGGCCAATTCATCGTGCTTTCCAGGATCGTCCTCACCGATATTTTCCTCTGTCTTTTTGTGACCGCGGCGCTGGCCTCATTCAGTTGGGGGTACTCCAACCCCGCGCGCCGGACCTTCGCGTGGCGCCTGTTTTTTTTGTTCGCCGGACTTGGTTTTTTGACGAAGGGGCCGGTGGGGCTTCTCATCCCGCTTTCCGGCATCTTGGTCTATGCGGTGATGTCCGGCGAAGGCTGGATCCTGAGGTGTTTTCCATGGGGAAGCGGGCTCCTTCTTTTTTCAGCCGTCAGTTTTCCCTGGTATGTTTTGATGGTCCAGACCCATGGCGCGGGGTTTCTCAGCCATTTTTTCATCCATGAGAACGTGAGACGTTTTTTTGTGGCTGAGCACAAGGGCATGGACCGCTGGTATTTTTATCCTTTTGTGTTCTTGTTCGGATTTTTCCCTTGGAGCGCGTTCATCGCGGCGGGCTTTTCACATGCCTTGGGTCCGCGGAGAGGGCCTTCCAAAAGAACGGTGTTATTTTTACTGTCGGTGTTCTTGACGCCGTTCTGTTTTTTCATGCTCGCCAAATCAAAGCTCATGAGCTATATTTTTCCGCTTTACCCGGTGGCGGCGCTTTTGGCGGGTGCTTGGGGCTGGCGGCTCACTCGCGCGTTTCGTCTGGGTCATCCGCCGAAGCCTGTTTTTGGTTGGGCGAATTCCGCCGTTTGGGGATTGGCGCCCGTGTCCTTGGTCGCTGGAGCCTTTTTTTTCGCGGCAGATCAAGAGCTTCCTATTTTCAAGCCGATAGCGGCTATCGCGCTGACAATGATCCCTTTGTCATGGGCGGCTCTATATTTCTTCTTTGAAAAGAGCATGCCGACCGCATATTTTTCGATCATCACGGCGGTCACTATATTTTCCGGACTATCCTTCGGTTGGATGATGCCGGAGGCGGGCCAGGCGTTCTCCTCGAAACGGTGGGCCCAGGACTATGGACATCTGGGGAGCGGCGCGCCAAACGGTCTTTTCTTGGCGAGCAAGATGTTTGTGAGGGGAATGACGTTCTACTCCGGTCTTAAGAACGTGGGTGTTTTCTCCGGCCAACCCAAAGGAGGGTTCTACACGCCGCATCCTATCCCGATCTTCTCCGCCGCGAAGGATTTCTTGAAGCTGAAGAAAGGTGAGTTCCCGGTCTATTTTCTGATACGTAAAAAAGAGCTGCGGCATTTGAGGGAGGGATTGGAGCCGGGATTCTCGGTCTCGGTGCTAGAACAAAGTCCGCTCCGGATCCTGGCGAAATTAGAGCATGTTTAAAAAGACCGTATTTGTCCATTTTATCCTCAGTCTTCTTTTTTTCTCCGGGCTTCTTCGAGCCGAGGAAAGCATCGGGACATTTTCTCAGAATGAGAGGATCCTCATCGTGGCGCCTCACCCCGACGATGAATCCCTGGGACTCGGGGGAGTCTTGCAGCACGCGGTATCCGCGGGCGCGGATATCCGAGTCCTCTATCTCACGAACGGGGAATTGAACGAGGTCGCCTCCATCTTCTACCAGAAGAGGCCTCTCCTCTTAAGAGCCGATTTCATAAAGAATGGATTGATCCGGAAGCGCGAAGCGACCGAGGCCATGGCATTCTTAGGATTAGGGGCCGAGAAGCTCGTGTTTTTTGGTTACCCCGACGGCGGCATGCTCAATATTTGGCTCAAATACTGGGGGAATTCGAATCCCTTCCGCAGTTTGTTCACCCGGATCAACAAAGTGCCGTACAAGGACGATTTTTCAGTCGGCAATTATTACCGCGGCGATGAGATCGTCCGGGATCTCGAGAAAATACTTCTATCCTTTCAACCGGCGCGTATCTTTGTGACAGCGCCTTTCGATCTTAATACGGACCATCAGGCGGCGTATCTCTATCTGGAAGTGGCCTTGCTGAATCTGGGCGAGCAGATGACGCCGAAGCCCGCGGTCCATCTTTACGTGATCCACGCCCACCAATGGCCTCAGCCGAAGAAATTCGTTCCCGAAGCCGCGCTGCAGGTACCCTCGCATATCGAATGGGCCCAGGACGTCCGGTGGAGACAGGTCCCTCTCTCCATTGGGGAATCCAAGAAAAAAGCCGAGGCGATCCTGAAATACAAAAGCCAAATAGCGTACAAAAAGAATTTTCTACTCGCGTTCGCGAGGTCCAATGAGATAGTCGCGGACTACCCCAAAGAAAAACTTGTGCCCATGGCTGTGCCGGCGTCAGGGACGGACGCTTTGTTCAAAGCCTCCGCGCGGAACGGGGACGTTCTTTATAAGATCTACGGCAAAGAGCTGTGGGTCCAGATCCCGCTTTCCAACATGCTTGATGAGATGGGAGTGTTGAGCTCCTATGTGTTCAGCTATCGGAGGGGTTTTTTATTCTCGGACATGACGAAGCTCTCTTTCAAGCTTTTTGGGAACAAAATATTCGTCTATGATGGGTTCAAGATTTTTTATGATCCCGGGCTTGTGTATCGCTTTGAGAAGGACCGTATTTTTATCCGCGTCCCGATGCGTGTTTTGAAGAACCCCGACCATTTGTTCGTATCCACGCGGAACGCGAAAGAGGGGATGAGCCTCGATTTCGGGGCCTGGAAACTCCTGGAGATCGTGAAATCCTCGTAGCCTTGGTCCTAGAGGCTTTGTTATAATCAGGCCAGATAGAAGGAGTTAAGTATGTTCAAAGCACGGACAAGGTCCGAAAATCTCATGGCGCTCGCGCTCATCGGCCTCGGCATCTTCTTCCGCGTCATGCCTCATCCGGATAATTTCACACCAACCGCGGCCATCGCTCTCTTTTCGGGGGTGGTCCTCCCCGCGGCGCTTGCCTTCACGGTGCCGCTCCTTGTCATGATGGCGAGCGACCTTTTCATCGGTCTGCACCCGCTTTTTTGGCTTGTTTGGGTGAGCTTCGCTCTGGTCGGTTTGATCGGCTCCCTGATCCGCGAGAAGGATGGAGTGCTTCCGGTCGGTTTGGCGGTTTTTGGAAGCTCTGCTTTGTTCTTTATTATCTCAAACCTAGGAGTTTTTCTCTTCGAAAATATGTACCCGAAGTCGCTTGCCGGTCTTGCCGAATGTTTCACCATGGCGCTGCCGTTCTTCCGTAATTCCCTTTTAGGGGACCTGTTCTATAGTGCCGTTCTTTTTTCATTGTTCGCGGCGTGCCGCCGCGCCGTTCACGCGACGCAAAAAAACGTATGAATGAAGAAGCTAAAAAAAGGATCCTCCGGCTCATCCCTTACGGCCTCTATGTGATCGGCGTGAAGGACGGCGAGGGCCACCACGCGTTCACAGGCAGTTGGTTCTCCCAATGCTCCATGAAGCCGCCGCGCGTAATGCTCGGAGTGAGGCATGGCACGCAATCTCTCGACATGATACGCCGGGGGAAGGTGTTCTCGGTGAATTGGCTGGCGAAAGAGGATAAAAAAGTCCTGGAGCAGTTCTTCAAGCCGGCGCCTTCGAGCGGCGACCGCTTTGGCGACCTGACCTACAAGCTTTTCAAGACCGGCACGCCCGTGCTGGACAAGGCGCTATCCTTCATCGAATGCGAGGTCGCGCATATCCACGAAGCGGGGGATCATTCCATCGTTATCGGCGAGGTCGTCAACGCCGAAGTCCGTAGCGACACTCCACCTCTTGTTATGGGCGACACACCCTGGCATTACGGAGGCTGATGTTAGGTCTATATGGAAACGGCTGAGAGGCCGTGTTTTTTGGAGTAGGAGAGGATCTCTTTGTCGTGCGT
>Ga0247727_10012918_pt1 | contig 14198 bp, 17 predicted proteins | sample WisWelCaveWW1625_FD_202498 | JGI IMG/M metagenome (GOLD analysis project Ga0247727, IMG submission 202498) | Biofilm microbial communities from Wishing Well Cave, Virginia, United States - WW16-25 | ecosystem: Environmental > Aquatic > Deep subsurface > Groundwater > Cave microbial mat | place... | reverse complement strand
CATCAGGAGCGTTTCCTGGAAAGATTTCCTTCCTAACCTGTTTCTGGGAATAACCCTGATTTTCCAAAACAGCCAATAAATTGTATATATCTTGCTGATCTTTTTCTCTGGGGGTATCCCCATTCATGCAATTAACTGCAAGCTTTCTTCTTAAAGCATCCAAAGGATTTAAAACATTGACTTTCACTCCAAAAAAATCACTAGTAACTTTTCTGCTAAGATAATCATCAAAAGCATGAACTCTTCCAGGCACATAAATATCTACAAAAACATTATGGGTTTCTCCAGAATAATCCCTGGATTTCCCGCTTAAAGTATATTGATTAGGTATAGAACAGGACTTTTTGATGTCAGGATTGTCCAAAACAGACTCCAATCCCCCTAAACAAGTAGGAAGATTCAAAATCAAATCAACATCATGCATTCCTCTTGATTTGGGAATAGCTTCAACCCCATATGAATGAACTATATTTCCCAATACTCCAAGGCCACCTACAAAAACAAGGTCCTCAGAAAATCCTTGTTCCCTGGATGTTTCAGACATAGCCATCATATATTTTATAGGGCTATTATCCTGCACAGCATCCAAGACCTTTCTGTATTGGCCATAAGCTCCTTTCTCAGTTAAATTCAATTCCATTTCATCAATTTTCATAAAAAAATACTGTAAAAAACCTTATAAACCTTTCCATTGTAACCCCTATAGAGTTATGAATATAATAAAAAACAGTATTGATAAGATTTATAATAAAGAATTAATAACAGATATTATGAAAAAGAATGTGAAAAAAGATATTGATAAAGATTTGGATGAAGATGATGATTCTGATGAAACTTCTGGCAGATCATATAAGATATCGCCAAAAACCTTGGGGGGGAAAGCTGCAGATTCTCTTACAAATTGGGTCGGTAGTTGGCATTATATAATTTTTTTAATAATCTTCTTGTTGGTATGGATTGCTATCAATACTTCTTTAGTTCTTTCAGAAAAAAGCTGGGATCCTTACCCATTTATTCTCCTTAATCTGGTCATTGCAGCAATTGCAGCAATTGAAGTTCCTATTATCTTGATGAGCCAGAATCGGCAGGAAAAGCGTGACAGGGCAAGGGAAGAATATGATTTTGCTGTAAACAGAAAATCTGAAAAAGAAATCCGTGAAATAAGAGGTCAGTTAAACAGAATTGAAAAAAGGCTGGAAAAATAAAGAGCCAAATCACTCCACAAGCCTGTCTGAAAACTCTCCGGAAATGTTTTCGAGCATTTTTTTTCTTATTTCTCCTTTGTTTTTTACCCACTCTTTGTGGCCTAAAACCCATCCTAATTTAACAAAAGCTGTTTCAGCAAGCATGTCCTCAAGATAAATTACGCCTGTTTCAAGTAACTCACGCCCATTGCTGTAAACCAAAGGATCAAGCCTGCCGTATATTGTCTGAGCTGCAGCACAAACAACAATGCCTTTTTGTTGAATTTCCTTAAGTTTTTTTGTCCATCCTTTTCTCGCTCTTTTAGTTGGAGCATGACCCAAACCAGACATTTCCAATACAATTCCTTTGTATTTCTTTTTTGAATAATAATCAAGAATGTCAGGATCCTGCCCTGGATAAACCTTGACAAGAGCAATTTTTTCTTCGAACTTAACATCAGCCTTTACTTTATTTTTATTTCTTGTCTTATATTCTGAGATTAGTTCTATTCTGTCTAGATAAATTCTTGCAAATGGTTTTGCATTTATAACCTTGAAAGCATCCCTTTTTGAAGTGTGCATTTTCCTGACTTTTGTCCCGGGCATTGCATAGCAATAATCATCATTTAATGTTGCATGTCCAACAAGCATGACTTCTGCAATGTCGGAAATTGCAGCCAATGCAGCACACTGCAAATTTAAATTGGCGTCGCTACTTGCCCTATCAATGCTTCTTTGGCTATATGTCAGAACAACTGGCTTATTTAAGTTCTTAAGAAAGAAACTCAAAGAAGCAGCCGTATAATGAAGAAAGTCAGTGCCGTGTGTTATGATAATTCCTTTAATGTTTGAATCGTTAAGGAGTTTTTCGGCAGTGAGTGCTATCTTCTGCCAGTCCTTATAATCCATGTCTTCTGAGGCCTTCATAAAAGGAACTTCAACTCTGGCTACATTTGCTTTTTCAAAAATTTCAGGATAGAACTTGAACAAATTCTCAGGGCTTGTAAGCCAGTCAACTCCTCCTTTTGTTGGATTTAGTCTTGCTGCAATTGTTCCTCCCGTCATAATCATTGCTATGTTTGGCTTTTCCTGAGACTTCTTGACTAAAGATTCGGTCTCTTTCCTATCTTTAACTTTTTTTAAAACTTTAATCTCCAATATGTCTTTTTTATTTAATCCGATGTTATACCCGGAATCAAGCTTCAGCAAAACGATTCCTTTCTCGTTTTCAGGGCTTTCAAGAAAAACTCCCTGATAAGAGTTTTTTATTAGGGATATTTCAACCAAGTCCCCCATCTGCGGTTTTGATTTTGTTTTTTCCATATAAGAAATAATCTTAAGAGATATAAAAAGGTTATGAGGTGGCTCATAAATATTTAAATAAAGGTTTTCTAAGTCTTATTCATGGAAATAATTGACGCAGCAATAATAGGTTCTGGAGTTATTGGACTGGCGATTGCTTCTTCTTTAACTGAAAAGTTTAACGAGGTATATGTCTTTGAAAAAAACAGAAGTTTCGGTCAAGAAACAAGTAGCAGGAACAGCGAGATTATTCATTATGCAAGAGTCTATTATCCTCCAGGCTCCTTAAAGACAAAATTGTGTGCTTCAGGGATGGATTTTATTTATAATCTTGATCCTAAAGTTGTTCCTTACAGAAAAATAGGAAAATTGATAGTTGCAAGAAATCATAAGGAAATATCAAAATTAGAATCTCTATTAAAAGTGGGTCTGGAAAACGGAGCAGATTCTTTAAAGATTATTGATGAAAAAGAAATAAAAAAATTGGAGCCTGAAATAAACGCTGTTGCAGCAATATACTCCCCTGAGACCGGAATAGTTGATTCACACAAATTAATGGAATATTTTCTTGAAACAGCAAAAAATAATTCAGGATTAGAGCCTGCAATATACGGTGCAGAAATAATTGGAGTAGATAGGATGGATGGAGGATACAAAGTAACATTCAAAAAAGATGAAAAAGAGCAGTCTTTCTTTACTAGAATTTTAATCAATTCTGCAGGACTTGGTTCAGAAAGAATTGCACAGATGGCAGGTATTGATACTGTTTCAGCAGGATATGAATTGGAATTCTGGAAAGGAGAATATTTTTCAGTCAATGGCAGACATAGAGGGAAAACCAGACATCTTATTTATCCACTTCCTGAAAAAATTGGTTTGGGAATCCATACTGTCTTGGATTTTGAAGGAAATATGAAATTAGGGCCTAACGCATTTCGTATTGAAAATGTCGATTACAGTATTGATGAATTAAAAAAGGGGGAATTTTATGAGTCAATGAAAGATATACTTCCTTTTTTAAAGTTAGATGACCTGCAACCAGATATGGTGGGAATAAGACCCAAGTTAAAATATACCGATGATTTTATTATCAGAGAAGAAAGTGAAATCGGTTTTCCTGGATTGATAAATCTCATAGGCATAGGCTCTCCAGGATTAACAGCAGCCCCGTCTATAGGAAAATATGTTAAAGAGCTTATTAAAAAATGTTCTTAATGAGCCTGCTAGGATTCGAACCTAGATCAACGGGGCCGAAACCCGGTATTCTGTCCATTGAACTACAGGCCCGCAAATGATGACCATAAGCTTTCACACACTAAAGAGCCATGTAAAGGAGAAATAAAAAGGTTTTTATTTGTTTATGTTTTGTATATTGGATGCCAATAAAAAGTTCTTGGTCTTCCCGTCCAGTAGTGCATCACCATATTGTCCTTAAACCACACCATAAAAAACTGATTATTGGTGGTACCTCTTTAGTCGTGATTTTCATGATAGTTCTGAGTGTTTTCACTTACATGATTTTTGTAAGGCAGGAATTGAATTACGGCTTGCTTAACAAAAAGATATCTGATATCCAGAGATCAGCACAGACGCAGATTGATGAAATTTCTTCAACCCTTCTCGGTATACAGGGAAACCTGGAAGAAAACCAGCAGCAGATTGATTTGCTGAAGGCTTCTGCAGGCGAAGATTTCTCTGGAATCATTGAATCCTCGATTTCTTCTGTGGTAATCATAAGGACAGATTCTGGCCAGGGAGCTGGTTTTGTCATAAGTAATGATGGATACATCGTAACAAATGCCCATGTTTTAGCAGACGAGTCAGGATATCTTGCGACAGGAATTCATGCGATAAATTACGGAGGCGAGAGAATCGGCTTGGAGTTCATAGGATATGACAATAAATTTGATATCGCCCTGTTGAAAGCACAGGGAAATTATAAATCTCTCGAATTAGGGGATTCAGATGAAGTCAAAATCGGTGAAAAGGTAATTGCCATAGGAAATCCTTATGGTCTTGTGTTCTCTGTTTCAGAGGGAATTGTTTCAGGGACCCATAGGACAGGGCCAAACGGGCTCAGGGCATATGTTCAAATCGACGCTGCCCTTAACCCTGGAAATTCAGGAGGCCCTCTCATAGACAAGCAGGGAAACGTCATAGGAATGAACAACTTCAAAATTAGTGGTGGAGAAAATCTCGGCTTTGCTCTTGAATCAAACTACATAGAAACTACAGTTAATGACATTGCCTCTAAGGCTTTAAATCAAACAATCTTTTAAGAAATTTAAATTCTAATCTCTTCCTTAATTTTAAAATTAGTTAAATAATTTTTTATATTTTCTAATTCTTCTCTTATTGCCTGTCCCTCTGTTTTCTTTCCTTGTTTAATCTCTCTAAGTAAATCTTCATAACAGGAAGCTACAAATATAAGCAACCCATTTATTGCTTTCTGACTAAATCCGCTTGGTGGCATTTTAATTTATCCTATTTATTTAAGTAGTTAAGAATATATAAAATTTTCGCTTTTTCCTCATCTCAAAACATTTATTAAATATTCTTTCTAATTCTATTAATGGCCAAAGAGCATAAGAGGACAGAGGAAGGTGTTACAGTAAAAAAATCCGGGAATTTTTCTGAATGGTATATACAGGTTTTGCAGAAAGCTGAGATGATGGACTATACCAAGGTTTCAGGTGCAATAGTGATAAGGCCTTCTGCTTATTTTATCTGGGAAAAAATCCAGGAATATATCAATGAAAGAATAAAAAGGCTCGGAGTCAAAAATGCATATTTCCCCTTATTGATCCCTGAAAGCCTGTTAAAAAAAGAGGAAAAGCACATAGCTGGTTTCAATCCAGAGGTTGCATGGGTAACTCATGCAGGAAATACAAAGCTCAGCGAAAGACTTGCCATAAGACCGACGAGCGAAACAATAATGTATGATTCCTATAAAAAATGGATTAGGAGTTACAGAGACCTTCCTCTTAAGATTAACCAATGGAATAATGTTGTAAGATGGGAATTCAAGCATCCTGTTCCCTTTTTAAGGACAAGAGAATTCTTGTGGCAAGAGGGACACAGCGCATTCGCGACAGGTTCTGAGGCTAAAAAAGAGGTTTCCCATATTTTGGATATTTATGCCTCTGTATTTGAAGACCTCCTCGCTGTTCCTGTTCTAAAAGGAAGAAAAAGCGAAAAAGAAAAATTTGCTGGTGCAGAATATACTTTGAGTGTCGAAGCTTTTCTTCCGAATGAAAAAGCTGCACAAGGCGCTACCAGCCATAACCTTGGCCAGAATTTTTCAAAGGCTTTTGATATAATTTTTCTAGATGAGAAGGGACAGAAAAAGCACGTATGGCAGACTTCCTGGGGCCTATCAACCAGAAGCATAGGGATAATGACTGCAACACATGGGGATGACCGTGGCCTTGTTCTTCCTCCAAAGGTTGCTCCAATCCAGGCAGTGGTAGTTCCAATAATCTTTGAAAAAAATAAAAAAGAGATATTAAAAAAAGCTTCCGAAATAAAAAACAAGCTCAAAGGTTTCAGGGTAGATGTTGATGAGAGGGATTACAGCCCCGGCTGGAAATTCCACGAGTGGGAACTAAAAGGTGTTCCGATAAGACTGGAACTTGGTCCAAAAGACTTGAAAAAAAAACAGGTTGTTCTGGTACGAAGGGACACGGGAAAAAAAGAGATTGTAAAGATTTCTGCATTGAACAGAAAGGTAAAAAGTGTTCTGGAAGATATTCAAAAATCTCTCTATAAAAAGGCTAAAAAATTTCTGAAAGAGCACATTTCACAGGCAGAAAGCATTGATGAAGCAAAAAATCTTATAGGAAAAGGAAAAATTGTAAAGGCGAACTGGTGTGGCTCTGAAAGCTGCGAAGAAGAGATAAAATTCAAAACAGGCGGAGCAAAGACCATCAATATTTCTGAAAGGGGAAAACCAAGGCAAGGCTGTTTTAATTGTAAAAAGCCAGCAAACTCTGTGGCATACATAGCCAAAAGCTACTGAGACTCTCTCTATTTTATTCCTCAGCTGCTAACGCTACCATTAGCTCATGTTCCATCCTGAGAGTCATTTCAATTAAGAGATTCAGCTTTCTCTCGACATAAGTTTTTTCAGTTATTTCTTGTACAGTTTCCATTCTTTTGATGCAGCTCAAAAAAATTCAGAAATATTTTCTAGACTAAATTAATTAAGAAGTAATCCCAATCCAATTCAGGCCTGAAAAGAGAACTGAATTAAATTGAGTTGTTGTATTTAATTATATTTTTTACAGCAGAAACTATACCAATACTGATATTCTTTGTGTCAAATAAGGGAATTGATATCGTTTCTTCCATATTTTTTTTAAGAAAAAGGTCTTTTTATATATTTCTATAATTTATTATTTATTTTCCGGTGATAGGTTTTTCTCAAGATTTTCCCTAATTTGGCGTATTTACGACGAATTTAAAATCTTCTCCAGATTTTCCCTAACTCGACATCGCTAGGGCGAGTTTTTCCATGAACTTTTCGATATCTTCGACTTTTATCTGCCCGCCGACAGCATTCTCATGGCCTCCGCCTCTTGAATCGGGAATATTCTCAATTGCTTTCAGGACAATTTTTCTTATTCCTTTCCCTCTTGCTGAAAAGTTTGCTGTTGAGCCATTAATGCGTGCAACAAGAATTATTTTTTCTGGAAAATTATAGTTGAGTTCATTCGACAGCTCACTGCTTATACCTAAATCTCCGCCATAACGGAAAAACAAAATTTTTCCCGGATGTGTCGCAAGTGTTTTTGCCTTGTCAAGAAGTTGAGTATATTTCTTGTCAATCTGGGAAAATCTTCTATGTATTGCAATATTCTTGGGGTTTTCCTCTAAAATATCATAAGGATTTTTTGCCTTTATTAAAAATTTCATCATGTTAACTACATTGGTTGTAGTGTCTTTCAATGCAAATCCCAGTATCTTTGCAACTTTACCTATTTGGGATTTGTAAAGAATGTCAAAGGGCTCATTAGAATCCACAGCAAGTTCTGGAAAAGTCTTTTTGAATTCTTCGTAATGTTCAGAGAAAAATTTGTCAGAAGTGCATCCAATAATATCGAGCCACAAGTCTTCTTTTCTTCCTGAAATCTGATAGCAAAGATGCGTAACAGGCTCGCTGCTCTTTTTTTTGTTGAATAAAGGATTATAATAATTCACAAATTTTGGAATGCTTTCCCTGTCTATCTCATGATGGTCTATCCAAACAACAGGGATGTTGTTTTTGTCAGCTTCTTCAAAAAAGTCCTTTTCAACAATTGGTTTGTCAAGAATGAAAATATAGTCAGCCTTTAATTCATTCACTTTTCTGAAATAATCCTTGTTCATTGAAGGATATGACTTTACCTGGACACCTTTACCTTTTTCGCAAAACTTTCTCAAAATAATAAAAGAACACAAACCATCCTGGTCATTATCAAAGAAAAAGACAGGATTTTGCGCTTTTTCAAGATGTTCTTTTATTTCCTTTACCTGTTTTTTTGTGAGCATTGTTCATGATCAGAGACTTTTCCCAACGAGAATCTTTTCTTTTAAATTTTTTAAATCTCTCATTATTAAGTCAACAAGCTTTTCATTTTTGAAGATTCCGGAGAGTGTTTCCCTGTCCAGGTCAAATACCTTGTCCAGGCTTCCAAAGCTGTCCAATAACATTTTTATGTCCTTTTCAAGGAGGTTTGTTTTGTTCAGGATTCTCAGCCCCTGAGGAGAAATAGATTTGTCATGTATCTCTCCAAACAGGATTCTCGCTATGTTTGAGGTTTCCAGCAAAAAATCAAAATTGATATTTTTTAAAAGCTCATCCGCCTTGGAGCGCCTTGATCCGAAATAATCCTTAAGCAGAAATTCTCTCTCTTTCCCAAAATTTTTTGTGAGCTCCTTAAGCCTCATGCTTACTATTGTCCCTTCTTTTCCCAGCTCTATGAGGTACCTTTTTACATTTTCAGAGATTCTCCTCACATTTTCCATAGTCTGTAAAACACTGCAGACATCCCTTGTTGTTGTCAGGTTTGTCATTTCAAGGACATTCAGGTGTGAAATTAAATCATTGAAAATTTCTTTTTGTTTTTCCAGTATCTGAAGAGTTTCTGCAGCTCTTCTTAAAAGTTCAGATGTTCTTTCCATGAAATACCCCTCGTCTTTGAAATAAAGGGTTATTTTATTTTTTCTTTCAGAGACAGCAATCACAATCGTTCCAAATTGCTTTGCTGTTCTTTCTGCTGCCTTATGCCTTGTTCCTGTTTCCCTAGTGGAAAGTCTGGAGCTTGGTGTCAGAAGAGTGTTTGCATATAAAATTTTCTTTAAGTCCTTGGAAAGAATTATTGCCCCGTCCATTTTTGCCAGTTCCACCAGCTTTTGTGCGCTGAATCTGCAATTCACCCGGAATCCTCCCTCAACTATTCCTGAAAGTCCTTCTTTATCAACAACTATCAAGGCACCCATTCGTGCCCTAAGAATGTCATCAAGGGCTGTCCTTAATGCTGTTCCGGGAGAAAATATTTTTAGAACATCGAGAAAATCTTTTTCCTCCTCTGCACTTGCAGAGCGAGGGTTTTTTTCTTTTTTTTGTATAGTCTCAGAAACAGCCAAAAATTCTATGTTCTTAGAATTTTCCTCTAACTTGACGTCGCTACGGCGAGTTTCCTCTAACTTGGCCAAGCTTGGACGAGTTTCTTTTTCCTTTAACTTGGCCACTCCTGGAAGAGTTTCTTTTTCCTCTTTCATGAAAGTTAAAAACATAAAGGATATATAAATTTTTACAGGAAATTAAGTAAATTATTTTTTCGCGAAGGTTTCTGCAACAACTATCGGAAACAGAATGGTTGCGTCTCCGAACACTTTTACTCTCGAGCTTTCAGAAGTGAGTTTACCCCACGAAACAGCTTCTTCAGGCAAAGCTCCGGCATCACTGCCGTCAAACTCCTGGGCATTATTGATATAAACAGCATAATCTGCGCCATTTCTGTATAAATTTGCATTAAGAATGCTGTGCTTCACAATCCCTGTCCCAAGAATTATGACTCCTGACTTTTCAAGACCTATCGTGGAATTGTTCATCTCCTTCGTGTCTTCAGAAATATCAATAGCAAAATCCTCTCTTCTGTGTTTGAAGAAATAAATCATATCCCCAAGACTTCCATCCATGACAGTTGGACAATATATCCTGATTTTGTTTTTCCATGCCCAATAGCAGATGCTCCTTTCATCTGCAATTCTCTGGCCAAGTTTCCAGACAATTTCATATGTCAAAAGCGCTTTTCCTCTTTTTTTCTGTTCCTGATAGAGCTCTTCAAGAACAGGCATAAGAAACTTTTCAAAGGCAACGTATCTTGAACTTGGTATAAAAATATTTCCAATCCTGTTTATTGACTTATCTCTTAGCTCAGAGCCGTTAGCATTGAAATCCCCCAAAATAAAGTCTCCGAGACATTTTATTATATCTTCTTCAACACCGCCGCCCGTCGTTACGCAGGTGTCAACTTTTTTATTTTGAATGAGAAATCTTATCGCTTCCCTTAACCCGGAACTGACCATGTTTGAAGTATATCCAAGGTAGATTGTTGCCTTCTCCTCAATCATTCTGTTAACAATTTCAATCGCTTTGGCAAGATTACTTGCCTGGAATCCAGAGGTTGAAAAAGCCCCGACAATTTTATTGTAATCAGCTCCTGAACTGAAATCATAGCCTTTGATGGGTAAGCCGGAAATTTCTTCTCCTTTCCTAAGAATGTTCTTCCTTGCTATTTTTTCATTGTCGATTATTTTTTCCATTTTTATAAGATACTAATATTTTATTTATGAATTAAATTTATTTTAGTTTTAGTTGCCTGATATCAAAAAAATCATATAAAGTGCAGACATTTTAAAACTAAAAACTAATAAACAGGAATTGCCAGGCTTTCAGAGAGTTTAAAAGTTAAATACATCCTTCTCATAAAAATAATGGATTTATAAAACTATCTCAGATAAAACAGATATTCCACAACAAAAATCTTTTTAAATGAATTCCTTCTCTTAGTGAAATGAACAAATGGCTTGAGCTTTTCTCTGGTTTGGTGCTTCTTATAGGAACAATACTGATAGCTTGGGCATCTTCTGAATATTCCTGGGTTTTATTCGGAAAAGATCTCGACTTTTTGCATTCTGCATGGATTTTCCTGAAAGGCGGGATTTTCTGGCTTGTTGTAATGATAGCTCTTCTTTTCATCCTGCTTGGGATAAATGATCTCAGGGAGTAATCTTTGAAAATCTAAAGCTTAGTGAAGCTTTTCCAAAGCTTAGTGAATAATTCTTAGTTCAAAAGAGAGATCAGGCTCCCTTCTATTATCGCAGCTATTATCAGAAGGGGGATAACTATGAAAAAGAAAACTTTTATTGATTTTATTATATAAGTGCCAAGGGCTTCAAACTTGTTTTTTTTGAATATAAAGGTTCCAAACTTCAGCCCAAGTCCAAGAGAGATAAACAGGGCAGGAAGTTCAAATATGCCATGAGGAAGAAGCTTCCATAGAACAAAAATTCCTGCACCCTCTGCTGTTTTTGCGGCAACAAATCCAAGGATATACCCATTTGTTAGTGCGGCTAGCAGGGGGAATATCCCAAAAATAATTCCAAAAAGCATTCCAATAAAACTGCTCTGGATATTATTCAGTAATATAAATCTAATTAGCTCTGCCTGTGACATTCCTTCTGTTTTTCTAAGCAGCTCTTCTATAAATTCAAGGATTTTTTCCTCGAGAAGAGGCGGTGCAGGAATAAAGAAACCTGCAAGAGAGAAAAATAAAAAAATAATTATTGCTGAATAGATAAAATTCCTTGATTCCCTGATATAATTGAGGCTTTCCCTGTAGTTTTCTTTAAAAAAATTCTTTTTCTTTCTTTTCATTTTTTTATCAGGAAAAATGCCTGTTCAGGTACCTCATTTTTTTCTCATATTTATTCCTCAAATAGATTCCATATGCAAGCCCTGCTAACAAGCCACCAAGATGCGCTGTATTTCCTATAGGAACATTCCCTGCAATTGAAATCAGCCATAACAGGATTAAGATTCCTGGCGCAGCATACTTCATCTTTATAGGAATTGGAATAAACATCACAAAAACCGGGAGATTCGGAGTTAAAAGAACCAGCAGGCCAACAAGGCCAAATAAAGCTCCTGAAGCACCGACGGCAAAGGTGTTAAAATCAGATGGAAAAATAATGGATGAAAGAACAAAGAACAGGCTGGCTAAAAGTCCAGATATCATGTAGAAATAAAAGTATCTCTTCCGGCCGATAATTCGTTCAACGAGAGACCCTATAAAAAGCAGGGATAACATATTTACAAAAAGATGAAAAAATCCCCCATGCATGAACATGCTTGTAAGAAATGTCCAAAGATATTTTCCCTGAAGAATATTTGAGGGTTTAATTGCAATAGAATCCAAGGTTATGACTTCAGTACCAATAAGGATATAGAAAAGTATGAATGCTATAACATTAACCAAAATTAAAATAAATGTCACGCTAAGAGGGCTGAAAATACTCATTTTTCTTCCAGAAATTCTGTAATGCCTGTTCATTATTTTATCTCCTCTTTTTCCTGGATTTTTTCTTTATTTTTCTGCTCTTTTTTTTCTTTCCCTTTTTAGCCTTTTCTTTTTTAACCTTGAGTTTTTTGGTTTTTTTGGATTTTAATCTTTTAATTTTCATTTTTCTTTCCTCTTTTCTTATTTCTTTGGCTCTCTTTTTTTCATCCTTTCCCTTCTCCCTTGATATTTCCTCCTCAACTATCCTCAAATCTTTTTCAAGTTTTTCTTTATTTTTCCTTAAATCTCTTATTAATTTGCTGTTGTCTTTAAGAACAAGGACAGAGCCGCATTCGTTACATGTGAAATTATTAATCAGGGCATTTTCCTCGCTTAACTCTATGTGGCATCTTGGACAGACATAGAACCTCTTTGTCTCTCTGCTTTTTATCTGGTGTTCTGCATTTTCTATTTTTTTAAGCAAATTTTCCCTAAGGAATTCGAGGGCTTTCAGGATTTCTATCTTCCAAAAGTAAGTGTACCATCCCTTCCTCTTATCCTTTTTTCTGATAGAGGAAACCAGGCCGTAGTCGGATATTTTATACAGAATATTCCTCGCCTGGTTTATAGTCAGGTTCAGTTTTTTGGCTATTACAAATTCGTTGATGTATTTTTGCGTATCAAGAAGGTCTACTATTTCCTCCGCCTGTTTTCCGGCAACAAGAGAGATTACTTCTTTCAGCAAATTTTTCAGCATTTTATCATGAAATTAGGTCCAAATAAATACCTTTCGGTAAATACGGCAAATAAGTTTTTAAACCTGTATTGTATTTTATATATATCATAAAATATACTTAAAAGAAAATGGGGTTTTTCAGCAAAAAAGAAAAAAAAGGTGAAATGGGGGTTCCTTCTTTGCCTAGGCTTCCAAGACTTCCGGATTTTCCTGACATGGAACCTATGAGTGACAGGGCAATTCATCAGCTTCCAATCTTCCCTTCAAATTCTATTGGAAAGAAATTCTCTCGTGATAGCATAAAGGATGCGGTTTCTGGGGAAAGGGGTGAAAAGGATTTCTATGCGGACGAATTCTCTGATGATGAGATGAGGATGATGCGGGAGCCTTTGAGGAGGCCTATGACAAAGGAAATGGAGGAAGAAACTGAAGAAGGGTTTGAAAGAGCAGGGAAGATGAGCAGTTTCAGGCAAGAGGCAGAGCCTGTATTTGTAAGAATAGACAGGTTTGAAGAAGGGCTCAAGCTTTTTGAGGGAATAAAAAACCAGATATCAGAAATAGAAAGGGTTCTGGCAGAAACCAAAAGATTAAAGGAGAAAGAAGAGGCTGAGCTGCATTCCTGGGAAAATGAATTAAAAAGGATGAGGGAAGAAATCGAAAAAATGGGGAGAGATATTTTCTCAAAGGTATAAAGATGTCCTCTGAAAATGTCATACACATAAGGCTGAATTACATGGAAGCCCTCAAGGCTAAGAGAAGCATTCTTTCTTCAGAGATGAGTTCTTTGAATATCGCAAAAAAAATCGCAAGATACAGGGCAATAAGGATGGAAGAACTGGGGCTTAAATCAAGGCTGTATGGAAAAATAAAGGAAGCAAAGTCAAATATAAGAAAGCTGCAAATCCTTCTTCCAAATCCAAAGGTTCCAAGAATATTGAAGAGAGAGCAGGTGATGGAGAAACATTTGGAAGCCCAGGGTGTTTTGCATGATGAAAGGGGCATTGAATCCCAGTTGAGAGAGATACAGGGGAGGCTTGAAAGGCTGCAGAGGGAAAATATTTAATAAATAATTTTTAAAACTCCTGATTCCATTAAAAGCTATGATAACCAGGAAAGAGCTTATTGCTAAATACTTGGATTTTTTCAAGTTAAAAAAACACAAGATAATCCCCTCTGAATCCCTGATACCTAAAAACGATCCCACTGTGCTTTTTACGACAGCCGGAATGCATCCTTTGGTTCCTTATCTCCTTGGACAAAAGCATCCGCTGGGAAAAAGACTGGCAAATGTCCAGCGTTGTCTAAGAACTACTGATATAGATTCTGTTGGCGATGCTTCCCACCATACTTTTTTTGAGATGCTAGGAAACTGGAGCCTGGGAGACTACTGGAAAAAAGAAGCGATTGAGATGAGTTTTGATTTTCTAACAT
>Ga0247727_10012917_pt1 | contig 14199 bp, 9 predicted proteins | sample WisWelCaveWW1625_FD_202498 | JGI IMG/M metagenome (GOLD analysis project Ga0247727, IMG submission 202498) | Biofilm microbial communities from Wishing Well Cave, Virginia, United States - WW16-25 | ecosystem: Environmental > Aquatic > Deep subsurface > Groundwater > Cave microbial mat | place... | reverse complement strand
ACTCTGTCGGCATCGGGGATCACCTCCCTCCAACGTAAAGTCGTTGCTGCACAACAACTTTCGCTGAGTCGGAGCCCCGATGTCCCTATCAAGTGTGAGAAAGCCGCGCTAGCCGATCACCCAATCTTTTCTAGCCGAGCCAAGACTGGTATGGGCTCTGCTGACCAGGGGTATCGTTCGCGGGTGGCTTGCCCGCTGACATCTGCCGGAGCCACAGCATGCACAAGCCCAGCCGATCCCGGCCGACCGCCGCCGGCCAAGGCGTCTATCTGTTCGGGGCCGGCCGGACCGACGGCTCCGCCGACATGAAGGAGCTGCTGGGCGGCAAGGGCGCCAACCTGGCCGAGATGGCGAGCCTCGGCCTGCCGGTGCCGCCCGGCTTCACGATCACCACCGAGGTGTGCACCGCCTACTACGCGAACGGGCGGTCCTTGCCCGAAGGGATCGAGACGGAGGTCGAGGCGGCGCTGACCGAGGTGGGCAAGGCGGTCGAAGCGAGGTTCGGCGATGCGGCTTCCCCGCTACTCGTGTCGGTGCGCTCGGGCGCGCGCGCGTCCATGCCCGGCATGATGGATACCATCCTCAACCTTGGCCTCAACGACGCGACCGTGAGGGGTCTCGCCGCCAGGTCCGGCAACGCGCGCTTTGCCTACGACAGCTATCGCCGCTTCATCCAGATGTATGCCGACGTTGTGCTGGGCGTGGACCACGGCGTGTTCGCGGACATCCTGGACAACCATAAGAACCTCAACGGCTTCTCGCTCGATACAGATCTCGGCGCCGACGACTGGAAGGAGGTGGTCGGCGAGTACGAGGCGGCCGTCGAGCGCGAAACGGGCAAGCCGTTTCCGCAGGATACCGCCGAGCAGCTGTGGGGCGCCATCGGCGCGGTGTTCGGCTCCTGGCACAACGAACGGGCGAAGACCTACCGCCGCCTGCACGGCATCCCGGACGGCTGGGGCACGGCCGTCAACGTGCAGGCCATGGTGTTCGGCAATCTCGGGCCGGGCTCGGGCACCGGCGTCGCTTTCACCCGCAACCCCTCGACCGGCGCGCACGAGCTCTACGGCGAATTCCTAGTCAATGCGCAGGGCGAGGACGTGGTGGCCGGCATCCGCACGCCGCAGCCCTTGACCGAGGCCGCTCGCAAGGAGGCAGGGGAGAAGCTTCCGTCGCTCGAGGCCCTGATGCCCGGCGCGTTCGCCGAGCTGCAACGCGCTTTCTCGGCTCTGGAGCGCCGCTACCGCGACATGCAGGATATCGAGTTCACCATCCAGGAGGGCAAGCTCTGGATGCTGCAGACCCGGTCGGGCAAGCGCACGACCAAGGCCGCCCTCAAGATTGCCGCCGACCTCGTAGCCGAAGGCCTGATCGACGAGGGGGAGGCAGTGCTGCGCGTCGATGCTGCCGGGCTCGACCAGCTCTTGCACCCCACCATCGACCCCGAGGCGGAACGGCGCGTTCTGGCAACGGGATTGCCCGCCTCACCTGGTGCGGCGGGGGGGGAGATCGTGTTCGACGCGAACGAAGCCGAGGCCCTCAAGGGTCAGGGCAGGGAGGTCATCCTGGTTCGCACCGAGACGAGCCCGGAAGATATCCACGGCATGCACGCCGCGGCCGGCATCCTCACCGCGCGCGGCGGCATGACGAGCCACGCCGCGGTGGTAGCGCGCGGCATGGGACGGCCGTGCGTTTGCGGCGCTGGCGCGCTCCGCATCGACAGCAAGGCCGGCACCATGACGGTCGGCCGTACGGTCTTCAGGAAGGGCGACGTCATCACCATCGACGGCGGCAGGGGCGAGGTGTTGGAGGGCCGCGTCAAGATGCGCCGGCCGGAGCTGTCCGGCGACTTCGCCACCATCATGGGCTGGGCCGACAAGGCGCGCAGGCTCGGTGTGCGCGCCAACGCGGACACACCGCGCGAGGCCAGGCAGGCGCGCGACTTCGGCGCCGAGGGCATCGGCTTGTGCCGCACCGAGCACATGTTCTTCGACGAGAGCCGCATCCTTGCCATGCGCGAGATGATCTGCGCCGACGACGAGGCCGGGCGCCGCAGGGCGCTGGCCAAGATGCTGCCGATGCAGCGGGCCGACTTCGAGGCGCTGTTCGAGATCATGGCCGGATTGCCGGTGACGATCCGCCTGCTCGATCCGCCGCTGCACGAGTTCCTGCCGCACGAGGAGAAGGAGGCGGTCGTCGTCGCCCAGGCACTCGGCGTGCCGCTGCAGAAGCTGCAGGGGCGCGTGGCCGAGCTTGCCGAATTCAACCCCATGCTGGGCTTCCGCGGCTGCCGGCTCGCCATCCGCTATCCCGAAATCGCCGAGATGCAAGCCAGGGCCATTTTCGAGGCGGCCGTCAACGCCGGGCGGAAGACCGGCAAGCCGGTGATCCCGGAAGTCATGATCCCGCTCATCGCCTATCGGGCCGAGTTCGACATTCTGCGCGCTGTGATCGTCGAGACGGCGCGAGCCGTGGAGGCGGACGCACGCACCAAGCTCGACTATCAGATCGGCACCATGATCGAGCTGCCGCGCGCGGCACTCAAGGCCCGCGAGATCGCCGAGGGCGAGGCGGGCGCGCAGTTCTTCTCGTTCGGCACCAACGACCTGACCCAGACCTGCCTTGGGCTCTCGCGCGACGACGCCGCGCCGATCCTCGCCAACTACTCGGAGCGGGCGATTTTCCCGGTAGACCCCTTCATCTCCATCGATCGCGAGGGCGTTGGCGAGCTGGTGCGGATCGGCACGGAACGCGGGCGCAGCGCTCGGCCCGATCTCAAGGTCGGCATCTGCGGCGAGCACGGCGGCGATCCACAGTCCATTGCCTTCTTCCACGAGGCAGGCCTCGACTACGTTTCGTGCTCGGCCTTCCGCGTGCCCGCGGCGCGCCTCGCCGCGGCGCAGGCCGCAATCAGGGCCGAGCGGCCCGGCGATGGCGCCAGCTCCGACTGACTTCTGCAAACGCGGCAGGATGACGAACGGGAGCTCAACTCCAGATGTCATCCTTCCTGCGGTCGAACTCCGCGCTGCAGAAGGGGCCGCCCTGGAAGAAATCGCCGACCGGGTCAGCGGCCAGCTTGGCCTGCTCGGTGAGCGCATGGTCGCGATGGTCCTCGGCGCGGCCGGTGGGGCGGTAGCCGTAGGCGTGGGCGCGGCCATTGTCCCACCAGGATCGCTCGTTGAGCGACGTTCCGTAGAAGATCTCAAAGCGCAGTTCGGGGTGCTCGAGCCCGATGCGGACGAGCTGCGCCAGGTCCTCCGGCTTCAGCCAGATCGACAGGCGGCGCCGGTCGGCCGGCTGGTCGAGGACGTGGCCGATGCGCAGGCACAGCACGCGCAGCCCGTGCTTGTCGGCGTAGAGGGCGCCCAGCGCCTCGCCGAAGGCCTTGCTCACGCCATAGCGGCTGTCGGGCCGTACGGTGACATCGGTGCCGATGCGCCGGTAGCGGGGGTAGAAGCCCACCGCGTGATTAGAGGAGGCGAAGACGACGCGCTTGACGCCCTTGCGGCGCGCCGCCTCGAACAGGTTGTAGCAGCCGATGATGTTGGACTGCAGGATCGTCTCCCACGGCCCCTCCACCGAGAAGCCGCCGAGGTGAATGATGCCCTCGACGCCATCGACGGCGGCCTCCACCTGCTCCAGGTCGGCCAGATCCGCCGGGATGAACCGCTCGTTCGCGCCGAGATCGGCCGGCGTCTTGATGTCGCTGAGCTTGAGGTCGGGGTAGACGGGTCCGAGCAGCTTGCGCAGGCGCCGTCCGACGTCGCCCGCGGCACCGGTCAGGAGCACACGCTTCATTTCAGCCCTCCGCTGTTCTCGACTGGGTCGACTGCGAGCAAACAAAGTCGCTCGCAGTCGTCAAGGACAAACCCTGCCGTAGGCCCGAAAACGAGAGGTGCCGTACACCCCATCTCAAGGGTTTCTCCCGATTTCGGTCGCGGCGCTTGTCGGGAAGAATGCGCCTGGCGGACGAGTCAACGCTGGAGCCGAGCACCGCAGTGGAGCTTGCGGCTTGCGTGCACGGGAGAAAGCCATGGGCACCAATACGGAATCTGAAGACAACGACACCACGCGCGCCCACCCACACGAAGGGACGTTGGATCGCAGAAGCCTTCTGCGAACGGGTGCGGGCTTGGCAGCGGCATTGGCATCTGGATCTGCGGGCTTCACTCAGGTGGCCGAAGCACAGGAACGGGCGGCCGGGTCGCCCGCGCGGCAGCCTAATATCGTCGTCATCCTGGCCGATGACCTCGGCAACGCCGACCTGGGTTACCGTGGCAGCGATATCCGCACGCCCAGCATCGACGCGCTCGCGGCCGGCGGCGTGCGCCTGGAGTCGTTTTACGGAATGCCGATGTGTACGCCCGCTCGCGCAGCCCTGATGACGGGGCGCTACCCGATGCGGCACGGCCTGCAGACCCTGGTGATCTTCCCGAGCCATACCTACGGCCTTCCGACCGAGGAGCGCACGCTGCCGCAGGCTCTCAAGGAAGCCGGGTATCGAACCGCGATGGTCGGCAAATGGCACCTCGGGCACGGGGACCAGAAGTACTGGCCGCAGAGCCGCGGGTTCGACCATTTCTACGGCAATCTCGTCGGCGAGGTGGACTACTTCACCAAGGAGCGCGGCGGGGTCATCGACTGGCAGCGCAACGGCCAGTTCCTGAAGGAAGACGGCTACTTCACAACGCTGATCGGCGACGAGGCCGTGCGGCTCATCGACGGCCACGATGCCGGGAGGCCGCTGTTTCTCTATGTGGCGTCGCTGGCGCCGCATGCGCCCTATCAGGCGCCGCAGGACTACCTCGACCGCTACAAGGGCATCGCGGACGAGAAGCGCCGCGCCTACGCCGCCATGATCACCGCGCTGGACGACCAGGTCGGCCGCATCGTCGCTGCGCTCGAACAGAAGAACATGCGCGGCAACACTTTGATCGTGTTCGCGAGCGACAATGGCGGCGCCACCACGGGGCTGTTCGCGACCGGCGCGCGATCCGAGGCGGAGCGCAAGGCCGAGGGTCTGGCAATCGGCGCCAGGCCGCCGGCTTCGAACGGTGTTTTCCGCGGCGGCAAGGGCTCGCTGCACGAGGGCGGAGTTCGCGTTCCGGGGATCGCCAGCTGGCCTGGAAGGCTCAAGCCGGCCGTCGTCAATCATCCCCTGCACATGGTGGACCTGATGCCGACTTTTCTATCGCTGGCCGGAGCCAGCGGCAGCAGCGATCGTCCCTTCGACGGCAAGGACATCTGGCCGACGCTCGCAACAGGCCAGCCGTCGCCGCACGAGGACATCCTGATCAATGTCGAGGCATTCCGCGGGGCCATCCGCAAGGGCGACTGGAAGCTCGTCAAGATCGCCCTGCTGCCCGGGAAAGTCGAGCTGTTCAACCTCGCTCGGGATCCGGGCGAGAAGGACAATGTGGCCGAACGGCACCCGGATATTGTCAACGACCTGGAAGCCCGCCTGCTGCGCTACGCCAAGGAGCAGGCGCGCAGCGAATGGCTTAAGGCCCAGCCCGCGTTTCTGGGCGCCCAAGGCCGCACGGTCCTCGACCCAGACTTCGATGTCGATGACGGCGGCCTGCCGCACGAAGCGCCGTCGATACCAGGAGTGGGTGGCCGGGCCCTCAGGTGAGCGCCGCTCGCAGCAATTGATCGGCGTTGGGCCCAGTTACGACTGCGCGGCCTGCGCGCGGGGCGTTTGCGCCGGTGACAGTGTGTGGGTGAGACCAGGTAAGGCACTGACTGCGCGTAGTATTTCCGTTGATCCCTTTGTCTTTTCCGAACTGGCGCATTGCCGGCAACGGGGCAAGGCAGCGGACTCCGAGAGAAGGCGGCGGGGCGGTAGACAGCGCCCGGCGCTCGCCTCGATAGACAGACGGGGAGGCGGGCCCGCCGTGCAGTGCGCCCCCGCCTACTTCGCCTCGGCCGTCCGCGCCGCCAGCTCCACCGGCAGCAGGTGGATCGGCAGGCGGCCACTGGTCTCGGCAAGACGCAGGTGCCCTTCTATCACCTTCTGTTTCCTTTCCACTTCGGCGAGGAACGCCTTCTCCTCGGCGGACTTCGCTGCGGCTCTGGCCTGGGCGATGCCCTTGCGGGTATCGGCAATGGACTTCTTCCAGGCGGCGACGACCTGGCGCACGAAGCCGGCCCGCACGTCGGCACGATTGCGATCGAAGCTCTTGTCCGCAATGCTTTTGGGCGAGATCGGCTTGATCGCGGCATCCGCCTGCACGAAAGCCCTCTGGATGCTTCCCAGCAGCTCGATCCGCTTCTCGCCGCGCAGTTGCTGCAGTTTGAGGAGCGCCGGCGCAGCAACGCCTGGCAGCGCCTTCGCGATCTCCCTGTTGCGATCGCGCAGGAGGGTCATCCTGGCGTTCAGCCTCTTGACAGTTGCCGCGCGAGACCGCGCCGCCGCCTGCGTCTGCTTGTCGAGGGCCACGGCGGCGCGCTTACTGAAGGCGCCGGGCAACAAGCCGCCAATCATGATCGGGGCCTCGCAGGCCGGATCGCGTGTCTTCACCGCGGATTCGAACTCTTTGAAGCTGTGCATTGACTTCGAGGCCAACGCCGGCCACATCTTCTTGAACCCGCCGCAGTTCTCGGAAAGCCGCAGGATCTTTTGGGCAACGTTGCCTTCGACGGCATCCCCCCCGGTATGGTCCTGCGGTTTCCAAGCGAGGAAGAACTGTCTCTCGTCCGGGTCGAGAAGGGTGGAGAAGTAGTGCGCCCAGCCTTCGTTGAAGGCGAAACCCTCGTTGGTGAACAGCTCCGGGTAGTGGTTGCGCGCATAGCCAAAGCGGACAACATCGATGAGGAAGTGCGCAAAGCCTCCGTCCTGCGCGTGACGAATGCGGTGCCCGAACTCATGGTATGCGCTCTTGAAATGTCGGAACCCGTTCGGCCAGTGAATCGATTCATCGCTCGTCCACGGTGTTCCATTGGCAGCGTAGGCGGGGAATTTCACGCGCACGCGCCCGCCGTAGTCGGGAATCCGGCTGCCGATCTGCTGCTTGAAATACTCGTATGCCTCCCTGACCTTTGCGAAGATGACCGTGGCGTCGCGGGCGTTCCCCTCCTCGAAGGCGAATGTCCCGAAGTCCCGCGTGCCGACCGCATTGTTGAAGTTGGGGGTCTCCGCGTAGCGGTTAATGAAGATCTCGTTCTCGATCGTGATGTCGGAATTCTCAAGCTCGACCTTGACGTAGATGTCGGGCTTGCACCATGATTTATTGAACGGGCAGAAATAAGCATCGGTGCCGCTGCCGCAGAGATGGAACCGGCCGTCCGCGTCGGTGTATCCGCTCGTCAGCTCGTCATCCAACCCAAGGTCGTCGTCCATCAGATAGACGCGGGCGCCGATCAAGGGCTTGAACGTGCTGTCGTCGGGCCAGACGACCCGCCCTTTGCCGCAGACGTTGTAGCTGGCTGCCTGCACGACCGGCGCCGCCGGCGCAAGCAGGGCGAATGCCGCCGTGACGAGTGCAATCGAGTATCTCATGGTTCAACTCCTCCAATGTCGAAGTGCGGGGAACAGGGCTTCGGTCGCCTCCGCAATCTCTTCGCCCGCTTGTCAGGAGACGGCTACGACCGACGCAAGCTCCCATGCGGCGCCATCCGCCGCGTCATAGGAACCTATGACGCCCGTGCAAATTTTTGTTCGCGTGCTCGTCATGCAGCTTGAGAGGCGGAGAGCACCTGGATTTCCTCAATAATCACCCCGTTTTCGTCGCGGCTTGGGGCCTTGGTCAGGTGCTCGGCGTCACGATAGTGGACGCGCCGCACATGTATGGCGAAAGCGTACCATGGCGAATTCAGGATCAATTCGGCCCGGTTCCGCGACACCCGCGGTTGGTCCGCTCCACCTCTGTCAGCGCCAGCCGGCCGTGGACCGCAGGCGCGCTGATCCCTTCAGGCAGAAAGCGTCAGCTGACGCTCGGCCAGGCCGCGATAGCGCCTGAGGCTGCGTGTCAGATGCGTGCGCATGGCCTTGCGCGCCTCGCCGGGGTCGCCCTTGCCGATCGCATCGAAGATGCGGCCGTGCTCCTCCTGGATGCGCATGAGGTATTGCCGCTGCTCGCCCGGCGAGGTCAGCGACACGCGAATGCTCTGCCGCGGAATGACGTGATGGCCGAGAAATTCGAGCAGCTCGGCGATCCGCGTGTTGCCCGAGGCCGCGGCGATCGAGCGATGGAAGGCGAAGTCCTCCCTGACGGCGCCACCGCCCTTGCGAACGGCAGCTTCGACGGCGCGCAGGGCCTGCCTGATCGGCAGGAGCCGCTTGATGCCCCGTCCTCGGATAGAATTCCGAACCCGCGCCTATGCGACTTAAGGAATCGCTTTTCGGATTTCCGCGCTGCGAGGAACCGCATTTGAATCGTAGTCTGAGCGTTGGCGTTTCGAATCCCCCTCCAGGACTTTTACAACAAAATCTGCCAGGACCTGCCGAACGCGCTGCAAATAGATGCGCACACGGGTGGCGGAAATGCGACTCATCTCTCGGTCACTGCTTTGTGCGTGCTGGTCTTTGATGGAGATCGAGTCCACGCCAGCGAGCAAGACGAGTTCGGGATGCAGGGCGGCGTCCTTCAAAGCCGCCGCAAGCCTATGGGCCTCAGGGAGTGTTGCGGTGTTCTAATGGAAATCTACCGTCCTTGGTAGTATGCGACTCTCGTGTTCGGTCACGGTAGCAGCCAGCACCTCGGATCTGAGCGCCGCAAACTTGTCGGTCTCCGCCACGCGACGACCGAAAATCCCCAAGACGAGGCACGCTTCGCACGGTTTGCCCTCATTGCTTCGAATGACAAGAGATCATCAATTTCTCGATAGATAGCAGCGACGGTTTGCTCGTCCCAGGTAGAACTCACGGCTGTCGACAAAGTGGCATTGGTGCTCCTCTGCGCACGTGGGCATCTGGATTGACCCCGATCACCACGGTCATCGTGAACATGCCTCGACTGACGGTCCGCACCAAGATATCTTCGACAATCGCCACTGCCGCCGCGAGTCCAATTGGCTGTGTGCCACGGAAATGTGATCGACCGGCTGGCCCCTACACCGGATTCTCCTTGAACGTGCAATCTCCCGTGTATTAGCATCGACACCAGGGCAACTACCGATACTCGGCAAGACGGCCGCGACCGCGGCGGCTCGGGCGCGTTGTTGGGAGCGTGTGGTCATGCGTGGACAGGCAGCACGCTTGGTCCTGATTGGGGCCATGTTCATCGCGTCCGCGGAAGGCTGGGCCCAGACCGCGCCGGTTGACCAGCGCGCGCAGACATTCAAGGTGGCTCAACCCAAGACCACCTCTCAGGCGCGGAAGGCCGCCTCCATTGGTGAGGGTCGGCTCAAAATCACGTCGAACACCTGGACGATCGGCCTCGCGAGCGGGTTGCCGGAGGGTACGTTCATTCGCTTCGGCGCGGAGATTGCTCGCAATCTGAACGATGGCGACGAACTGCGCGTCATCCCGATGATCACCTACGGCGCCACCGACAACGTGAAGGACCTGCTTTATCTGAAGGGCGTCGACGTTGCCTTCACAAATGCCGATGTGCTTGAGCACTTCAAATCGGTTCAGAGGATCCCCAACATCGAGAAGCGCATCAACTACATCACCGGAATGTACATTGGTCATGTGCATGTGCTCGCACGCTCTGACATCCGTTCGCTCCAGGATCTGGCGGGCAAGAAGGTAAGTTTCCACACTCCCGGCGCCGGAGCATCGGTAAGCGCTCCGATCCTTTTCCAACGCCTCGGCATCGAGGTCGAGCCGGTTTACGTCAACAACGCGATCGCCCTCGAGCAGATGAAGACCGGCGAACTGGCCGGCCTGGTGAACACAGGCGGCAAGCCGCAAGACCTCTTCAATAAATTCAAGAACGACTACGGCTACAAGTTCCTCTCCGTTCCCTTCGATAAGTTCGAAGACCTCTATGTGCCGTCCGTCTTCACCTCCGAAGATTACCCCGGATACATCAAGCCGGGCGAGAAAGTGGCTGCGCTCGGAGTACCGGTCGTGCTGGCCGTCTACAACTGGCCGAGGGAGAGCGATCGGCTCCGGCGCGTGGAGCGCTTCATCGAATACTTCTTCGATCGCTTCGAAGGATTCCAGAAGCCGCCCTATCACCCGGCGTGGAAGAGCATCAACCTAGCCACCAAAGTACCGGGCTGGACGCGCTACTGGGCGGCGGAGGAGAAGCTGAAGCGCCTGGTCGCCGCGGCGGGGAAATCCCAACCGCCAGTACCCCCGGTCGCCGTGCAGCTGGCGCCCCAGCAGGCCTCGCGCGCAGCGCCACACAACCCGGCAGAACAGGAACGCCTGTTTCAAGAGTTCCTCGAGTGGAGCAAGCGACAGCCCCGCAAGCAATGATACGGCAGGACGAATTGCGGGCGGGGCTCGTTCCGGGCCGAGGGCCGTTGAAGCCGGCCCTGCCAGGTTTGCATGCGGTGCGGGTACCCTTTCGGCGGACTCTGTTGTTCATGGTCGGTGCGATGTTCGGCGCGCCCTTGGTGCTGTGTCCTGCAGACAGAGTCGCTGCCCAGTCCTCGGACCAGGCGCGCATCACCGTTGCGCCGGCCATTGTCGCCAAAGCGGCGTCGGAGGCTGCGCTGGCGATCGAGGTCGGCCCCGCGCAAGTGGTGTTACCGCCGAGCTTCGTGAGCCTGCGCGGGGTGCCCCCGGGGGTCACTTTGACCGGGGGGCATGTGGTCGCACCGGGGTCGTGGGCCGTTCCGCTCTCCGCGCTCCCGACCTTGAGGGCCTGGATTCCGAGTGACCTCTCGGGCCGGAGGGAAATCGTCATCCAGTTGATTGCGATGGACGGGAGGCTGCTGGCCCAGGCGACGACGGCGCTCATCGTCGAGCCGGCCGGTACGCCGACCCCGCTACAGCCCACCAAGCCCGCGCAGTCGGCCTCGGCACTCATTGTGCCGCTTGTTCCGCAACTCCCGCCGTCGAAGGTGGAGCAGGAGCGCGGCAAGCAGGCCGCGCCGCGCCCGCCCGAACTTGCGCCAGGGGAGAAGGCGCGCGCCGAGCACCTCCTGGCCCATGGGCTCGACTACCTTGCCGCTGGCAATGTCGCGGCAGCGCGGGACTTCTTCGAGCGCGCGGCAGACATGGGACTAGCGGCAGCTGCGCTCCGACTCGCGGCAACCTACGACCCTCTCGAACTCGAGCGCCTTCAGGTCCAGGGCGTGGTTCCGGACCGCGCCCTCGCGCGCAAATGGTACGAGCGTGCGAAAGAGCTCGGTGCGCCGGAGGCAGCGTCGCAGCTGGCCAGGCTCAGCGGCGGCAATTGACCATCCACCTACAGCTTGAGCTTCAGCATTGGAAAGCGCATCGGGGAGTTCAGATCATGAAACGAGTCGCGTGGGCGGCAGCATCACTTGCGGGACTGCTTGTCTCGGGCGTGTGGCTCAATTCGGCCCGGTCGCAGTCTCCGGCGTTTCCCACGCGGCCCGTCGAGATGACGGTGCCCTTCGGCGTCGGCAATGCGGCGGACGTCACAGCGCGTCATCTCGCCGATGGCATGGCGAAGCGACTCGGTGTGGCCGTCCTCGTCGTCAATCGCCCGGGCGCCGGCGGCGCGGTAGCGTTCACGCATGTCACGCAACAGCAAGCCGACGGCCATTCGATCGGATACATTACGACCACGATCTCCACGAGCTACTATTCCGGAAACATATCGTTCGATTACACAGCTTTCGCGCCCGTCGCCCGCGTGACCATCGAGACGCCCGTGCTGGTCGTCCGGGCCGACGCGCCGTGGCGCACGGTCGAGGAGATGGTCGACGATGCCAGGAACAATCCCGACAAATTCCGCATCGGCAATTCCGGAATGGGCACCCACACGCACCTGTCCGCATCGGCCCTGTTCCTGGGCGCCGGCGCCAAGGTCATCGACGTGCCGTTCGGAGCCGGCCAGGCCACCGTCAACCTCCTGGGAGGCCGGGTGGAGGGCGTGGTTCAACTCCCGCCCGCCCTAAGCGCGCACGTCAAGAGCGGGGCGCTCCGCGTGCTTGCCGCTTTGGGGTCCAAGCGCGAGAGCGTCTTTCCCGGCGTACCGACGGCGACGGAGGCCGGGTTTCCGGTGGCCCTCGATCTGTGGCGAGGGATCGTCGTTCCCAAAGGTACTCCTCCAGAGGTGATCAAGAAGCTTGAGGAGGCGATCCGGCTTACCGTTGCATCGCCGGAGTTCCAGAACGCCGGCGTGCAGATCGGCTTCCTGCCGGCCTTTCTGCCTGCCGACGAATTCGGGCGGCTGATTGCCGCTGACGATGGCAAGCTCGCGGCAGTGATGGACGAGCTCGGGCTGAAGAAGCGCTGATCGTTGATCGTTGCGCGAGGCCTCCGACGCTCGGCATGCTATGGTCCAGAGAGCCGTGGGCGTCGTCGCCCTTGCCTTCGACCTTGCCTGATCGCCCCTCAGCCAGCGGAGACCAACAATGGAAGCGGCAGCCATCGACGACGCCAAGAACCGCATTGTGTCGGACCCCTACATACGCGGGCGGCGGGTAGCCGGTGCCGGGGGAAAGGCCATCGCCGTCCACAACCCCTTCGACAACAGCGAAATCTGCAGCATCGCACCGGCAAGCGTCGATCAGGTTGATGCAGCGGTAGAGGCGGCCTACGAGGCCTTCGGGGCGCCAGCGTGGAGGAAGCTCACGGGCCGTGAGCGTGGCCTGCTGCTGCATCGCCTGGCGGCGCTGCTGCGGCGCGACCTCGAGGCCTTCGCCGTGCTCGAATCGATGGATACGGGCATCCCCATTCGCGAGACGCGCATGGAGGTCGCCACCTCGGCGATGCATCTCGAGTATTTCTCCGGCCTCGCCGGCAGCATCGAGGGCACCTACCAGGATCTGGGCTCCCGCTTCAACTACACGCGTCGCGAGCCGTTCGGCGTGATAGGCCAGATCGTCCCCTGGAATACGCCCCTGAAGCTGATGGCGCGTGGCTTCGCTGCTGCCGTTGCGTGCGGCAACACCATGGTCATCAAGCCCTCGATCGTGGCCCCGCTCAGCATCCTCAAGTTCGGAGACATCGTCGAAGAGGCGGGGTTCCCGCCGGGCGCCGTCAACATCGTCACCGGTCCGGGCCGCACCGTCGGGCGCTACCTCGTCGAGCATGCCAAGGTGCGCAAGATCATCTTCACCGGCGGCACCGAAGGCGGGCGGGAAATTCTCGAGCAGTCGGTACAGACGATCAAGCCCGCTGTCCTGGAGCTGGGCGGCAAGGGCCCGATCATCGTCTGCGACGCGATCGACTGGGACGAGGCGGTCGACGGCGTGCTGACGCAGGCGTTCGCCCGCAAGGCCGAAGTTTGCTTCGCGGGCACCCGGCTGTTCCTCCCCGCGAAAATGCACGATCGCTTCGTCGCAGACCTCGCCGCCAGGGCCCGGCGAGTCCCCATGGGCAATCCGCTCGACGGCCGCACCCAGCTCGGGCCTCTGATATCCGACCAGCGTCTGCGGGAGATCGTGGCCCGGGTGCACGCCGCAAAGGCGGCCGGAGCCAAGGGCCACTGCGGCGGCGAGAAGGTCACCGAGCCCGGCCTCGAAAAGGGCAACTTCATGGCGCCGACCATCCTAACGGGCACCACCCCGGACATGGCCGTGGCAAAGGACGAGCTTTTCGGACCGGTCCTGTGCGTGTTTGCCTACGAGGCGCTCGATGATGCGATCGCCATGGCCAACGATTCGGACTTAGGCCTCGCCGGCTACGTCTGGTGCAACGACACCCGCCTTGGCCACCGCATCGCCCAGGAACTCGAGTGCGGCAACGTGTTCCTCAACGCCTATGGCTATCAGAGCGAGATCCCGTTCGGCGGCTATAAGATGAGCGGCATCGGGCGTGAGCACGGATTGGAGGCCATGCGCGAATACACCCAGGTCAAGAGCGTAACCGTCGGCATGGAGCGGTTCAAATCGCGTTTCGACATTTGATCTCGATTTCGGGCCTCCAGAGCGTCGCACCGGCGCCGGGCTGGCGGCGGCCTGCCTTCAACCGTCAGCTCGCCGGAGACGCTCAGCTCCTCGGGCGATCACGCGTGGTGACATCGAGCAACACGGTGGTTTCGTCGTCCGTGAAGTAATCGCAAGGCGTTGACGGCGTTGGCGTAAGGCCGGTTTGGGGCGTTGCAGGTTTGCCGGATTTTCCGCATTGAGGCGGGAAAAGCTTGCAAATCGTGGGAAGCCATTTGG
>Ga0247727_10012916_pt1 | contig 14199 bp, 14 predicted proteins | sample WisWelCaveWW1625_FD_202498 | JGI IMG/M metagenome (GOLD analysis project Ga0247727, IMG submission 202498) | Biofilm microbial communities from Wishing Well Cave, Virginia, United States - WW16-25 | ecosystem: Environmental > Aquatic > Deep subsurface > Groundwater > Cave microbial mat | place... | reverse complement strand
CAACGAGAAAAATTAAGCTTCCTGAATAAGTGTCTTTATTATAAGATAAAACTTAGAATAAGAAGTAAATTCTAAGTCTAATATATCAGATATATCAAATAAGCTTTGATTTGGGTGACAATACAACAATTCGCATTGGAAAGAATACTCATACAGAATTATTGAAAGTTATGGGACAAATACAAGCTAGAACTGGAAAGATCCCAACACTTGATGATGCGTTAAAAGAATTGTTAGAGAATTATAAGAAGAAAACTAGGAACTAATGCGTCTTATTTTCATAATTAGAAAAACAGGAGCAACAAAGTACATTCCAATATTCAATACGATTATGCCTATCCCATATCCCAACATTTCAGCTTCCGAATCTATATCCACATAATTTAGAATCGAAAGAGTTGTAATCAGAGGAGTTATTGCGACCTTGATTATTTCTTTAAAGAATGAACTTTCTCTCTCCCATTCAGCTACTGTTGGAGCAAATGTATAGTAAATTGAATTGAATGTAGTCATAAATGAAGATCCTGACTGGGTTTTCAAAACAATATTATCTCTTGTTTCTCGTAACATTTGTACTTGTGGAGCCAGTTCTGAACCAAAAGCAGCTGTAGCAATTAAACACCCACCACTTTTAGAGCTTGGTGTCTGTTCTAAACTTGGAGTAGTTTCTTGAGCTGTTGTAGGCTTCTCTTCGGATGGCTTCTCTTCACTTGTCTCTTGATGTTGAATTGGTTTTACGTAAATCATGCCATATTCTTGTGATTCAACATATAGCTCATACGATGCTGGTTCTCCAAGAACATCTGAAAACGTTAGTTCAAAAGAAGAACTCTGATCAGGATATATATCTGAAAATTCAGTGAAGGTAAAATCTACTCCAATAAGGTTCTTACTTGAATCATAGAGTATGCCATTGACTTTGACGTAATTTGCAGTTGTATCTCCTTTATTGCGTACCTCTCCTACAACATGAACATAACCTAAATCATCTGTGAAGATTCTTGGTCTTCCTAGTTGTAATCCCATTGGTAAGGGATTAGTTTCTCTTCCTTCTGTCTCTAGCTTGTAATTTGCAACTCCACTACTACCGCCCGTAAAAGTTACATCAAATGGGGATTTTCCATACGGAGGAATTATCTGGACATCAGAAAATGAAAAATCAGTGTCTAAAATATTGTTACTCTGATCATATAAGGCTACAACTATCCGGACGTATTCGATTGCCTTATCTTGATTATTAACAACTTCACCAATTATGTGGAGGTATTCCAAATCATCTTCGTAGTCAACCACATTTTTCAATGATATTCCTTCTTTATCGTTTACATCTGCAATCATTATGTATCTAGGATTTGAGGTGTCAACCTTTGTATTTGTACAGGCTTCACCTTTAATTTCATCTAGTGACATCAGGGCATGAGTACCAACGATCTCTAGAGTTCCAAAGTTACCATATACTAAATTGACTTGCAGAATTCGTGTAATGTTATCAGATGTATCCTCAGAATATTCTATAGGATTATCGTTAAGAAGAACTTCAAAATCAGTCTCTTTACAGAATTCAAATGAATTCAATAAATCTCTTGGAATTTCTATTCTAAAATAACCATCAGTTCCTTGTAAGAAGCTAAATGATATTGTTCTGTCTTCTTTGTCAAACTGAGCATTCTTAATTTTTCCTCCCACATGTTTGAATTTTACAGCTTGATGTTCGAAGATCCATTGGCTTTCTAAAGTCAAGATTTCTATTTCTTGTTGAATATCTCTTACAGGTGTAAACTCAAAGGCATTACTAACATAATTTCCATTTTTAACTTCAATAACATAAGTTTGATTTTCATTGAAAGAAGGATACACGATATGCTGTGACCATACATATGATTTATCCAAAATTATCAGATTTTCGAAAATAGTAGTACCCGTGTTTTTATCATAAACCCTGAAGTGTGATTTTCCGCCATTTACTAGTTCTCCTTCTGCACTTACTGTAAATTCATGAATTTGATTATACGTAGGAGAGGGATCTCCTTCAATTATGATTTTTGTTTCCTCGCCACTTGCACTGTTTAATACTGTGAATATTAACATCAAAGTAAGAAAAGGAATTCGCTTTCTCATTGTTAAAACAAATATTAGGATTCAAATAAACTAGATCGTGTTCTAATATTTGAGCGTCTCCCAAACAAACATCTTTGGATATATGAGTGATTTATACTAATTTAAGCCACATCAAAGAAACAACGCATTAATCTCTAGCTAACTCTGATTAAATTGATCAGCTCTTATCCTTGAATAATAGATTTCTTTCCTTGCGTGAGGTTAGAATCAAGATAAGCGAAAAGGATTACTTAGATTTTCTAAAAGCATCTAATGGTTACAATCTAACAATAGAAGAGAAGATGCTTGAGATAATCAACTATTATGTCATTATAGAAAGAAAGCGAATGAAACTAGAAAAGATGAAAATTAGGTTTAAACCTCTTAATTCTAATCATTCGTAAATAATCGGTTTTCAGGCTTTTGACCAAACATTTGAATTGTGTTTTCAATAAGAAAGAGATGGTTTCCTTTCAATACTGCAACTTTAACATTTCTTTTACAGCATAATTTGACAAAATCAACATCTTTTGTTACTACAGTTAGATGATTCTTTTCTGCATAATCTGCGATTTTTTCATCATCTATGAGATCACGTAATTCGTCACGTCCAGCACAGACAACTTTATGGTTTTTATCAATTTCCGCTTTATTGTTTAGATAACTACCTGAAGATTGTACGTCAAATATTAAATTCATCATATCATCTAATATTTAGAATTATTTAGATTTGACTTGAAAAGATGTCGTTAATCTAGTCAATCTAGTAAATTCTTGATTGGATTCTCTCCAAGCCTCTTCTAATTCTTTTAGTTTTTGTTCGTATTCAGGTGGCTTTTCTTTATTCAGATATTTCAATGAATAACGAAGCCATTCATGATATCTGCATTCTCTTTCTTGCATACCTATGGCTAAATTTACCAGTGCGTTCACTTCTTTTTGTAATTCTTTGATTTTCTGGTCTTTAGGATCAGATTCAACTGTTTCCTCAAGTTCTTTCATTTTCTTAGGTTTCATGGTAGATTTCAATAATCAGATAATAACTTGTTTGAGATTAGGTTTTGCTGACGTTGTTGGCAGATCCTTTTAGTATTCGAAATTACAAATTTCACTATTGACCAGCCTTACCTTCTATGGCGGTGTAAATGAAATAGGTGGAAACAAAATCCTTCTTGAAGACAAAGATACCAGAATTTTCTTAGATTTTGGAAAAAGTTTCAGTCGTAGAGCCAAGTTTTTTGAAGAATACATCAATCCAAGAACTTCAAACGGCATAGTTGATTTTATTACGATGGGTTTGGTGCCTGACATACCTGGCGTGTACAGGGATGATTTGATGAAACTAGCAGGACGTAAGATAGAAAAGCCAAACATTGATGCAATTTTGTTAACGCATGCTCATTCTGATCATGCTGATTACATCTCATTTTTACATGAAGATATCCCAATTTACATGGGAAAGGCTTGTCATCTGATTTTGAAAGCATTAGAAGAACGTGCTTCAAGAACTATTGAAAGAGAGATACTAAACTACAAACCACGTCCTTACGATATAAAGGACGAACCTCTCGAGAGAAGAATTGAAACTTTCACTACTGGTGATAAATTCAAAATTGGATCTTTAGAAGTAGAACCCATTCATGTAGATCATTCAGTTCCCGGGGCATACGGATTTATCATCTATACCTCTGATGGTCCTATTGCATACACTGGCGACATCAGATTGCATGGTGCTAAATCTCAGATGACTCGTGACTTTATAGAAAAGGCAAAGGAAATGAAGCCCATTGCACTAATAGCGGAAGGTACAAGAATAAATGAAAAAGAGCGGGAAGAAAGTGAGGAGCTGGTTTACAAGGAATCAAGTAAGATAGTCTTAGAAACTGATAGATTAGTATTAGCAGATTTTAATTTTAAAGACGTTGATAGGCTACATACTTTTTACAAGATAGCAAAAGAAAATGATAGAAAGTTTGTTGTAAAACTAAACGATGCATATTTTCTAAAGTATCTATCTCAGGATAAGCATCTTGATGTGCCTAATATCGACGATGAAGACATTATAATTTACCTTCCAAAGCGTGGTACTGGGACATACTCTGATTCGGACTATAAAGGACATGATAGTCAGTTCTTGGATCTTCACAATACGTGGACTGCTGAACAAATAGCTGCAAGGGAAGAAAAGGTGCTTTGTGCCATAGGATTTTACAGCTTTACTGCTCTAATCGATATGAAACCCAAGCCAGGTGCAGCATACATACACTCAGCAAGTGAGCCATACAATGAAGAACAGGAGTTCTCACAGGAACGAATTGACAGCTGGCTCAAACATTTTGGTATTAACAAGTTCCAAAGTCATTGTTCTGGACATGCTAGAGGAAGAGATTTGCTTAATGCAGTAAAAGAAATTGGTGCCAAGATGTTATTTCCAATTCATACTGAACACCCAGAAGCATACAAAGGAGCAGTTCCAAACATTACGCTGGTAAAAGAAGCTGTAAAATATACTCTTTGAAAACTTTCAAAAATTTAAAGGATATAAATGACAACCTGTAACCTGTACACTTGACTAACAACCAGAATGAGGAAAGGCGACATTTTGTACTAATAGGTAGGCATGAAAACTGGCAAGTATCATTAAGTAACAATCTCTGGGGATTCACTGAAAATAGCAAGGGTTTCTGGAATAAGACAAACACTGGAGATCTTTTGGCATTTTATATCATGTCACCCTTGAGAAAAGTGGTAGGATTTGGAACGGTTGGTAAGAAATTCATAAATGAAGATTTAATTTGGAATGATGAAAAGCAATTCAAAAGGAGTCTTTGGAAGTACAAGTTTGAGATAAATCCATCTTACATTTGTGAAGATTGGAAGAGAGGAATTGCACTACCTTCTATGTCCCTCGGTGTGAGCAGAAAACTAGTGGATAAGGAAACTTTTGTCAATATGGTCAAGAATGCAGACAAAACATGGAACAGTGGTTTATTCAAAGAATTTTTCCCTAAATAATGATCTTATCCACCTGTTGATTTAATGCAATTACGACTAATTACTTTAATATAGAAATTTCATGTCGAATCTTGGGCCTGTAGCTCAACAAAGATAGTCTCATTTTCATAGCCGAATAAAGGATTTATCTCCCCATTCCTTTCAACATAATTTGAATTAGTTGATTTATTAACTTCAGACTTGTAGCTTTTGCCAAATCGTTACCGTCCTTCTTGTGCCAAAATAAATCACCCTTACGTCTAGAGTCAAATTTATCAATATTCTTCTTAACAGCAAGAAGAGCTTGTTTAATACCAGCTTTGGTAACCTTACCATGCCTATTAAGACATATTTCTTCCACACTGTTGAAAATAGCTGAAAAAGAATAGACTCCAGCAGATCGTTGAATAGTATACTCTTCTGGTTTCCTGAAAGCTTTAGGATAAATTGATTTTATAACATTCCAATAGTCTGTAAATAATTTAATAAATACCTGTAATGATTTTCTATCTTCGACTACCATTCTTCGTTGTAGAATCTTTGCAATTGCAATTGTAATCATTCTTTGATTGACTTGATACCATGGTTTTTTATCTTCATTGGTTAGAAGGATTCTTCCCTTCCATGGATTATCCTTCTTTTTATTTAGTGCTTCTACTACTGGTACTGCTATTCCTTGGTAAGCCCTTTTTCCTTCAAGATCAAATATGCTTTCTGCTTGTACCAAATTTCCATGCATCATTTCTGATAATAAGCTCTGAACAAGATCTGTCTTGACACCCTTTTGTCTATCGTTTATGACATAAAATAATCTCTGTTCAGTTTCTCTTGGAACATTCAATATACTAACTGGGAGGATCATATTTTTCATTTCTTCCATATCTTCAGATGCACGTTTTATTGCTAGAAGTCTATGCTGACCATCCACCACTGAAAGCATACCTCTGAAGCTAATTGTTCCAACATTCATACCATCCTGTTCCAGTTTTTTTCTAAAGATAATTTTTTTTGGTTTTCTCAAATTCAGAAGTATTGACTGTGGAAAAGTTCCCTCGATTGACTTGATGTATTTAGCAGCGTTATTAATCCTGGATTCTTGGAGTTTTCTCTGATATCCCGTTCTATGTTTCACTGTCCATCTGTCAATTTTGTAAACATGTAGCAGATGTGATGCAGGAATAACACCGAGATATATTTCAAGTCCATGTTGACCAAACTTAAGCACATTAATCTTCATTTCAGATCAGAACTGGTGTATTCATACTCTTCTTAAAAACTTCTTATATTACCTGAAAAATGATTTTGAGACTACATAAAGCATTTAAATTTAGCAGTGGCTAATGCGTTATTGAATTCTCCTTTTTATAGATCTGCCATACAATCTATGGAATTAGCAATAGAGCTTTTCAAAAGGGGAGGAATTGTTGAATGTGCCTTTTCGGTAGTATTAGCTGATCATGCAACAACAATGCTATTGTTGGATAGATTGAAAGTACTTCGTACCTCAATACATGACAAGTATGGACATACTCTGGATTTTCATACGGTCTTGGACAGGCTTATGAATAACAAGGGCGTAAAGATTCCAGAATCCGCTGAGTTAACAACTAATCATTCAGTCAGAGATGGGGTACTGCATCATCCGACCATTGTGTTAAAACCCGAGGCTAAATTTTATTTAAGTATAACTTACAATTTCTTAAAACGATTTATAAAAGATGAATATAGAAAAAACTTTCCTACTAGGATAAAGAGATCCGAATCGTTATTTGACCGGAATCTTAGCAAAATAAAATTAAAGAAAATTTCCCTCGGTAGATACCTCACTAGGACACAACAAAAATTGAATAGTCCTCCAGCTCAGTTTGATCAATTATTTACCCATGTCGAAGCATTGATCAATTTTCTTGGGTATAAATTGAAGATTTTGAGGAAAGGTGCATCATTCACATTAAACAACGTTCACAGATTAAATGAACGGGGAGTTGTAAACAAGCGTGAACTGATTAAACTAGAAAAAGCAATAAGAATTAGAGAAGAAATGATTACAGGTATAATTGGATCGGAAAATGAATATACCAAAATTAACGTATTTCTTGAATCACTCGTGAGAAAACTAAGCAAATATACAAAATCTACTTTAGCACAGCATCTTGATGAACTAGATCAGAACGACCTAATAGAATTGGCGTTAATTTCCACAAAAATGACTAAGAAAAGAAATGCGAGGAAGAGGAGAAGGAATGACTGATTATACTATTAGAAGGAATATGCTGTTAAGAAAGATGAAAACTGGTAATTTAACTACTGAAGAGAGATTAGAACTGAGAGATATACTAACAAAAGAAAGAGAACATAAAGAAAAGACTAACGATATATGGGGAGCATTAATAATTTTAGGAATACTCTATTATTTATCGAAGAAATAACTCATCTAAAATTACTTATTTCAAGAAGATATTGTTGTTATCATAACAAAATCGTGTATTCAAAATTTTAGAAAAAGATCATGTATCAACAATTACGATCTGGCACAATAGGACAAGTGCTTTAATATGGTTAATCCATGTCGAATCTTGGGCCTGTAGCTCAGCATGGATAGAGTGCTGGACTTCTAATCCAGTGGTCAAGGGATCGAAGCCCTTCGGGCCCGTTTCATTAAGCGTAATAGTTTATCTTTTCTAATTTGATATTCGTCATCGAAAGGCCAGATTGTATTGAGCTCTGCTGTAAATCCGTAGTCTTCGCGGAATTTGGAAAGCTCGTCGACGTCTCTTATCTTTGAAAGTCTTATTCTTATTATCTCCATGTTTAATGGGTCAATTTCAATGCCCAAAGAATTACGATATAATTGCTTTGCGACAACTAGTGTAGTACCAGTACCCGCAAAAGGGTCAAAAACTATATCCCCCACATTAGTAGATGATAGTATTATTCGAGCGAGTAATTGTACTGGTGACTGCTGCTTATGAGCACGGTCTCCAGTTGGTAGTCGAATAGGTTCGTCACCTGCAAAGTAGCCAGAGGTGAGTTCTCTAATATCATCCCAAACATCTGTCACATACATTCCTGTGGGTCGTGAGTGCTTTTCAGTAACTAGTAAAGGTGGATTAATTCTAAGCTTGTTGAATACGCGTGGCTCTTTTCCTTTTGTAGCAAAAGCAATTATTTGATAATGTTTTCCAAATCTTCTTTCAGCTGGAATGGCAGATGCTTTCTTCTTCCATATTATCAAGCTCTGAAGAGTCCAACCAGATGAGCGAAGTGACTCTAGAACAAACTCAGTATTTTTTTCTCTTTGCATGAAATAGATTGCTCCACCCTCTGATGTATGTTCTAAAGTCAATTTGCAGACTCGCTTCATCCAATTCCAGTATTGTTCTGGTTGCATGTCATCGTTATGACTTCCATATTCTTTATTTTGGTTGAAAGGTGGATCTAAGAAAGTCAAGTCGAAAATTTCAGAGGTCTTTCCCAGAAATTTCTCACAGTCATAATCTATAATTTGGCATTTCATTTTGTATCCACTCATTTAAGTAAAGTATCCAATTTTAACTTGTAAAAGTCTCCTTCTTTTCCTATAAAACCATTGTCTAAGAGGATGCTAAGTAAATTGTTTGTATTTATACCACTTTCCAGAACAGTCAGTTTTTCATTCAGTTGATCGTAGTCATGCTTTCTTTCAGACAAATAATACAATATCAAAGCCATGATAAAATCATCTTTCTTGACTGTACGTCTACCTAATTTTTTCATCAATTTTGAGGTTATTTGACAGAGATCTGTAATGAATTTCTTTATTTCAATTTCCTTACCTACAATTAGTCTCGCAAAAAGAAGTTTTACTTCTTTTTTTGTTTTAAGACCAAATCGTTGACTAAATGCATTGCCCACCAGTTTCTGAATTTTTTCAGCAAGCTTTACTTCCATTGGGACACTCTTATCAAAAATATCTAGGAACTGAACTCTGGCAGCTTTCAAGATTTTAGGCTCACTACAAACGTGAATAGATTCAGTATTTTCTCGCCAGAATTGCCTTGTCTTGGTAAATCCCAAATTCATTTTGTTGAGATTTATAGAACTCACCGCTAGTCTCTTATCAGTTAAAATTAACTTTGCATGCAAGTCTTCTTGCGTATTCCTAACTGAAATGTCATGTGCAGAAAGATCATGAAACATTGCTTTCATTTTCTGTAACTTATCCATACTTTCCGCACCACTGAGTATCTTAATCTCGATACCTCGAAGACGTTGTTGAATCAGAAAATTGGAAAAATCTTCATCTGTAAAACTTTCAGTAGACAAATAGACAAATTTTTCTGACTCTGAAATTATGGATTCATAAAAATCTCCTCCACGGCAATCAAAGGGTGTTAAATACAGTTTATCTTGTATAGGAATATTAGTTGGACAGAGAGAGACAGGATAATGTTGAATCCAGTTGTTTTCATGAGTAGATGTCTTTATCACATCAGGCAGTACAAATACTTTAGAGATATTAGGAATTTCTGTATCAATAATTTTCTGTCTTATACTTCCGTCAAATCCAGAATTCTTTTTAATGAATAAATCTAATAATTCATCAAATTTCTGATTGTATTCTTTTATCTTCGTTTCATTTTCATAAATTAATATGGCATCAAGTTCCTGATTTTCAGTGAAATTTGCAGATAATGCTATAGCACATTTGTCCGTAACAATAAATTTACCATGAAAGGCGTACCAACGTCCAACAGCAGTAGTAGTACGTCCTGGATCGCCAACATTCCATTTACAGAAGTATAGAATGGCTCCCTTTTTTTGAATTTTCGAAAACCTGTTTATGACAACATCCTGTATCTTTTGGTTTATGCTATCGTACGGAAGAGTAAAAATCTCAACTTTGACACCTTCTTCTAATTTCTTTAGAATAACATCAAAAATTAATTGATTATGAATCTGAAACAGTGCAATTCGAATAAACTTTCTTGCTTCTAGCAGTTTAGTAAGGATGCTATCAGTCACCTTTATGCTGAACTCAAATTCTAGCAATTCAATAATTAGGACATCATGTTAGTTTTTAACCGTTTAAAATATTCGAGGTTGGATTTGACAACTTGTCGATCTTGTGGAAAAGTAGTAAACAGGGAAGAAAAATGGGCCGAATGGGATTCGAACCCACGACCTTTCGATATCTGAAAAGATTATCAGTCGAACGCTCCAGCCAAGCTGAGCTATCGGCCCAAGCGTTCTCAGAATTAATAGTCATTTAAATTTGCTTAAATCGTCATGGCAATTCCTTTGTTAGCTACATAGAGTTCTTTTGTTAATGCATACTCATAACGATCTTGCTTTGTCAACTCCGATTTTGGTTTTCTTTCCACTACGCTCCATCCTTCTGGATCCACATACATCGAGATTCTTGCGTCTGGTGGAGGGGGTTTTCCTACATAAAAATAATTTAATTCAACAAGTTCGGCATGACAAGCAGGGCAAACCTCTTTTTCTTCCTCCTTTTTTATTTTCAATTCGCTATATGATAACTTGCCAAACCACACCAATGTGTGCTTGCCTTTCTTGATTCCAGCATGCGATAGTTGGTATACAACCGTTGCAAATGTAGAATCTCTAGGTCCCTTTGGGATTACTTTCCAACCGTTTTTCTTGTATGCTTCAGCTAATCCTTCTATCCATCCAAAACCAATGACATGAAAATGTGGTGAATCATAGAGATCGCCTGTTTCATGATTGGTCTTAAATGGATGAATGATTATGATTCCACCATCAGCTTTTACTTCTTTTAGAATTTTAATGGCTTGTTTTCTTAGCTTTTCTAGGGGTTGTGATAATACCCATGGTGGAGGACTGACTACAATATGTTTTGCCTTCTTCTTTGATAGTTTCTCATATTTTTCTAATCTTTTGGCAGCATGATCAGCTTCTCGATACATCCATTTTAGTTTACAACGTGAACATATTGCTCCATAACAAAACCTCTGTTTTCTAGTCATAAAGTACTTGCCATTTGCTTGTGGATGATGTTTGTGACCTTCCAGATTTGTGCAACCCATGGTGTACCAGCTTTCACAAAATTCACGTGGTTCTTCTCTTCCAGGCAATTCATAACCCTTGTACTTTATTGTAGACCAGTTGGGTGCTTGTTGCATTTCTTCAAAATGCTCTAAAAAGGTTTTGAACGCACTTCGCTTAGAGGCAGGTAGCGTGAATTTAATTCCTCCCTGTTCTGTGAAAATTACTTTTCTTTTATTACCACATTTTATGCAAACAGAAAAAGGAACTTTGGTACCTTGTTGATATTTTGTGTGATAGTCATGGATGCAAAACTTTTTCTTTAGGTTTGTAGTATCCACTAGGTAAGTCATACGAATTTACTAGACTGTTCGTGGTGAGCTCTCTACTCATCACAGCAGAAATCTAGCTTCGTTCACCACCTTTCTGCGTAATTTTGTCACTACACTTGTTGCTGTGGGTGTTGCGTATACGCTCCTCAGAAATTAAAAATCGCTTCACTTGTTGTTGGTAGCATTTTTGGCACAGTTCTACAGCGTATTGCCCTGAGCTGCCACAATCAAAGATTAGTCGATGTATTTTGGTACTGCTGTCACTACAGATGAAGGTGCACTGACTCAACTTCCTTCGTTCCATTTTTTTAGAAGTTCTGAAATGATTTGATCAAAGGTTTGACCTTTTTTACCAACAGCCGATAGCTCTTCTTTAGTAGATTTTTTTACCGATACACTTGTTTTATCCGACATGCAAACTATAACGATTATACTATTTATAGAATGGTGTAGTTACCTACACTAGTGTATGGCAAACAGAATAATCCTAAAGAAAATAGTCCATGAGGACGGAAGAGAAGAGACTAGTCATGATCTCATTCGTTCGTTTTTACGTAAAGAGACCGAGAAGACGTTTGGTGAGATAAAGCAATTTCTAAGAGAAAATGGAATAACCTATGCCGATAACAAGGGGCTTGATCTAGCACTCCAAAGTTTGAGAAAAAAAGGCGATATTGGAAAACATAAGATAACTGGAAAGTCTCATCCAACTTATTACATAAAGAAAAAAAGCCTTAATGACATTTCTGATCAAGCAAATGAGTTTAGAGGAAGGATTATCCATAAGCGAAATGAATTTCCCGACTTGCCTTTAGGAGAGTCTGAGTCTAAAGAAGAATATTTTCTTAGAAACATAATTCACAGGTATGGAATTTACACTCTTTATAACCAGATACAAAGCTGGAAGTTTACTTCCGAGGAAAAACCCCATGCTACGAATCTTGATAGGCGTCGCACATGGCTAAAAAACACGGTTCCCTCTGGAATTGAATCAGTTATTTTCGAGGATGGTATCACAGACCTATGTGGTTTGAGATTTTATGGAACTACTGAAGAATTTAATCAAACAATTTCTAAGTTGTACGAAAATAAACAAAAATGGGAAAAGCTTCTAAAACTAGAAGAAACTCTTAAAAAAATGTATCCTATGGAGATGGTCTTTTTTGAAGAAATGATGACAGGTTTATCCGAAGAAGCTGAGATGACGAAGAGGTTTATCAATGATGTTAAAAGACATGAGGAATGGATAAGACGAATTAAATTAAAAAATAAAAAGAAACCCAAACAACATCTAAAACCAAATGAATGTCCTATTTGTTACTATGATGGGTCTACCAAGGTTAAAGGTGGGCAAGCTAAAGGCAGGATTTTTCCAGCTGGTTTTGTCAATGAAGTTACTAATGAAGAAGGGGAGCACTGGCACTGCCCTGCGTGTGGACACTGGGAAATAAGAAAGAGTTCCTAGTTTTTCTTTTCGTATTTCTCTGCTATCTCTATTCGCTGTCTGTGTTTTTCAAGTTCTATCTTTACAGATGCTAATTCGGCCTTGAGATCTTCCATTGTAGCCTCCACCTTTGTAAAGTCTGAAATTGTCAAGGCTGGCTCAACTTCAAGGTATATCTTTTCTCTGTCCTTGGCGTTTTGCCTGTAATAGACAAGTTTCAAGCTTTTATGACCCATGAGAGCCTCAGCAAAGTCTGACTGGTGTGCGTTTGTAACCTGCGTCTTAAACCATGCTCTTAGTGCATGGAAATGTATTCTGTTTCTCCCATTTTCATTCTTCACTGATAGTTCTGGTACTTTTTTTATAGTTAGCTCAAGTGCTTCTACAAATGTAGATCTGGCAGTTCGTACTGCTCGATCATATTCTATAGTTTGCGTATCTTCAGCACACCTAAGAAAGATGTATCTATCAGAGTGGATGTTTGTTACGCCAAATGTTTTATGAAGATAATCTTTCAACGCTTTGGTTGCTTCTGCACTAATGTGTGTGAATCTTGTTTCTCTTGTCTTTGTGGTTTCTGCTCGTAGTTTTATTGTGGTTGGAGTAGTATCAAAATCAATGTCGCTAGTCCTTAGTTGTACAAGCTCGCCCAGCCTCATTCCACTTGATGCACACATCAGAATGGCTGTCTGCAACTTTGGCGTGCAGTTGTGTAGCAATCTGACAAGTATTTCTTTTGATAGACCTTCTTCAAAAACAACTTGCCTCTTTGGGAGTCTAAACTTTTGTTTTAGATCTTCGTTGTAGATGTGCAGATCCTGAGAGTTTAGAAATTCTTTTGCAACAGTAATCTGTGTTGTCATGCTAGAGTTGCTGTAGCCTATTTTGCCAGTCTTAAGTTTGCAGTGAGTAAGATAGGCATAAAACTCGTCTAGAATGGCTATGGGATCTAGGGCTTTATTCTTACACGCATGTACCAGCTCCTCAAGGTCAGTGTTATGCGTAGTACGAAGGAACTCTCTAAACTTATTGAGGGCTAGGCGGTATGTCTGTCGCGTAGCATGGCTTTTCGAATATCTGAATTTCCTATCCAGAAATATTGCTATTCTGTCTTCTACACGTTGTACTTGCACATATAGTGAATATAGGCTAGATTATATAAAGTATATGTATTATATCTATGCATATCACATATAATGTGTCTTTATTATAGGAATAGCATCTTTTAATTGAGAAATTCTTTTTGCTCTTGGATCATCAAATCGTAGGTTCCACGGTTGGCTGTAAAGTATTACTGATTTGCCAGCATCAAGCATGCTTTTT
>Ga0247727_10012915_pt1 | contig 14200 bp, 17 predicted proteins | sample WisWelCaveWW1625_FD_202498 | JGI IMG/M metagenome (GOLD analysis project Ga0247727, IMG submission 202498) | Biofilm microbial communities from Wishing Well Cave, Virginia, United States - WW16-25 | ecosystem: Environmental > Aquatic > Deep subsurface > Groundwater > Cave microbial mat | place... | reverse complement strand
ATGTCTCTCTTCCCACCCACCCGCCCTGAGAAGTTTGTTTGAATCTGGGGGACACCCCCAGACCCCCGGCAGAAGGGCTGCGCCCCTCTGCACTCCCCCTTCGTCAGGAGCTTGTTGACGCCTGTCCCTCGGATCTGAGGACCGGGCTACGAGCTCTTCGCCGGGACGCGATCGCCGACGCGCAGGCGCTCGGCGGCAGACAAGCCCAGGACGACGCGGCGGCCGTCCGCCTCGATCGTCATCGTCGAGTTATAGGCGGCGACCTCGATCACGCGCACCGTCGTGCCGGGCACTAGGTGGTGCTCCTGGAGGAAGCGCATCAGATCGGCGTCGTCCTCGGCGTCCTCTTGAACGCCGTCGATCTCTCGCTCGTCGCCTTCGGCCAGCGACGCCAAGAGAACGGTGGGCGGCCGGGGCAGGCCGGGGAAGGGGTTGCCGTGGGGGCAGGTGGTGGGATTGCCGAGCAGCGCCATGATCCGCTCCTCCACCTTGGGCGAGACGGCGTGCTCAATGCGGTGCGCCTCCACATGCGACTCGGCCCAGCCCATGCCGAGGATGTCGACGACGAGACGCTCGGCCAGGTAGTGACGCCGCTTGATCGACTGCGCCGCCTCCGCACCGCGAGCGGTGAGGTGGATGTCGCGGCGGTCGCGCAGCTCGACGAGGCCGTCGCGCTGCATGCGCTGGAGCGTCGCCCAGGCGGTCGGATGGGAGACGCCGATGCGCTCGGCCAGGCGCGCGGCGATGACGGTCTTGCCGTCGCCGAGCTGGTCGTAGATCTCCTGAAGGTAGTCCTCGACAGTAGCGGTGGGGCGGTCGATGGCGTGCTTCATGCGAAGGGCCTCAGCGGCTGGAAGGCGGCTCATTGTAACAGACGCGACGGGGCTACAGCGCCACTGGCTCTCGGGACGAGAAGCGGTAGAGCTGGGCCGGACGGCCGGCGCCTTCCCCAAGGCGCTCGCCCGTCGCTGCGATGATGCCGAGCGAGAGCATGCGCTTGCGGAAGTTGCGCTTGTCCAGCGGCCGGCCCAGGATGCTCTCGTAGACGCGCTGGAGCTGGCTCAGCGAGAAGCGCCGCGGCAGCAGGCTGTAGGCGACGTTGGTGTACTGGAGCTTGTTTCGCAGCCGTTCCAGCGCGTAGTCGAGCACCTCCTCGTTGCGGAAGGCGAGCTGCGGCGGCCGCTCGATGCTGAACCAGGCCGGCTGCCAGTCGGCGCGTTCGCTCAGGCGCACGCGCTGGTGATCGACGAGCGCGAAGTGCGCGACGGCGATCGCGCCGCCGGGGGTCACGTCGTCCAGGTCGCTGAAGGTGTAGAGCTGTTCCAAGAAGACGTCGCGGACGCCGGTCTCGTCCTCCAGCTTGCGGACGGCCGCGTCGTGGAGCGCCTCGCCCGGGGCGAGGAGCCCGCCGGGGATCGCCCAGCGGCCCCGGTACGGCTCCGCGCTGCGGTGGATGAGCAACGCCTGCAACTCGCCGTCGACGACGGTGAAGATGACGACGAGCACGGCGATGAGGGGCGAAGTGCCGTGAATCGGAACCATGCTCGCACTCATTCTAGCGAAAGCGAGTACCGGGCCGAGTCGGGCGGGGTCGCGCGAAATGTGGCCGCCTGATACAGTAGCCCCAAAGGGCCATGGCTGCCAAAGAAGGTCTCCCGGACAAGCTTCCGCTCACACAACTCCTTCTGGATGACCAGAATCCACGTCTCGCGTCAACCCTCACCACCCATCCGGCTCAAGAGGAACTGGTCCGGATTCTGTGGGAAGACATGGCGGTGGATGAGGTTGCCTTGTCTATCGCGGCAAACGGCTTCTACGCGCATGAGCCGCTCATCGTCATCCGCAAGAGCCAGAAGTACGTTGTGGTCGAGGGGAATCGCCGGTTGGCCGCCGTCCTCCTGCTCACCGACGCCAATTTGCGCAAGCGCGTCGGCGCAACCGATCTGCCCCCGATCTCTCAGAAGCTAGCCAAAGATTTACAAACGCTGCCCGTCTCCATTCACGGTTCTCGTCAAGACCTTTGGGCTTACCTCGGGTTCCGGCATATCAACGGTACCAAACCCTGGGACTCCTTTAGCAAGGCACAGTACGTAGCCCGCCTCCGGGAACAGTATAAGATTCCTCTCAAGGAGATTGCGAGAAGGATAGGCGACCGGCACAGCACCGTTCTTAGGTTCTATAACGGCTACGTTGTGCTCCAGCAAGCAGAGAAAAGCGCGGCCTTCGATCGGGCAGACCGTGTACGCAACCGATTCTTTTTCTCTCACCTTTATACTGCTGTGGATCAACCCGAGTTCCGTCGCTTTATCGGCCTCAGAGGGGGTGAAGAGCTAAAGTCCAGTCCCGTTCCCAGAACAAAGCTCCGTGAACTTCGCGATCTCATGGTCTGGTTGTACGGAAGTCAGTCTAGGAATATTCCGCCTACAATTCGAAGCCAGAACCCGGATCTAAATTATCTGAGGGAAGTGGTCGGGAATCCCTCTTCTTTGGCTAGCCTTCGGCGAGGCTCGTCCCTCCAACGAGCTTATGAGATGAGCATCGGCGACGATCGCCGGTTCAGAGAAGCGCTTACACTCGCAAAGGAAGAGCTGCAGGACGTCAAGGCTACCGTCACCACCGGCTACAAGGGCGAGCGGGATCTGCAAGAGCTAATGGGGGATGTGTCTCTACTGGTCGAATCGATCCAGACAGATATGAAGAGCGTAGCTCAACGAAGACTGGCCCGTCCAAGAACTCGCTAATGCCAGGCCTTCCCAAGACCCCTAACGACGTCCTACGTCTGGCTGACTGGCTTGAGCTCCAGTCCCTGACATCAGACGACGGAAGCGCGAGTCATGGGGATCTGCAGGCAGCCCTAAGTCAGGGATCGATTCTTGAGCCAAACGCTCCACATGAACCCGACGCCTTTCAGGCCGTGGAAAGCCTCGTCCTCGCGGTCTTTGATGAGTTAGAGCAGCGGTCCAGGGCCGGGCAGGAAGGCTATCCTTTTAGCATTGACCTTCCCCGAATAGTCGCTCCGGACAACTGGCAGCGAACCAGGTCGTCATACATCTACTGTCTTTCTCTATCATACTACGGTCCCCGCCAGGCGACTCCCGATGGCAGGCAGCAACGAAGGACTTTCGAGTACCTCGCCGTCCACGCCGCAAAGCGGTACCTCCCGGGCGAGGCGATACGGTTTGCAAGTCCACGCAATCCCACTGATCTTCCCACCTCGTTCTCCGAAGCAGTCAATGAGTTATGCCGGACCCATCTTTTGGAGGGTGCGGGTTATCGAAGCCAACCAACCTTGTCCGCTAAAGACAAAGCGTTAGACGTTGTAGCTTGGCGCCACGCCCACGACAGGCTCCCGGGAAAACTGATACTGTTTGCCAACTGTGCATCTGGCCGCGACTGGGAATCAAAGGTCGATGCGCTGCAGCCAAACAACTTCTGGGGCGATTGGATGGCGGAGGCGGCCGTCAGCCAGATAGTCAAGGCGATCTTCATCCCACACCGCGTAGACCGGAAGTATTGGGACAAACGCAGCCGCGCAGCGGGCATCATCTTCGACCGATGCCGCATCGCTGCCCTCGTACCGTCAGTTCCCAGGTCTTCGCAGTTCACCGGTGGATGGCCATGGGCGATTTCCGTGATTCAGAACCAACAAGAGCATTGATGCGTCCGCTTCCTCGAAATGAGGCATCGATCCTCTCTCCCTTACGTTACCCTGGTGCAAAACGCCGTCTCTACGGCTATATTGCTGAGACCATCCGCCTCAATGGCTTATCGCCTAGGCTGTTTGTAGAGCCCTTTGCGGGTGGGGCCAGTATCTCGCTTCAATTGCTCAACGACGGTTTGGTCGAGGGAGTTGCGCTAGGCGACAAGGACCCACTGATTGCTAGCTTTTGGAAAGTAGCCCTGTTTGATCATAAGTGGCTTATCGAGAGCTTCGCCAACATGAGCGTGACTCTTGACCAGTGGGAGAAATTACGCAAGGATCCTGGACGGACCGTTCGTGATCGGGCTCTAGCTTGCCTCTTTCTGAACCGAACCAGCTTCTCGGGAATCATCGCACCGGGCGCGGGTCCAATCGGCGGAAGGCGGCAGCAGTCCGCGTACAAAATTGACTGCCGATTCGCTATAGAGACGATAAGTCACCGTATTCGTCAGGTAGCCTCTTTGCGAGACCGGATCGAATTCGTCCACCTCGCTTCCTGGGAAAGAACTCTGGAGAAGGCGAGGGCTCTAGGTTACAAGCAGGACGAAGTTGCGTACTACTTCGATCCTCCCTTCTACAACAAGGCAGAGAGGCTGTACACGCACTACTTCGGTATTGCCGACCATCAGCGTTTGCATGATGCTCTGGTTGACCTACGTTCTTCCTGGATCCTCAGTTACGATCCATCGCCTGAAATTATAGGCATGTACTCCGACAACGGCCGTCGGCGCAATGTGGAGCTCTTGTATTCAATTCGTAGGACAAATGGTCTTGCCGAGGCACAGGAGCTAATCGTAACGAATCTCAAGCGGCTTCCCGCTCGGACACGCCTGTGGCGAACTAGCTCTGAATGGATGAATCGCTAGCCCCCGCCGCCGTGCCCACCAGCGACCACGGGCTTGCGCGCTCGATGCGGACGGCGGCGAGTTCGCCGGGGCGGGCGTTGCCCGAGAAGTGGACGAGCTTGTTGCCGCGCGTCCGGCCGAAAAGCGCAACGGCGGTTCGCGGGTCTGGGGTCCCTTCGGCTGCGCTCAGGGCAGGCGCGGGTCGTGGGTTGGGGGAGAGGCCTTCTGCCGCTATCAGCGCGGGCTCTGGCGACGGCGCGGCTGCGACCGGCATCGGCTTGCGCCCTTCGACGAGCACCTCGACCTCCTGCCCGACGAGGCGGCCGTTGATCCGGCCGCTGATCCCCGCCTCGAGCTGCTCGACCGCGTGGAGGCGCGCCATCTTCACCTCTTGCGGCACGTCGTCTTCGAGCTTGCGGTAGGCGATCGTCCCCGGCCGCGGCGAGTAAGCGGCGACATGCACCTTGTCGAACGCCAGCTCAGCCAGCAGGTCGTAGCTGCGCTGGAACTCCTCGTCGGTCTCGCCGCAGAAGCCGACGATGAGGTCGGTGGTGATCGCGGCGTCGGGCATCGCGCGGCGGATCAGGTCGAATTTCTCGCGGTACTCGGCGATGGTGTAGCCGCGGCGCATGCGGTCGAGCACCGCGTCGTCGCCGGACTGGACCGGGATGTTGAAGTACTCGCACACCTTGGGTAGCCCGGCGACGGCCTGGATGATGCGCCCGGTCATGTCCTTCGGGTACGAGGTGAGGAAGCGCATCCGGGCGATGTCGTCGATGTCATGGAGCGCGCGCAGTAGGTCGCCCAGGTCGGGCGCATCTGGCAGATCGTGCCCGTACGCCTCGACCGTCTGGCCGAGCAGCGTCACCTCGCGCACGCCGCGCGCGGCCAGATGCTCGACCTCGCCGCGGATGTCGTCGACTGAGCGACTGAGCTCGCGGCCGCGGCGGTAAGGGACGATGCAGTAGGTGCAGAACTTGTCGCAGCCGTGGATCACCGGCACATAGGCGGTGACGCTGTCCGGCTGGGTGAAAGTGGAGGGCCAGAACTCGCCGCCCAGGTCCTGGTAGCCGACGGCCTCCAGGATCGGCTCGAACTGCTGCGGCCGCGCGAAGACGTCGACGAACGGGAAGCGACGCTGTAGGTCGTCCGACTTGACGCCGACCATGCAGCCCATGACGGCGATGGTGAACGTCTGGCCCTGCCGGCGCAGCTTCTTCAACGTGCCAAGCTTGCTGATCGCCCGCTGCTCGGCGTGGTCGCGCACGGAGCAGGTGTTGAGCACGACCAGGTCTGCTTCCTCGGGCGCCGTCGCCTCCGACCAGCCGAGGCGATCGAGTCCCGCAGCGAGCTTGTGCGAGTCCGCTTTGTTCATCTGACAGCCGACGGTCCAGACGTGGTAGCGCATAGCAGTGTGTCCACCTGATGGGCTAGAAGCTGGATGCTGGAAGCTCGAAGGCGGCTGATCTAGCTTCCAGCTTCCAGCCCGTTCGCCTGGCCCCGGCCAACGTTCACCAACTGGCGGAGGGAATGGGATTCGAACCCATGACCCAAGTTTCCCCAGGTAACCGCTTAGCAGGCGGCCGCACTAGACCTCTATGCGATCCCTCCGCTGGATTCTACCACGCGGCAGCAGGCGCCTCCAAACCAGAGGCGCGGCCCTCGCTCCCGCATTTTCTTCCAGAAGACGGCGCTTAGGGGGCTTGACAGGACTGCCTGCGATATGCCATCATAGTGCCACCATCACGCAGTCACGCCGAAGGCATCTGGCCCCCAGGAGCACCGTCATGGACTACAACCCGCTCTCCCCCGAAGTTCGCCTCGACCCCTACCCCTACTACGAAGAGCTGCGACGCGACCACCCCGCCTATCTGACGCCTCTCGGCGCCTACGCCATCAGCCGCTACGACGACGTGAACTACCTGCTCATGAGCCCGCAGCTCTTCTCCTCGACGGCGATGCCCACCTTCAACATCAACGACCAGCCAGTCGCCACCGTCATCAACAGCGACCCGCCTGACCACACGCGGCTGCGCAACCTGGTCAATCGCGCGTTCACACCGAAGATCATCGCCGACCTCGAGCCGCGCATCCGCGAAATCACAGCGCAGCTCATCGACCGCGTCGCGGCGGCGGGCGAGATGGACCTCGTCGCCGACCTGGCGACCCCGCTGCCCGTCACCATCATTGCCGAGCTGCTCGGCGTGGAGCCGGAGCGTGGCGAGGACTTCAAGCGCTGGTCCGACAACGTCGTCCTCCAGATCGGCGCCAGTCAGGAGGACGCCGAGCGCATGGATCAGGAGCTGGAGGGCTTCAGCGAGTACTTCCAGGACGCGGTCGAGGAACGCCGGCGCCACCCGAAAGGCGACGTGATCAGCGCCCTCGTCCGGGCGGAGGAGCAGCAGCAGGCCCTCACCTCTGATCAGGTGCTCGGCTTCATCGGCCTGCTGCTCATCGCCGGCAACGAGACGACGACGAACCTGCTCGGCAACGCGATGCTCGCGCTGCTCCAGCACCCCGACCAGCTCCGCCTGGTGCTCGAAGAGCCGTCGCTCATCCCGAACGTCGTTGAGGAGGCGCTGCGTTACGACGCGCCCGTCCAGTTCCTGTTCCGCGTCACCACCCGGGAGGTCGAGATCGCCGGCACGAAGCTGCCCCAGGGCGCGGCGGTGCTGCCGCTCTTCGGGTCGGCCAACCGCGACGACCGGCGCTACCCCAACGCGGCGCGCTTCGACGTGACCCGTGACGCCCAGGGGCACGTCGCCTTCGGGCACGGCATCCACTTCTGCCTGGGCGCCCCGCTCGCCCGGCTTGAGACGCGCATCGCGCTCGAAGCGCTCCTCTCGCGCCTGCGTAACTTCGCGCTCGCCGATCCGCAGGTCGAGCGTATCGACTCGATCTTTTTGCGCGGCCCGAAGCGGCTGCGCCTCACGTTCGAGCCGGCCGCGGTCCCGGCCGAGGCATAGCGATGGAAGGACTCACGTTCCGCAAGGCCACGGCCGCCGATACCGACCGCATCGCCGAGATCATCCACGGCGAGCCGGGCCAGGAGGCGACCGCCATCTGCGGCTGCGAAGAGGGGGCGCGGGCGTTCGGCATGGCGATGGTGCGCCTACCCGATAGCCCGCAAGGCTGGCAGCGCACCGTCATCGGCGAGATGAGCGGCGCTGTCGTCGCCGTCCTCCAGGCCGGCCATCCGCCGTTCGAATTGCAGGTGACGCCCCAGCTCCTAGGGCTCGCGCTTCGCTCTCTTGGCGTCAGCGTGATCACCGCGTACCCGCGCTGGCGGGCTCGAATGCGCGTCCAGGTGGCGCCGCCCGGAGGCTCGTACCACGTCGAGGAGTTGCATGTCGACTCGTCCTGCCGGAACCGCGGCATCGGGGGCGCACTGCTCGGCTACGCCGAGGCTGAGGCGCGCGAGCGCCGCCATCGCCTCATGTCGCTGAGCACGACGACGATCAACCCCGCCCGTCGCCTCTACGAGCGCCACGGCTTTCGCGTCGTCGAGACGCGCACCGACCGAGCGTACGAGAAGCACACCGGCATCGCCGGGCGGCATCTCATGGTGAAGGAGCTGAGCTGATGGAGTTTCGCACCGACAGCATCTTCGAGGCCCTGAAGAGCCCCCTCGCCCTCGTCAACAACGACGAACGGCGCGTCCAGCTCGAACAGTACGTCGAGGCGGCGCGCCTGCCGCTGGAGCGCTCGGTGTTCGACCTCCTCTCGTCGTTCGGCGACGCGGTGAACGAACGCGTAGCGCCTCGCTACCAGGTCGCGCTCAGCTACCGGCCGGGCGCGCTGGAGTTGGATGTACGGGCACAGACGCAAGAGGAGCCGGAGGCGCCGGAGCAGGTCTGGACGCTGGCCGAAGGCGAGGTGGAGAAGATCACCCTCCGCCTGCCCGGCGAGCTGAAGGAACTGGCGACCGAGGCGGCGGCCAAGGCTGGCCTCTCCGTCAATAGCTGGTTCGTGCGCGTGCTAGCGCGCGCCCTCCGTAACGCAGAGGGCGCGGACGAGCCGCCGACCGACTGGCGGCGACACCGACGCCGCGGCCGGCACGACGAAAGCCCGCCCGGCATCGGTCGCAAGCTGACGGGCTGGGTTGGCCCGGAATCCTAGCAAGGGAGGAGAAACATGGACGGTTTCCACTGGTTCACGGGCGGGCTGCTCATCGAGCAGAGGCTGCGCGACCTCGCCGACGAACGCGAACGCTGGCTGCTCGAACGGGAGGCCCGCGCCGACGGCCACGCCGGCCTTCGGGTGGCGCTGGCAGCGACGCTGGTGCGCTGGGGCTTGCGACTCGACCCGACGGCGGGCGAGCGAGCGGCCGCTCCGGCGGGCGCGCTGCGAGAGGCGGCAGCGAGGCGGGCGACATGATCAGGCTGACCATCTTCGTCATCGCGCTCCTCCTTGCCGTCGGCGCCATCGACGCGACGGCGCCCTGGCTGGTGACACTCGCCGTCCTCGCCGGCATCGAGGCGTTCCGCCCGCGTTGGTTCGGCGGACGCCGGCTGCGCCGGCGCTGGTTCACGAAGCGCTGGCAGAGCGAGCCCGACTGGTAGCGAGCACGCATGGAGTACATCCGGACGCTCACCCGCGAGTTCGACGTTGGCGACCGTGTCGAGCTGCGGGTGGAGAATCGGGCGGGGCTGATCGCTGTCCGCGGCGAGGAGACGCAAACGGTCCGCGTCGAGGTCGTGGCCCGGCTCTGGGGCGAGAGCGAAGAGGAGGCCGACGACCAGGCCGAGCTGATCGCCCGCGGCATCCAGCATGACGCCGGCCACGAACGCGTCGCCATTCGGGCGCCGGCGTTGCTCCGCCCGGCGTCGCTGCTGGCGCTGTTTGGCCGCGGGCCGCGCATCGATTACCAGCTCACGGTCCCGCGCGCGACCGCCACCTGGCTCATCAGCCGCAGCGGCCGCATCGAGGCGGCCAACCTGAGCGAGCCGCTAACGATCGAGGCGCGCAGCGGGCGCGTCGCCGTCTCCGACATCGCCGCCGACATCTCGGTGAAGGCGCGCAGCGGCGCCGTCCAGGCGGAAGCAATCGCCGGCTCGCTGAGCGTCGAATCGAGCAGCGGGCGCGTGCAGGCGCGCGACTGCCGGGGCGACGTGAGCGTCCAGGTGCGCAGCGGCTCCGTGCAGGCCGAGGGCGTGCACGGCGACCTGCGGGTCGAGACCCGCAGCGGCGCCATCGCTGCCGCCGATGTCGGGGGCGGCGTCTTCGCCCGCGCGCGCAGCGGGACGGTCCGCTACGAAGGCGCCGTGAGGGGAGACGTCGATATCGAGGTCATGAGCGGGGCCATCCGCCTCGCCGTCGACCGGGACAGCGCGTTCTTCCTGGACGCGGAGAGCCTGCAAGGCTCCGTCCGCTCAGACTTGCCCTTGCGCCAACCGACCGGCGGGCGCGCCTCCGGCCCGCCGGCGCCCACCGTGCGCCTGCGTACGCACTCCGGCGCCATCCACCTCACGCCGCGATAGGGGCGACCGCGAGGTACACTGAGAACGATGACGACGCATCGCGTCACCGACGCCGACCTGGAGCGCTGGGTCCAACGCGGGCTGATCTCCGCCCAGCAACGCGAGGCGATCGCGCTCGATCTAGAAGCCGAGCGTCCGGCGGAAGGGGCGCTCAACCTGACCACGCTCCTCTACTACAGCGGCGGCCTGCTGGTGCTGCTGGCTTACGCCATCTTCCTGGGTTTCCGATGGGAGGAGCTGGACCAGGGCGGCCGGATCGCCATTTCGGCGGCCTCGATCGCCTTCTACGCGGTGGCGTCGCAGGTCCTCCTGCGCAGCGCCCGCTACCAACTGCCGGGCGAGCTGCTCCAGACAGTGACCGTAGCCATCGTGCCTCTCTTCGCATTCGCCCTGCTGGCCGCCGCCGGCTGGTGGCCGAAGGAGCTGGAGTTCCCGTATTCGCGTGCGGAAGAGGAGACGTACCAGCGGGACCTCGCCTGGGCGCGGATGGCGTTGCCGGGGCGACGCTGCTGGTCGCGCTGGCGGCCTTCTGGTGGTCGCGCTCCCCGTTCATGCTCGCGACGGGGGTGGTCTCGTTTTCGTCGCTCGCCGTTGACGCGAGCCTGCAGATCCAGACGCCGGGAACGGACTACGACTGGCACACGTCGCAGACGCTGGCCGTCGCCGCCATCGGCGCGTCGACACTGGTGGTGGGAGTGGTCGTTCGCGGCCGCACCGCCCGCGACTATGCGCTGTGGCTCTACGTGATAGGGCTGGCGGGGCTGGCCGTGGGGCTGGGCGTTGAGACGTTCGATGACGGGCCGGGTTGGGGCGCCCTCTGGATGGCGACCTCGCTGGTCGTGCTGGGACTCTCGATCCCCCTTCAGGAGCGGCTCTTTGCGGCGGCGGGCCTCGCCGGGGTGTTCGCCTACCTGGCCAGGCTGGTGTTCGACGTCTTCGAGACGGCCAACGCTGCGCTCGCGTTAGTCGTCGTAGGCTTGTTGGTGCTGGGCGCTGGCATGCTTTACCAGCGCCTCACGCAACGCGCCTTCTCGCGGCCCGAAGGCGGCAAGCCGGCCGCCTAGCCCGCCGCCACGATCGACTGCACCTGCTCCGCGTGCTCGCGATCGTGGTGCCACTCGTTCTCCAGGATGCTGAGCACGCTGTACTCCTCGTGGCCGATGACGCGCAGCCGGTAGAACGACTCCTCGTCGACCCCGTCGAACGCCGAGAGCAGCGCCCCTCGCGAGGCCTCGAGCTGGCCAGCGGCGTCCGCGGCTGAGGCCGGCGCGCTCCCGCTGACTTCGCCCTGCTCGACCGGCAGGTCGCGCAGGTGGTTGACGAGGCGGCTGTAGAGCCACTCCGACTGGATGAGGTGCTCCAGCACCCGGCCGACGGTCCAGCCGCCGCGCCGCCCGCGGCCGAAGTCGTCGTCGCTCAGCGCGTTCACGACCGAGAGGAGCGCCTCGCGTGCGCCGTCGAGCTCGCGCTGGGCGTTCGTCAGGTCCTGTTTGAATTCGCTCGTCATGAGAGAGGCCTCCTGAGGGTATATCTGGCTCTAGCAGCGTACTGAAAAAAGGGGGAGTGCAGAGGGGCGCAGCCCTGGCGCCTGCCCTGAGCGGAAGCGAAGGGCCGGGGTCTGGGGTGTCCCCCAGATTCAGCAACCTCCTCTGGGCGGGTGGGTGGGAAGGAGGGCGTATCGTTTTTCAGCACCCTGCTAGATCAGCCCCGCGTCGCGCAGGACGCGCTCGGTGGTCGCGCCGATCTCAGCGGGCGATTCGCAGATGACGGCGCCGGCTGCGGCCAGCGCCTCGCGCTTTGCCGCGGCGGTACCGGTGTCGCCGGCGATGATGGCGCCGGCGTGGCCCATGCGCCGGCCGGGCGGCGCCGTCGCGCCGGCGATGAACGCGACGACGGGCTTGCGCATGCCCCGCAGGTACTCCGCCGCCTCCTGCTCGGCGCTGCCGCCGATCTCGCCGATGAGCACCACGGCGGCGGTCTCCGGGTCCTGGTCGAACAGCTCCAGCGCCTCGCGCTGCGTCGTGCCGATCACGGGGTCGCCCCCGACGCCGACGCAGGTCGACTGGCCGATGCCGTGCGCCGTGAGCTGCGCCACCGCTTCGTAGACCAGCGTCCCGCTGCGGGAGACGACGCCGACAGCGCCCGCCGAGAAGACGTCCGAGGGCATGATGCCGACGCGACATTCGCCGGCGGTGATCACGCCCGGACAGTTGGGCCCGATGAGGCGGGTGCCGCCGCCTCGGAGCGCGCGCTTCACGGTGACCATGTCGAGCGTCGGGATGCCTTCGGTGATGCAGACAACGAGCGGGGCGCCCGCGTCGGCCGCCTCCAGGATAGCGTCGGCGGCGTAGGGGGCGGGCACGAAGATCAGGGAACAGTCGGGCTGCGTCTCGCGCGCGGCGTCGCGCACCGTGTCGAAGATCGGCGCGCCCTCGAACGAGCCGCCGCCGCGCCCGGGTGTGACGCCGGCGACGACCTTCGTGCCGTACTCCATGCAGCGCTTGGCCTGGAAGCTGCCCTCGCGGCCGGTGATCCCCTGGATGAGGACGCGGGTGGACTGATCAACTAGGATGCTCACACTGCTCCCCTCCCATGGGCGAACCGAAAGCCTGCCGCAGCGGCGATGAGCGTCAAGATCAGGCCGCCGACAATGATGCCTAACGGGGGGTCGTTACCCGACCCATCGGGGCCGGATCCGAGAACTGGCAGGCCCTGCGCGCCGGGCAACGAAGCCATCCGTTCCAACGCCCGACGATACCCAGGATCGTCGGGCGAGTCGCCGAGGAAGAACGTGTCGAGGCGATTCAAACGGTAGGTGCCATCATCGTTGCGCGAGAGTCCCATGATGGCGTGCTTACCCGTCGGATCGAAGTCGAATGCACCGCAAGTACCGGAACTCCCTATCCAGCGGTATTCGGAACTTCCTCCCGATGGGGGTGCTAGTGATCCTGGGTCGACCATCGCGATCGTTGTCGTGGACACGGTGCCCTTGATCACGCGCGTCACGGCCATGTCGACTCGGATGGGCACGTACGAATCCCGGAGTATCTCGACTTCTTGGGGCAAGACCTCATAGCCCAGAAGGCGTCCCTCGACCACGACATCGGATAGGGCAACGGAGTCGCGATCCGGAGCGTCGCTACAGCCGTAAACAGTTTGCGAAGGAGGTGCCAGGCCAACAAGGAGTCCACTGGCTACCAGCACCAGAGTAACAACTATCCGCCACACATCATGACCTCCCAAGCTTTCTGCCACGCGATGAGCTGGCGAAATCCTCGACCCTCGACCCTGACCCTCGACCCCCGTTCGTCACTTACTCTTCCCCTTCTTCTTCGCCCGCGCGCGCGCCGCCCCGGCGCCGCCCTTCACGTAGTCGTAGGCCGACTGCACGCCTTCGATGGCCGAACCGACGTCGTCCGCCTTCTCGAGATTGAGGCGCGTCCACTCGCCGAAGCCGCGGCCCTGCGGGCCCTGGAAGAGGGCGCCGGCCTTGCGTGCCAGCATGTCCTGGCGGGTGCGGTCCGGCAGCTTCGCCACCAGGCCGTCGGCGACCCAGAAGGCGAACATGCGGCCGCGCACCAGGTAGGCGGTGGTGCCCATCATGTTCGTGGGCGTCACGTCGCCGCGTGCCGTGATGTCGGCCTCCACCTGTTCCCGTAGCGCGGCGTCGAGCGCCACCGTCACGCCCCCGTCCCATCGATGCGCCACGAGCCGTCGACACGAACCAGGCGGTAGGCGGCCTCCAGGTCCTGGTCGCGCCAGGAGTAGCGAATGGTCGTTATCGCCGAATCGCCGGACACGCGGACGGAGGTGATCCGCAGCTCCTGGATGCGGTCGTCCGCGGTCAGCCCGGCCAGGCGCTGCTCCAGCTCCGGGGCGGACGCGGCGCGAAGTGTCGACTGCATGCCCCGTTCCGTCAGCACCGCCTCCAGCGCGAGGGCGTCGTGGGCGTTCAGCGCGTCGACGTAACTCGCGACGGCGGAGCAAACGCCCGCCTGCTCTCGACACGTCTCCGCGATGTCGCCTTCGTCGGCGACGAAGACCAGCGTCAGCGTGAGCATGACGGCCAACATGACCACCCCCGCCCCGAAGAGCGCGAGCACGACCCGGGAGCCCGGGACGCCTGAGCGCTCGCGAGGAAGCGACGGCGCGTTGGCCTGAGATGAGGTCATCGA
>Ga0247727_10012914_pt1 | contig 14200 bp, 14 predicted proteins | sample WisWelCaveWW1625_FD_202498 | JGI IMG/M metagenome (GOLD analysis project Ga0247727, IMG submission 202498) | Biofilm microbial communities from Wishing Well Cave, Virginia, United States - WW16-25 | ecosystem: Environmental > Aquatic > Deep subsurface > Groundwater > Cave microbial mat | place... | reverse complement strand
TAGATGAACGTCTCGTCACTTAGCAAACCGGCGGCGCGGGAAAGATAGGCCTCGGCGAGCATACCGAGCAGCACGGCTTCACCATGCCGCAGCAGCCGATAATTCGTCGCGGCTTCCAAAGCGTGTCCGACGGTGTGCCCAAAATTTAACAACGCCCGTTCGCCGGTCTCCCGCTCATCTTGCGTGACGATGGCAGATTTGATTTCACAACTGCGACGGATGGTTTGGATCAACGCAGCGTGGTCAAGCTGCAAAAGTTTGGGCAAAGAGGTTTCCAGAAAGGCGAAATATTGAGAATCCCGAATGAGCGCGTGTTTGATGATTTCCGCGAGGCCGGAAATAATTTCGCGTTTGGGCAGCGTTTTTAATGTTGACGTATCGATCCAAACGAGGCGAGGCTGATGGAAGGCGCCTATCATGTTTTTGCCGAGCGCGTGATTGACGCCGACTTTGCCGCCGATGCTGGCGTCCACTTGCGCCAACAGGGTCGTCGGGGCTTGCACAAATTCGATGCCGCGCATAAAAGTCGCCGCCACGAAGCCCGCGAGATCGCCGATCACGCCGCCGCCGAGCGCGATCACCACCGTGCGGCGATCGCAGCGCCGGCGCAACATCTCGCCGAAAATGCGTTCCGCGGTCTTGAGATTTTTATGGCGCTCGCCGTCGGCAACCACGATTTTATCCGCTTGCAGTTTCGCGGCGCGCAAACTCGTCAGCAGCGCCTCGCTGTAATGGCGATCAACTACGGTGTTCGTGATCACCACGAATTTTTCGCCGATCTTGTAAAGTCGAAGCAGCTCGCCGAGTTTGGCGGGCTCATCCGTCGTCATAAAAATGGGATAACTACGTGCGCCAAGATCGACTTTAAGGGTTTCCACAAGAGTATCTCTGAGTTATTTTGATTTATGACAAAAAAACAATTACCCAACTGAAAAGCAAAAGCATTAGACGACATAATTTAGAGACAAAATGATTGGATATTTTTTATTTCGTGAAATTATTTTGTCACTTAATCATTTTGTCATTAATTGCTTCTGTCTTAATCCGCGTCCAAAGTTTTTTGGGTTGCAACTCGTGTTAGGAAATAATGGCCTGATGGAATAATTCTTCGGCGATATTTCCCCCCGTGATGATGAGGACGATCGGCCTCCCCGCTGCCGCAATTTTATTTTCGAGAATCGCCGCCGCCCCGACCGCCGCCGAGCCTTCCAAGCGCCAGCCTTGTTGAAAATAAAATTCCCGCATCGCCGCACGAATGCTGTTTTCCTGAACAAGCATGACGCCGTCGCCATATTTTTGCATGATCGGCAAAAGCTTGGCGCTCGCGAACCGGCCGGTCAACCCGTCGGCAATGGAGCCGGCAATCGGCGTGTCAATCACTTTGCCAAGCGCGAGCGCGCGCGCCGTTGCCGGCGAAGCTTCGCTTTGCACGCCGATAATCCTGCTCTGCGGCGATGAGGATTTGACGGCAAGCATAATTCCCGCCATAAGGCCGCCGCCGCCGACCGGAACGACGACGCACATCGGCGGCGGGATTTTCTCCAACAACTCCAGGCCCATCGTGCCTTGCCCGGCGATCACTTCGTCCTGTTCATAAGCATGAACGAAGGGAAGATTTTTTTCTTGCGCATACGCTTTCCCGATCGCGTCGGCTTCGTCATAATCATTGCCGGCCTGCTGCAACGTGGCGCCGAGTTGCCGGAGCTTGTTTATTTTTAACGGCGAAGCCGCCGACGAGACAAAAACCGTCACCGCGCCGCCGAGCCACTGCGCCGCCTGCGCCACCCCAAGCCCGTGATTGCCCGCCGAAGCGGTCACGATCCCTTGCGCCCGCGCCGCCGCATCAAGATGCAATAAAGCGTTCGTCGCCCCGCGAATTTTAAATGAGCCGGTGCGCTGGAGATTTTCCAATTTCGCGTAAACCGGAACCCCGGCTTTCTTTTCCAGCCATGGGCAGCGCAACAACGGCGTGGGAGAAATGTAGGGCTTGAGGTTAAGGCGCGCGCGTTCGAGGTCGATGAAATTGAGCATGCTCATTCTTATAAAAAGACGGCATAAAAGTCAAGGAATAATTATGGAGTTTGCAAAAATCATTTGCATTCTTTGCCGACTTGTCGTATTTTATAGTTCGCTTTGGAGGCGAATTACCTACCACAGGAGGTGAATCCACAAAATTATTTCTCATCAAACAACGGAGGAGAAGTTATGCGATTTGTACGCGGTTTAGTCGCGCTCGCCACAATCCTTTTGCTTTCCAGCCATTCCGCGTTGGCGGCCGGCGGCACGATCAAAGGCAAAGTCGCCGATGTGAGCGGCAACGCCATTCCTGCCGCTCAAATTCTGATTCAGGGCACAAACATGGGCGCTTCGGCAGACGCCAACGGCGAGTATGTCATCAAAAACGTCCCGCCGGGAGCGTATGTGGTGCGCACGCAAGTCATCGGCTATCAACCGAAAAGCGCCTCGGTCAAAGTCAAAGCGGATGAAGTTGTGGCCCTGGATTTTTCTTTAGAGGAAGGCCTCATCGAATTATCGGCCCTGATCACGATCGGCTCACGCGCCGTACACGCGGCCGCCGACCAACTGGCCGTTCCGGTTGATGTTTTTTCCATCTCCGAAATCCGGCAAAGCGGCGCTTCGGAAACCAATCAGATCATTCAAAATCTCGCGCCGTCGTTTAATTTTCCGCGACCGAGCGTGGCCGACGGCACCGATTCCGTGCGTCCGGCAACTTTGCGCGGCCTCGGCCCGGATCAAGTTCTCGTGCTCGTCAACGGCAAGCGCCGTCACACTGGTTCGCTGGTGAATGTGAACGGAACCGTCGGCCGCGGCTCCACCGGCGTCGATTTGAACGCGATCCCGGCGAGCGCCATTGAAAACGTCTCCGTGTTGCGCGACGGGGCCGCGGCGCAATACGGCTCCGATGCCATCGCCGGCGTCATTGGCCTCTCGCTGCGCTCCGGGGTTTCGCCGTTGACGGTCTCCTTAAAAGTCGGCGCGACCACGCACGACTCGAAAACGCTGGAGAGTGACCCAAGTTTTGATCTCGGATTCGGTGATGGTGAATTGCTTGATATCGGCGCCAATTACGGCTTCGCCGTCGGCAAAGGCTCGATCTTTGTGGCCGGCGAATATCGCGACCGCAACCCCACCAATCGCGCCGGCAGAGATCCGCGCGATCAAATCGTCACCGGCGACGCCGCCACCAACACGGTGACGCAACCCAATCATCATTGGGGCGATGGCAAAGCCCGCGATTGGATGTTTTTCGCCAACGCCAATTTTCCGCTGTCGGAAAGCAGCAGCAACAAGTTTTACGCGTTCGGCGGTTACAGCCATCGTTTCGGTTCGCACGCCGGTTTCTTTCGTCGCTCGTTGCAAGCGCAAAACTGGACGCAAATTTACCGGGACGGTTTTCTGCCCACCATCGAGCCGGATATTGCTGATTATTCCGGCACCGCCGGCTTGCAAGGCGTGGCCAACGGCTGGATTTACGACGTGAGCGCGCAGCTCGGCCACAACAAATTCGATTTCAATATCGTCAACTCGCTCAACACTTCGCTCGGGCCGTCGTTAACGAGTGCCACCGCGCCCGCCACCATTGCCAATCAAAAGGAATTTTATTCCGGCGGATTCCGTTTGACGCAATATTTGGCCAATGCCGATTTTACCAAACAGTTTGACGTCGGCCTGCCCTCGCCGTTTAATTTTGCGCTCGGCGCGGAATTTCGCCGGGAGAATTATAAAATCGCTGCCGGTGAACTCGCCTCGTATATCGACGGCAAAGTTCCCAACCGCAGCGGCGGTCGAGCGGCCGCGGGCGCGCAGGTTTTCCCCGGCTTCAAGCCGGACAATGAAGTCGATGCGTCGCGCAACAGTTTTGCCTTTTATGCCGACCTCGAGGCCGGTCTCATCCAAAACGTTCTGGTCGGTGTGGCTGGACGCTTCGAGAATTATGATGATTTCGGCAGTACGCTCGACGGCAAATTGGCCCTGCGCTGGCAACCGGCCGGGCCGTTGGTTTTTCGCGGTGCTGCCAGCACCGGTTTCCGCGCGCCATCGCTCGGTCAAATTTATTTCAATGCGACCAGCACGAATTTTTTGTTAAATACGGCAACGGGGCTCGTTGAGCCTTTCGAGGTTGGCACGTTTCGCGTGGACAGCCCGATCGCGCAAAAACTCGGCGCTTCACCATTGCAGCCGGAAGAGTCCGTGCATTTCAGCGGCGGCGTGGCGGTCGATCCGCTTCCCAATCTGCAACTGACCGCGGATTATTATCGCATCAACATCGATAATCGCATCGTCTTCTCGGAAAATTTTACCGGCGGCGCTTTCAAAACACTTCTTGACCCTTTCGGCGTCAACGGCGCGCGTTTCTTTACCAATGCCATTGATACGAGAACGCAAGGCGCGGATTTTACCGCCAATTTGCGCCTCAATATCGGCGAAGCCAACACGCTGAAATTTTCCGCCGGCGCCAATTTTACCAACAATAAAATTACCGGCACGGTGCCGAATCCGAAACAACTCGCCGGTTTCGAGGCGATCCTATTTGGCGATTTGGAACGCATTAGATTGCAAGACGCCCAACCCAAAAACAATCTGAAATTTTCGACGACTTATTCCGCCAGCCGTTTCAATGCGTTGGTGCGCTTGAATTATTATGGCGAGTATGAAAGCATCGAACGCGGCTACTCCAAAGGCCGCACCGAGCAAACCTTCGGCGCGGAGGATGTTTGGGACGTGGAAGCCGGCTACAAATTCGGCAATCTCAATATTACCGCCGGCGCGCAAAACGTTTTGGACAATTTTCCCGATCGCAATCGGTTCGAAAGCGCGACGATAGATCGCTCGAACCTCGGCATTTTTCCGTATCCTGGAGCAAGCCCATTTGGGATGAACGGACGGTTAATATATGTGAAGACGACGTACAGCTTGTAAAAAAAGATAAAGGGATAAAAAGGCCAAAAGGAAAAGGCGACGCCCGCAAGGGGAAGCGGCGTTCAAGCTCTTTTTGGCATGAGCAGGCGCAATGGCAGACAACTCCGAGGGTTGTCTGCCATTGTTTTTACGGCAAAGGTTTTTTCTACGGATAGCATTTGGCTCAGTATTTATAAGAGTTTTATAATGATGCCGCCATTTAACGTTTTTATCCGTTGGTCGTTTTTTTATCCGTTGGGAATTTTTTAAAAGCTTTTTAGGTTCCTGCCACTAAAGGGCCCTTGCGGGCTCGCCCGGCTTATGTGACTCGTTCCACCACCGCCGCAAAAAAACCATCGGTGTTATGTTGATGCGGAAAAAGATGAAGCGCGTTTCCCTCGGCGAGATTAGAAAGGTGATAGCGTTGCAAAATCGTGGCGACGGCGCTCGCATGAAAATCCGCATGTTGTGCCAGAAATGATTGCACCACCTCCTCATTTTCTTCAACGAGCAAACTGCAAGTGGCATACACCAAACGCCCGCCGGGTTTGAGCAGCGGCGCGTAGTGTTTGATGATCTGCTTTTGTTTAATCGCCAGCTCTTGCACCATCTCCGCCGTAATTTTCCATTTTGCATCGGGATTCCTTCGGAACACACCGGTGCCGGTGCAGGGCGCATCAATCAAAATCGCGTCCATCGTGCCGAGCAAGTTCGCCGGAATTTCATCCGCTTGCAAATGCTGCACGCGAATATTGTGAATGCCGCAGCGGCGCGCGCGTTTGCGGAGGTTTTCCAATCGTTGCGGCACGACGTCGAACGCCCAAATCTTGCCGCGATTTTTCATCAGCGCCGCGAGATGCAAAGTTTTTCCGCCGCCGCCGGCGCAAACATCGGCCACGCGCCAGTTGGGTTTCGGATCGACCAAAAGGGAAATAATTTGGCTGCCTTCGTCTTGCAGCTCAAACCAGCCTTCTTTAAATAGATCAAGCCCAAAAAGATTGGCGCGTTTTTTTAAATGAATGCCGTCCGGCGAAAGTGTTGTGGGCGCGCATTCGTGGCCGTGTTTTTTAAATTCTAATAAGCAGGCTTCGCGAGTCGTTTTCAACGTATTCACCCGAATCGTCAGCGGCGGCGGCAGATTGAGCGACTCCAACAAGCGTTCCGTTTCATGGCCGCCGAGTTGTTGTTGTAATTTTTCGACGAGCCAATCCGGAAAGGAAGTCCGAAGTCCAAGGCTTTGTTGTCCGAGGGCGGTGGCGTCCGCGGTCGTGAGCGCGGTGAGGTGTGCTGATGAAATAGGTAAAACATAAGCGTACAACGTTTCAGGCGAGATCTTTTCAAAATAGCGTTTATAGGCTGCAAAAAGCCACGCCGGGTCGCTGGCGGCCTCTGGTTTTACTTTGCCAATAAAAAATTGCAAAAGTCGAAGATGCCGCAAAATTCCGTAAACACTTTCCGCCAATTCGCGGCGATCATGCGAGCCGAGATAACGGCGCTGCCGAAAAAACGTGTCAATCAAATGATCGGCCGGACGGGAGTCGCTTAACAAAATTTCGACCAACTCAACCGCATGTCCGGCAAGGGATGAAGGTTTCATGTATCCCCATCGTACATCTTTTTCGGATACATGTCAAGCATTTTTTCGAGAAGGTGAAGTCCGACTTGGGCAGCAAGGTTTTGCAAATTGAAAAGCTGTCGTGCCCAAGTCCGACTTCGCCTATCATCGCAAGTAAATCATCTTCCGCGCTTGCGAGAATGAACCGGCGCGCAAGCGATACCAATAAACCCCGCTCGCGACGCGCACCCCGAGTTCATCTTTTCCATCCCAGCGCGCTTGATGCGTGCCGCGGGTTTGCGCGCTTCGCATTAATGTTTTGATTTTTTTCCCGATGGCGTTATAAATCGCCAGCTCGACATGGGCAGTCTGCAAAAGTTGATAACGTATCGTGGTCGAGAGATTTCCTCCGCTCGGGGCGGCCGCCTCGCCGAAGAACGGATTCGGATAATTTTGTTCCAACACAAATTGCGCCGGGACCTCAACTTTTTCCGCCGCAACATCGGACACGTTTAAATTGCTAAACACATGCGCTGCACCGGAGTCGGTATCATGATCATCGTCGTACCACGCGCCGACAATCGCCTGGCCTCCCGATAGAGCAACGGCCACGCCGAATTGATCATCCACCGCGCCGTCGTTGGCGGTCAGCTTATTTTGTAAAACCCAATTCGTTTGCACGCGCTTAAAAAGATAGGCCGAGCCGGAATTGCTGCCCTGGTCATCATCTTGATTCGCGCCGATGATCGCTTCATCGCCGGCAATCGCCACACTGGCGCCGAACATGTCCTCGGCCGCGCCGTCAATCATCACCAGCTTGCTTTGTTGCAGCCAACTCGTTCCCGTGCGCTTGAAAACATACGCCGAGCCGGAGTTGCTGCCTTTGTCATCGTCCTGCTTCGCGCCGATCACGGCGTATTCTCCAGAAAGAAAAACCGCGCCGCCGAACGCATCGCCGGACGCGCCGTCATTGGCGAGCAGTTTAGCTTGTTGCGTCCAAGTGGCGCCGTTAAAAAAGAAAACATAAGCGGCATTCGCGCCGGGCGCGCCAACAAGAAGATGATTGCCGGAAAGCGCCACGGCGCCGCCGAAAAGATTACCGGCAGCCAGCTCGCTGGGCGCCAGTTTCGCGTGTTCATTCCAAACGGCGCCCGTGCGCTTATAAACATAAACCACGCCGGCGCCGCTACTGACGCCCCACGCGCCGACTGCGGCGTAATCGCCTTCGATCGTCACGGCATAACCAAACTCTTCATCCCGCACCGCATTGCTTTTGGTTAACTTCACTAGCTGCACCCAATTCGCGCCGTCGCGTTTGAAGATATAAGCCGAGCCGGAATTTTTGCCGGCGTGAAAATCGCCCTTCGCGCCGATGATCGCATAATCGCCGGAGATCGCGACGGCCCACCCAAAGCGCAGATAGGAAGTCGCGTCGTTCGCGATGAGTTTTTGTTCTTGCGTCCATCCGTTCGTGTTGCGTTTGAAAACGTACGCCGAACCGGAGTAACTTCCTTTCGGCCGATCGCGGTGCGCGCCGGCCATCGCATAATCGCCGGAGATCGCGACGGAGACGCCGAACTCATCAGAACCCGAGCCGTCGCTCGCGGTGAGTTTGGTGGATTTTAAATTTTGCGCTGCGGCGATATTGCCCAAAAGTATCATTAATAACGCCATCGTAAAATTTCTGACCATGACCATATTCCGTATGACAAATTCAAAAAAGAAATTCGCTGCCGATAATTCAGGCTGAAGTTTATCCTATTAAAGAGAACCAGCTCAGAAGCGCAAATTTTATGCCGACCGTATTGCTCTTAAAGAACTATCCGAAGAAATAAAAAATCCCACCAAAAATTAAATTCTGTGGGATTTTTTTTAGTGGGCGAAAATTCTCTCTGCCGCAACGGATAGCGCCTGAAGGGCGCTACTACAAAATTAATCTTTGAACAACTCCCGCACGATAATATTCCGCTGAATCTGGCTGGTGCCCTCGTAGATTTGAAAAATTTTCACATCGCGCATGAGCTTGGCGACGGGATATTCTTCGATGAAGCCGTAGCCGCCAAAGACTTGCACGGCGTCGACGCAAATTTTCATGGCACATTTGCGCCACTTATAACGGCTTCGGCCCAGGCATAAACACGTTCGGCAATCTTCAGCGCTTCATGATATTCTTCTTCTGTAACCGGCAGAATTCCACCCGGATAACGTGTTTCGACTGCATACACCGTCAAATCCGCAGCTTGCTCAAGTTCGTCTGACCACGGAATTCCCGCTTCTTTCATAAGAGTAATCAACTTGGATAGATTGTGTATAAATGGAAAAACCACTTTCTTTTGAACTAAAACTGCTTTGATTGATTTCTCAACACATTGTTGCAATTGAAAACACAATTCTTCCCAAAGCACACCATCCGGTTTCACCGCCCGACCAAAGATCAGATTGCTGCGTGCTCGTATCATCCAATCCTGCGGCGAGCCCAATTCGTCTTTCTCAGACAGCATAAATTTCCCTCCCTTCTCTTAGAGCCGGATAATAAACCAAACTAAAGTTGTCGCCATATTTTCGAAGATCGCTTTCAGTGGCAACGACGACATCTGTCGTGAAGCCAAATCCCACTAAATGGCGATAGATCAATTGCGCCATCTTTCTGTGATGCACGCCTTCCGGCATAACCACGAGCACATCGAGATCGCTATTCAGCCCCATTTCGCCGCGAGCGGCTGAACCGAAAAGAACGATTTTCAAGGGATGAACCGCCTCGACGATTCGTCGGGTCAACTCTTGAAGTTTTTGCTCATCGGGTTTCATATTCGCATCTTCTTATTCGGTTGTATGAGTGTCGGCAACATAAACGCCTGAAGGCGTAACTACAAACTACTCTTTAAATAACTCCCGCACAATAATATTCCGTTGAATCTGGCTGGTGCCTTCGTAGATTTGGAAAATTTTCACGTCGCGCATGAGTTTCGCGACGGGGTATTCTTCGATAAAGCCGTAGCCGCCGAAGACTTGCACGGCGTCGACGCAAACTTTCATCGCGAGATCGGCGGCGTACGCTTTGGCAAAAGCCGAGTGCATCGTGTTGGGTTGGCCGCTGTCGCATTCCACCGCGGCTTGCCAGACGATCAAACGCGAGGCTTCGACATTCATCGCCATGTCCGCAATCATGTGGCCGACGGCTTGATGCTGCCAAATCGGTTTGCCCATGGTTTTGCGTTCTTTCGCAAATTGCACGCATTCTTCCAATGCCCGGCGCGCGACGCCCACCGCGCCAATGGCGGTCGGCACGCGGCTGCGATCAAAAACTTTCATCGCAATCAAAAAGCCTTCACCTTCGCGGCCAATTAAGCTTGCGGCGGGAATGCGCACGTTATCAAAAATCACCTCGGCGGTATCCGAGGCGCGTTGACCAAGTTTGTCAAACGGTTTGGCCACCGAAACGCCCGGCAGGTTGCGGTCGACGAGAAAACAACTCATGCCTTTGTATTTCGCTTCGGGATTCGTATATGCAAACACGGAAAACCAATCCGCGACCGAAGCATTGGTGATAAACGTCTTCGAACCGTTGAGAATGTAGTGATCGCCTTCGCGCCGCGCCATCGTTTGAATGCCGGCCACATCGGAACCCGCCGCGGCTTCGGAGAGACAATACGCGGCCATCTCGCCTTTTGCCAATCTGCCGCAATAGACGCGCTTTTGCTCTTCGCTGCCGGCCAATAACAGCGGCATCACCGCAAGCCCATTGAGCGTGATGCTCGTGCTCATGCCGGAGCAGCCGTACGCCAGCTCTTCGGTGATAATACATTCATCCAACATCGACAGCGCCGAGCCGCCATACGCTTTTGGAATCGTCATGATCGTCAAACCCAATTCCTGCGCTTTGCGAATCACCGGCCACGGAAATTGATGGCTTTTGTCATATTCTTTCGCCATCGGAATGATTTCGTTGCGCGCAAACTCGCGCGCCATTTGTTGCAGCAGCTTCTGCTCTTCAGTGAGCGTGAAGCTGACGCCGTGATGAATGGATGTGCTTGTCATGTTTTATCCTTTAGAAGTTTGGCTTGTGTCTCATTAGAAAATCCAATATACACCCGCACCGTCAAGAAGTCAAGACCATGCTGAAATTTTTCCTTATTTGAGCAAAACGAGCTTGCGCGTTTGCACGAAATCACCGGCTTGCAAACGATACAGATAAACGCCGGCCGTCATTTTCTCGGCGTTCCACGCAACGCGATGTTTTCCGGCGGCGAGAGGTTTTGTTAGCAACGTTGCGACTTCTGCTCCCATGTTGTTGTAGATTTTCAACGTTGCATATTCGGAGCGAGGCAGAGAAAATTCAATCGTGGTGCTGGGATTGAAAGGATTAGGGTAATTTTGCTCTAAAGAAAAAAATCTTGGTTGCTCGACGGGAGATTCTTTGACCGCGGTCGTTGGCATTGTACTCCGAAAAATTCCAGTGCTATCTAATCCAACAATAACATATCCCTCAGCATCAATGGCAAAACAAGTCACTTCCGCCGTTGGCAAGCCCGTATGGATTCGTGTCCAATTTTCGCCATCATCCGTCGAGAGAAAGACGCCGCTGCGATACGTTCCGGCGAAAATGTATCCATCGGAATTAATGTCGAGTTGAGAGAATGAAATATTCGGTGAAAGATCGAATCGAAGCCAATTTTTGCCATTATCGGTTGAGCGCGTGACACCGCCGGCATTCGTCGCGGCGAAAATATATCCACGTTGATTGATCGCAAGCTTCGAAACACGATTATCAAAAGGCCAATAGTTTTCCTCAAACACTTTTGTCCAACTTAGACCACGGTCAACTGAACGAAAAATACTGCCCGTACGGTTGCCTGCCAATTGGCAACAATTCGTCGCCGCAAAAATATTTCCATTCGGACTTATCGCGAGTGAATTAATATAAGGCTCCAGAAAGCCATCTTGGCGCCAATGCTCTCCCTTATCCATTGAGCGGAAGACGCCTCGATCATATGACCCGGCAAAAATATAACCACTCGAATCGATGGCCAGAGAAAGGAACCCGGCATTGGGCAAACCCGAATTGGCAGGTACCCAATTTTCGCCATTGTCGGCGGAGCGAAAGATGGTCGGCCCGACTCCGGCAAAAATTTTTCCCGGCGCATCAATCGCAAGCGATTGAATGGAATTATACGGCAAACCCCGATGGACCGATATCCAATGCTCTCCATGATCTGTTGAACGAAAAAGGCCGCCGCTGATCGTTCCCACCCAGATATGTCTTTGCGCATTAGTAGCGAGAGTCCTGATCCAATATTTATAAGGCCAGCTCGTCCGTTGCCAGAAATTAGTTTGGGCAAGGGCAATTTTTCCGCTCCATAAAATCAGACTTATGATTAGCCATAACACGAATTTTCGAGATTTCATAGCACACCTTATTCTAATTGGAGACGTTGTGCCGCTTGGTGCGCGCAAAGGCCCGCAACGTTGCCGACAGTTCTTCAAGCTGATGCTTTTTCGTGCCAATAGAACTTAATCTCAGGCAAGCTGTGCGATCTCTGTTTCTTCCAATAAATCAGCAGGATGAAATTGGAGATATTCTCGCACCTCGAGCTGCATGCGATCAATTTCGGCCAAGTAGCCGGATGTTGCCAAGCGGTAGTTGGTGGGATTTGTTTCTTTGCGGCGCAGTTCCGCAACTTGCTTTTGCATGCGGGCGATGCGCTCTAAAGTCACTTGCAATTCATGTTTACTGACAATCATGATGTGAGCTCTGCTGAAGAAAACTGCTCCGCGGAAATCTGCTCAAGAAACCACCACCATGCTGAGGGCGCCGGATTGTGTTGTCTGAGCTTGATGAACTCTGCTTCGCCGCCACACTCCGAGACAATCTGTTCGTTATTTGCCGCGAGCTTTTCGTCAGCAAACAGCAAACGGGCTGCTTGTACGGTTGTTAACTTATTTCTGTGCTCTTCAAGAACATCACGGTTGGTCAACATGTTGAGGGCTTCAAAACGTCCCAAGCCTCGTGGGGCATTGGCGTCAGTTTCGTATGCTTTGAGTAAGTTTTCAATATTCATCATGGGATCAACTCGCTGAGTTTGCCAAGAAGTTTATAACCTTTTGTTGAAGCAAAATAACGCTCGGGGACATCAGGCGGAAAAGCCGTATCCCACAAGCCTTCTTCATCAAAAAATACCGCCCACTCTTCGTGAACGACGAAATAAAGCGTGCCAGACGGAATGTATTCATATACGGTTGAGACAGCAGATTGAAGAACTTCCACGCCTTTCTGAATGAGATCGATTTCAGTTGCGTCCGGAGGAAGATGACCGCGCTTCTTTCGTCTTTGCAAATGACTCGTGATGCTTGCGGGGCCGCCTTTCCATTGACAGGCCAAAGCCTTTTCGTAAGCTTTGCGAAATCTCTCAATGCGATCTTCCATGACCATTTCTCTTCCAGCGTTCCGTCAAAAAACAGTTCTACCACGAAATATACTGAGTTTTTGTTAAGAAGTCAAGTTGTTAAATTGTACTGTTGCATTCATGTTACGCGTTGTGCTGCTGCACAACAGTTTTCTTTTTCGCTCTTTATCTTTTTATCTTTTTTGCTTTACGGCCACCACTTGGCGGTATCGACAATGGCGCGGGCGGTTTCGCGCAGGACCCGCCCGTGCGGGTCCTGCGCGGCAATGACGGGGAGCAGCGCTTGTATGGCTTGGAGAAGTTGTGACCGCTTGGTGCGCGCAAAGGCCCGCAGCGTTGCCGACAGTTCTTCAAACTCAGGTCTTTGGGTTGAACGGCACACGGCTGACCAGCGCGGGGCGAGGCTGGACAGCGCGGTAATGCTCCCTCATGATGACACAGTGTTCTCGCTATTTGGAGCGCCTCTCTTAACAGGCTTTCTGGCAACCGTGGCACGATTTCAACCAAAACTCTGGCGCGAGACCATTCATTAGAAATCGTGCGAACCGCCGCCAACGCTTCTCCAGACACGACAGCCTGATCACGCTCCGGCAACCGCGACGCGATTTTCACTAAAACGATGGCGCGAAACTCTTTATCAGAAATCGCGCGAGCCGCTGCCAACGCTTCTCCAAACACGGCAGCCTGATCACGCTCCGGCAACCGCGGCGCGATTTCCACCAAAATTACAACGCGAACTCTTTCATCAGAAATGGCGCGGGCCGCCGCCAACGTTTCCCCTAACAGAGTCTCCGGCAACCGCTGCGCTAATACCCATAAAACTATGGCGCGAGACTCTTCGTCAGAAATCTCGCGGGCCGACTCCAACTCCTGCTCAAACACGTCAGCCTGATAACGCTCCGGCAACCGCGATGCGATTTCCAAAAAAACTTCAGTACGAGACTTTTTATTAGAAATCCTACTGGCCGCCACCAACGCATGCCGAAGCACGGAAATCCGATCACGCTCCGGCAACCGAGATGCGAATTCCAAAAAAGCTTCAGTACGAGGCCTTTCATCAGAAATCCATCCGGCCAACACCAACGCATCCCGAATCACGACAATATGATTATGCTCCGGCAACCGCGGTGCTAACGCCAACAAAACGCCGGTGCGCTCTTTGTCACTACTAATCTCAAGGGCCGCCCATAGGGCTTCTTTTAATAGGTGCTCAGGTAAGTATCAGGGCTGTTCAGTTCTTCCGTATTCCCCAGTAGTTTAACACTTTTTTGAAATTCAAGCAATTGTCGTACCTTTCTGCGCTGACGTTTTTTACTTGGTT
>Ga0247727_10012913_pt1 | contig 14200 bp, 15 predicted proteins | sample WisWelCaveWW1625_FD_202498 | JGI IMG/M metagenome (GOLD analysis project Ga0247727, IMG submission 202498) | Biofilm microbial communities from Wishing Well Cave, Virginia, United States - WW16-25 | ecosystem: Environmental > Aquatic > Deep subsurface > Groundwater > Cave microbial mat | place... | reverse complement strand
CCAATCAGCCGCAGAGCCTGTGCGAGGAGCCAGCCGGCGCGACTCATGCACGTTTCCAGCACCGTCCCCACGTAGACAACAGTGTTGCCGTCGGCCAGACGCTTGGAGAAGCGCCGGCGAACGGCACCCGGCAGCGCCGCCCAGCCGGCCTCCGGGAGCAGCGCGCGGAAGCGTAGATCGACCATGGCCGCGTCGTCGTCGCGATGTGAGGGCTGGGCCACTTCCGCCCTGCGCGCGGCATTCCCCATGGACATCGGCGCCCCCGATCTGGAACAGCACGGCTACTTCGATTTTGCGCCTGGGAGGAACCTGATGATCCTTGCGCCGAGCCGGATCAGCACAGCGAGCTGCGGCTTCGGGATCGTCAGCATCTGCGCGTACCAGCGGTCCACCGTCTGGGTGAACTCCAGCATCTCCTTCAGGCGCCTGGCCGCGACCGGGTGGACGGAAGCGTCCCCCTCCGCCTCCGCCGCGCAAATTTTGAGCGCCGCCAGCGCGGGATCGATCTCGCGCGCCTTGCGTCCGGCGGCGATGCGCCTGACAAGCTCCCAGATGTCGGACTCGCCTTCGAAATGGTCGCGGCGATCGCCCTTGACCGGGACGCGCCGGATCAGGTTCCAGGCGAGCAGTTCCTTGATGGAATTCGACACGTTCGAGCGGGCGACGCCCAACACGGCGGCTATCTCTTCGGCTGTCAGGGGCCGCTCCGATACGTAGAGCAGGGCGTGGATCTGGGCGACGGTGCGGTTGACGCCCCACTGGCTGCCCATATCGCCCCAGTGCAGCACGAACCGCTCGATCGCGGCCGGGAGCAGTTTTGCTCCATCGGGTATTTTTGATATTTCTGTCATGACAGAAATATCTATCCTAACGAGGCGAATGTCAAGTGTGCCGTCGGCGCCCCGGCGGCCTGAGGCGGGGTGTGACAGTCCATTGGCGGGGAGCTATACGCTTATCGCGGGGTACTGACACTCGGCGTTGCGCGCGGGGTTGCCTGCGGCGAGAGGCGGAACGGCTGAACGGAGGAGCGGCCATGCGCTACGATGCACACCAGCAACCCGACCGCGAGGCCTGGCTGGAGCTCGACGAGAGCGAGCGTATCGACATCGTTATCGCGCATCACCGTCAGACCCGGGTGAGGCTGGAGAACGCCAAGGTTCACGCCGTCACCCACGTGATCATCGAAAACCAGATTGCGCTCGGCGAGCCGCCGCTGGTGTCCGCAACCCTTGACAGACTGATGGACGAGGGCCTCGACCGCCACGATGCCATTCATGCCGTCGGCAGCATCTTCTTTGGCATCATGTTCGATGCACTGCGCGCATCCGACAAGGAGCGCGACTTCAACTTCAACGCGCAATACAGTCGCGAGCTGGCCACGTTGACGGCCGCGAGCTGGCGAGCCCAGGCTGACGAGCCCGCACCGGAAAGCTGAGCCACGCGGACCCGGTGCGGTGGAAAACGGCTCCAGAGCCGATGTGATGCTGGTGGTCGAGGCCGTCCGAAGCTTGGCGAAACCGGCCGCAGGAGGATTGTTCACGATGACGGCGGCTTCTTCCCGGCTACCGGCCATCGATGCTGTGCGCGGCTTCGCCCTGTTCGGCATCCTGGTCGTCAACCTGGCAGTGTTCCATTCCGGGCTCGCCGGCATGAACTTGGGCGGCGGCCTGGGGACGACGGGCTGGCGCAACGGTGTGACCGATGGCGTGATCCTATGGCTGTTCACCGGCAAGTTCATTCTGATCTTTTCGTTCCTGTTCGGATGGGGCATCCATACGCAGTCCGCGCGCGGCGGCGCTTTTCGCGCCCGCTACCTGCGGCGGATGCTTGGCCTGTTGGCGATCGGCGCCATCCACGCCGCCTTCTTCTTCTCCGGCGACATCCTGGTCAGCTACGCAATCCTCGGCCTCTTCATGCTGCGTCCCGTCCGCCGCGACTGGCCGGTTCGCAAGCTGGTGCGCAGCGCGGCGATCCTGCTCGGAGTGCAGGCGGCCGTCCTGCTCCCGCTGGCCGCCTTCGTACTTGCCTCAACCGAGGATCAGTCGTTCGCCGAGTATGCCAGGCGCAGCGCCGAGCTCTATAGAACGGGCGGATTCTGGGAGGTTGTGCCGCAGCGCCTCGCCGATTTCGCCCTCGTCTTGGCGACCGGGATCCTCACCGGCCCGGGCCTTGTGGCCATGTTCCGGCTTGGACTTGCGGCCGCCAAGACGTTCGCGGAGGGGGGACTCGAGGCAGCGCGTCCGCTGGCACGGCGCATCGCTCTGTTCACCCTGATCCCGGGGCTCGCCGGCAACGCGATCTGTGCAGTCGTGGCCGTCGGCGCTCCGGAGCCCTGGGCGTTTAGTGTCAGCGCTGTGCAGAACGCGCTGTTCGCGCCCTTGCTCGCGCTTGGCTACCTCGCCGCGGCGGCCCTGGTCTTGGCGAGTGCAACCGACAGTCGCCTTGTATCCGTGCTCGAAGCTCCGGGCCGCATGTCGCTGTCCGTCTACGTCGGCCAATCAGCGATCATGAGCCTGCTGTTCCACGGGTACGGGCTCGGCCTCGCCAGCTCGATCGGCTCGACCGGGGGGGTCCTCGTTTGCATCGCCGTCTACGCCGCATTGGTCGGCTTCAGCCACCTGTGGCTCGGCGCATTCCGCATTGGTCCGCTCGAGTGGGTCCTGCGCTCGATCACCGAGTGGCAGTGGGTCGCCCTGCGGCCGAGGCACGAGACCCAAGCCGATCCCGCCCCATCCTCTCCGGGAGCGCACAACCTGTAAGGGCGGCGGCTTCGGGCAGAGCTTGTGGCGGGAGCGATTGCAGGATCACTTCCGCCCGACCGCCGCCAGCGCCGCCTCGCGCGCTTTCATGGTGCCGATGTAGCCGCGGTTGTGGGTGGGGCTCACCAGCACCTCGTTGATGCAGACGTGCTTGGGTTGCTTGGCGATGAAGGCGATGAGGTTGCCCATGTCCTCCGGCTGGATCATTCGCGCTAAGGTTTCGGGCGTCTCCGGTATCGGCCGGTTGGCCATGATGGGCGTCGCCACCTCGCCCGGACAGATCACGCAGGAGCGGATGCCGTTCTGGCATTCCTCGAGATTGATGGTGTGGCTCATGGCCACCATGCCGCTCTTGGCGGCCGTGTAGGCTGGACCGGAGACAGGGCTTATGAAGCGGCCGGCCCACGAGGCGGTGTGGATGAAGAGGCCGTCCATCTGTGCCCGCATGATGGGCAGCGCCGCCTGCACCACGTAGAAGGCGCTCAACAGATTGCCCTGGATCACGGTTTCTGCGCTCTCTGCCGACAGCCGCTGCCAGCTGCGATCCGGCACATTTATTCCGGCATTGTTGACGACGATGTCGAGCCGCCCGTGCTCGGCGCGGATGCTATCGGCGACCACCTGCACTGCCGCCGTTTTGGTGACATCGGCCGACCTTACCACGGCTTTACCGCCGGCTTCGCCGATGCACTTGGCCACCGCCTGCAGGGCATCCTTGCGCCGCCCGGTCAGGATCACGGTTGCGCCCTCTCGGGCCAGGGCAAGTGCCGCGGCCTCGCCGATGCCGCTGCCGGCGCCCGTGATCCACGCGATCTTGTCGTTGAGATCTTCCATTCCTCTCCTCCGTGCTCCCTTGCACTCAGTCCTGCAGCCCGCCGCGCAATTGCAGCCATGCACGAGAATCTTGCTCAGGTTGCTCGAATGGATTCGAGATAGGCTCTCAACCGGGACAAGAGCTTCTCTCGTGGGAGCGCCAGCTCTTCGAGCCACGCCTCGGGCAGCTCCGAGACAGTGGCAGCGAGATGTTCCTCTTCGATCGCGGCAGCCAGCTCGCGGATCGAGTGCATCGGCCAAGCAGACCCCGACAGGAAGTGGTTGGGCGGCAATCCGAGGCGCGGCTCGACGACACCGCGCGCAAGACGATCGATCAGCAGGCACGCGCCGAAATCGATGGCCCAATGTGCTCCGGATCTGTCCCGCACAACATTCGGGTTGGCCGCGGTGCGGTCCACGTTCTGGAGCAGCGCGTCAATGCCGCCAAGCCGGCTGGCGAATTGTCCGGGCATCGACGCCAAATCGGCAGCCTTCAAGTCAACGGCATCCGGAATCAAGCGGATGCCGAGATTGAGGCCCGCGCTGCGCTGCACGGCTTCGTAGAATTCATCGGTCCCGGCCAGCCACGGTAGATCGCTTGGCAGATGAAGCACTGCGACATCGGGCACATTGAGGGAAAGGCTATGCGCGAGCCTGAGCGCCACGTACTCCGTTGCAAGAGCACGCCTGCCTGGCCCGGCGGCCGACAACTTCATGACAAACCGGCGCCCCGTCGTTGTCCGGACCACGGAGGGAAAGCTGCTGCCGCGCAAGAGCACGCGGCAGACCGCGGTAACGGTTTCGACCACGAGGCTCCCCCTACAGGAAGCGCCGTGCTCCCTTAGCTACTATCCGGCCCAACGGGGCCCGACGCAACGGCGCAAAAGTCCTGTTTGGCGCGCAACAGCCGTCCGCGAAAGCGCTGCCTCCCGCAGGGTCTGACCGCTTCGCCGTGGATGGCCCGAGGGCACGCGGGGGGAGGGAGCGCTCAGAGCGGGCGCCGGCTCTTGATCGCGGCTGCTAGGGTGCCTTCGTCGAGATAGTCGAGCTCGCCGCCGATCGGGACGCCCTGCGCCAGCCGCGTCACCTTCAACTCGCGGCCCTGCAACTGCTCGATCAGATAGTGCACCGTCGACTGCCCCTCCACGGTCGCGTTGAGCGCCAGGAGCACCTCTTGGACCGGCGGCACGACCCGCTCGATCAGCCGGCCGATGTTGAGCTCGCCGGGACCGACGCCGTCGAGCGGCGACAGATGCCCGCCCAGCACGTGATAGAGGCCCTGAACGACGCCAGACCGCTCCAGCGCCCACAGGTCCCCAATCTCCTCCACGACCACGATCAGCGTGGCGTCGCGCTGCGGGTCGCGGCATATGCTGCAGGGGTTCAGGGTGTCGATGTTGCCGCAATTCTCGCAGGCAACAATCCTGGACGCTGCCTCGGCCAGCGCCGCCGCCAGCGGTTCCAGGAGATCCGACCGCCTCTTGAGCAACGCCAATGCCGCCTTGCGCGCGGAGCGGTGTCCGAGGCCTGGCAGGCGCGCCAGCAGCGCGATCAGCCGATCGATCTCCGGACCTGCGGTCTGCCTTGCCATCGGTGTTCCCGGAACGGGGTGAGTAGTGAGGTGGTGAGTATCGCGTTGCAGTTGTCGATCGCACCGGCTTCTATCCACGATGGAACAGGGTGAGATGGTGAGTGATGAAATATGTTGTCAATCGCCTTGGTCTCCATCTTCGACGGTGACGGTGATGGCCCCTACCTCGCCGTAGCCGCCGACCTATACCTCACCATCTCACCATCTCACCACTCACCAGCCCTAGAACAGCTTGAGCCCGGGCGGCAGGGGCAGACCGCCCGCCGCTTCCTCCATCTTGGCGTGCAACGCCGCCTCAACCTTTCCCTTGGCGTCCTGGAAGGCGGCGAGGATCAGGTCTTCCAGCATCTCCGTCTCCTCCGGCTTGATCAGGCTGGGGTCGATCTTGACCGCGCGCGCCTCCATCTTGCCGTTGAGCGTCACCTTGACGAGGCCTGCACCGGACTGGCCCTCCACCTGCAGCGCGGCCAGTTCCTCCTGCAGCTGCTGCATGCGGCCCTGGAGCTCCTGGGCCTGCTGCATCATTTTCATCAGGTCTTTCATGGCCGCTCCGCCTGGTGAGTAGTGAGATAGTGAGATGGTGAGATACAGGTTGGCATCTGTAGCAAGGCTCGGTTTTCACCATCGAGGATGGAAACCAACGCCATCCCCAACGTCGACGCAATACTCACCATCTCACCATCTCACTACTCACCATCTCACCCCGTTTCGGCATCCGGCAACGGCCGCACGCTGGTTATCCGCGCGTCGGGGAATTGCTTCAAGACCGCCGCCACCGCTGGATGGGCCTCCATCTCCCGGATCTCGGCGGCAGCGCGCTCGCGCGCGGCCTCGCCGATGCTGCGCCCGCCCGGCGTGCTGCTGAGCGCCACCATCCAGCGCCTGCCGGTCCACAGGTTGAGTTTCTCGCGCAGCTCGTTGCCAAGCTCCTTGGGCGCGCCGGCGAGCAGATGCAATTCGATGCTGCCCGCGGGGTCGAACTTGACGAGGCTCACGTGCTCTTCCAGATGCACCTTCAGCTTCGCCTCGCGCCGCACCCCGGCCAGCTCCACCACTTCGGAGAACGACAGCAAGGCCGGCACGGAACCGCCCGCATCCTCGAGGGGCGCGTCCTCGTCGGGGCCGGCGCCATCCTCGCCGCTGTCGGCCTGGCCGGCTGCATCCTGCGATGTCGTGCCGACAGCCGCGCCCTGCGCGGAGGCGGCCGCCGGCGCCCTGCCGGGCCGCGCCGCAGTGGCTCCTAGCGCCCTGACAATCTCCTCTGGCGGCGGAAGGTCCGCCGTATAGACGAGACGGATCAGTACCATCTCTGCCGCAGCCATCGGGTTGGGCGCGTCGGCCGCCTCTTCCAGGCCCTTGAGCAGCATCTGCCACGCCCGCGACAGGATCGCCATCGACAGCCGACCGCCCAATGCCGCGGCGCGGCGCTTCTCCTCGGCCGAGAGGCCATCGCCTGCCGCCTCGGCACCGAACGCCTTGGCGCGGGTCGTAGTGTGCACGGCCTCGGCCAGATCGCCGAGAACCTGCTGCGGCTCCGCACCGTCGCGGTGCAGGCGGGAAAACAGCTCGATCGCCTCGCCGGCGGCACCTGCCAGCAATTTCTCAAGCAGGTCGAAGATGCGCCCGCGGTCGGCGAGGCCGAGCATCGCTCGCACACGCTCCACCGCGACGCTGCCTGAGCCCATCGCCAGCGCCTGATCGAGCAGGGAGAGCCCGTCGCGCACCGAGCCCTCCGCCGCGCGGGCGATCAGCGCAAGTCCCTCCTCTTCCGCCTGGCCGCCTTCCTTGGCGACGATCTTTGCGAAGTGCTGCACGAGCAGGGGCACCTCGACGCGCCGCAGATCGAAGCGCTGGCAGCGGGAGAGAACGGTTACGGGCACCTTGCGCGCTTCCGTCGTCGCAAAGATGAACTTCGCGTGCTCGGGCGGCTCCTCCAGCGTCTTCAAGAGCGCGTTGAACGCGCCCTTGGAGAGCATGTGCACTTCGTCGACGAGATAGACCTTGTAGCGCGCCATCAGCGGCCGGTAGCGGGCGCTCTCGATGATCTCGCGCATGTTGTCGACGCCGGTGTTGGAGGCGGCATCCATCTCCAGGACGTCGGGATGGCGCCCCTCCATGATCTCGGCGCAGTGGCGGCCGAACTCCGGCATGTCGAAAGTCGGCTTGCCGACACCCTCGCGCTCGTAGTTGAGCGCCCGCGCCAGGATGCGCGCCGTCGTGGTCTTGCCAACGCCGCGCACGCCCGTCAGCATGTAGCCTTGGGCGATGCGATCGGCGGCGAACGCGTTCCGGAGCGTCGTCACCATGGCGGCCTGGCCGATCAGGTCGTCGAAGGTGGTCGGCCGGTACTTGCGCGCCAGCACAAGGTAGGGCGTGGCCGGCGTGCCGGCTCGCGCCGGGCTTCCGACCGACGGCGGCCCGTGCGTCTCCGGCGGGCGTGCGGTTGCCTGTGGATTGGCGCCAGTAGGTGCTTTCTTTCTCGCCATGGAGCGCGCTGTCTCGACTGGTCGGAGGTCATGCCCGCGAAGGCGGGGATTCAGATCACCCGCGCGGAGACGTGAACCCGGTGCCCGCCTCCATGCCGGAGGCATGTCTTCGACATGAGGGCATGACGTTCAGTTTGCGAGTCGTTCGGCCAGGAGCCGGCCAGTGCCGAGAAATGTTGCAGCAGTGGGAGGCTGACAAACGACCCGCATCTTTCTCGTTAGGGCTGCTTCCTTCCGGACCTGACCCGGTTGGCGAGCGACACGTCCGCCGCCAACCTCCCGCCCGAATTATCCTACGAATGTCCCTCCGATAGCAACCCATGCGGCATCTGCGCACAGAACGCGTTGCGCGACCGCCCACGCTGTGCTCAATCTCGCCGGCTAGCAAGGAGCCCTCTCGATGCCTACCGTCGGTGCCACGCTGATGCTGGATCGGCTCGGACAGAAGCGCAGCGATGCGGAATTCATCAAGTCCAAGCTGGATGCGCCCGAGACGCGCTTCCTGCTGCTGGCGGACCTCAAGCCGGTGATTCGCTCCAACCCTGAACGCACGTCGGCCAGGCTTGCCTGGTTCTCCAACGAGGAGCTCGCGCAATTCGGCCTCCCCGTGGCGGACGCGCTCTTCCTCGGTGTCGACAAGGCCGCCATTGCTCACTTCGCGCTCGCCGTCACCGAGCACCGCACGCGGCACGTGCCGGGTGCGATCGAGAAGCTGCGCCCCATTGTCGATCTCAGATCGCTCGCCATGCAGGGCGTCATGTCGCCGGAGGAGCTGTCGCTGTGCGGCCAGGCGCGTGCGCTCGCCCAGTGGCACGAGAACGCCCGCTGCTGCGGCCACTGCGGCGGCATCACCCTCGTCAGGGACGGCGGCTGGCGCCGCAAGTGCTGGGCCTGCGGGCTTGAGTGGTTCCCGCGCACCGACCCCGTCGTCATCATGCTCGTCACCGACGGGGCGCGCTGCCTGCTGGCGCATGAGCACAGGTTCGGCGACAAGATGTACTCCACGCTGGCCGGGTTCATCGAGCCCGGCGAGGATGTCGAGCACGCGGTGCGCCGCGAGGTGCTCGAAGAAACCAACATCAGAGTCGGCGAGGTGAAATACCACTCCAGCCAACCCTGGCCGTTCCCGCACTCGCTGATGCTCGGCTGCATCGGCCGTGCCGAGACCACCGAGATCAGCATTGACAGCGGCGAGATCGCCGAGGCGCGCTGGTTCACGCGCAACGACGCCCGGCTGATGCTGGAGCGCCGGCATCCCGACGGGCTGCACGTGCCGGGCAGGCAGGCAATTGCCAACGCCCTGATCACAAGCTTTGTTGACGCGGCCTGACGACGCATCGACCCGGGCTGCCCCTTCCGTGCTAGGAACCAAAGCGTCGCGTCAATGGTTTGCCATCGTGCTCCGCGACCATCGATGCTGGATGTGATTTCACCTTCGGCGGCGGCGGGCTTGCGGCTGTCTGGCCTACCGTAGCCTCGCCGAGCCCGAGGTCCGCATGCCCCGTCAAGCCAACGCCCTCGACTTCTGGCGCGGCTTTGCGCTCGTCTCGATCTTCATCAATCATGTCCCCGGCATCTACTACGAGCGCTTGACGCATCGCAATCTTTCGATCTCGGATTCCGCCGAGCTGTTCGTGTTTCTCGCCGGCTGGTCGCTGGGGCTGCTCGTGGGCAGCAGCAACAAACCCAAGAGCAACGCGGCGCCCCTCGCCTTCAGGCTGGGGGGACGGTCGATCCAAATCTATGCGGCCCATATCCTGATCAGCGGCCTTGCGCTCGCCCTGCTCGCCGGCACCGCCCACTTGATGGAAAACCCGCTCATCCTGGAATGGCATAACGCCGCCGCGTTCTTTCAGGATTCCGCACGCACGCAGATGGGCATTGTTCTGCTCAGCCATCAGCTCGGCTACTTCGACATCCTGCCGCTCTACGTCGTGCTGATGCTGGTGGCGCCCGCCTTCGTCATCATCGATCGGTTTGCAAAGCCCCTGCTCGTGCCGCTCTCGCTGGTGCTGTATTTCGCCTCGCTGACGGTGCCGTTCACGGCGCCGACTTGGCCGGTAGAGGGGAACTGGTTCTTCAATCCGTTCACTTGGCAGGCGATTTTCGTGCTGGGCTTCGCGTTGTCGCGCGATGAGGGGCTCGGTCGTTTCGTGCGCAGCAACCTGACGTTGATCAGATGCGTTGCAGCGCCCATCGTTCTGGTTTCCGCGGTCCTTGTCTGGTTCAACTGGTTTCCGGATCCGACCAAGCTGCCTGATCCCAGGCTGTTGTTTCTCAATGGCAAGAGCTTCCTGACGCCGATCCGGCTCATCCAGTTCCTGGCACTGGCGGCGGTGTTCTCGGCCGCGTATCCCGTCATTGCCCGGGTCCTCCCGTGGTTTACCGAGCCGCTGTCCATTCTGGGACGAAACTCCCTCAACGTGTTTTGCGTGGGGTCGCTGCTCAGCCTGAGCGGGCAAATCGTTCGTTTTCTCTACTCCGGTTCTGTTATTGTGGATACGGTTGTGTTGATCGTCGGGGTGGGCATACTCTGGCTGACCGCATGGTTATCCGAATGGAGAGAACGCCAAGGCGTAGGCGGCTAGCGCGGGTGGTTATCCCGCTGTCCCTGGCCGGGCTGGCTTTAGCTGCGGCCGCAGGCGTGGCGGCACAGGCACCGCCGGAGCCGCCCTCTATTGCCAAGGAATGCGGCGACGCTCGGATCGCCGACAAGCCGCTTGCCGCCAGTGCGGCGGCACTCCAGCTACGCAAGAGGATCAAGATCCTGGCGATCGGTGCGTCGTCGACGGCCGTACTGGGCATCGGGCGCAACGGAAACCCGCCGCTGCTGGAGCGCATCCTGGAACGGACCATCAAGGGGCTGGACGTCGAGATCGTCAACCGCGGCTTTTCCGGTGAGCTCGGCGAGGCTGCCGGGGAACGGATAAGAATAGAGGTCGCGCTCAACCAGCCCGATATCGTGCTGTGGCAGGTCGGAACCAACGACGCCTTTGCCCACGTGCCGGTTGAGAGCTTCGAGCTCTCGGTCGGCAACACTGTGCGCTGGCTCAAGGAGCACAACGTCGACGTGATCCTGGTTGGGCTGCACTACGTCAAGCGCATCGCCAAACACCCGCACTATCAGGCCATCCGCGCGAGCTTGCGGCGCGTCGCGACCACGCAGAACGTTCTGCGCATCGGCCGCTATGAGGCGATGGAGGTACTGGCTCGCACCGCCGCCACCAATGGACGGCCCGAGATGGAGGATTTCGGCCTGACCGAGACCGGCTACAACTGTATGGCGCAATACATTGCGCGCACCATCACCGTCGGCCTGTTCGCCAAGCCGCCAAAGCAGGCCCCAACGCCTGAACCGGCGAAATGAGACTGCTGCGCTAATTAGAAGTCCTCGGGGTTCACTCGGCCTGTCGGGTTGCGCCCAGGCTGAAGAGGACGAGGCGCCGGGGCTTCAGATACTAATGGGGGATCATCGCCATGGCTCCTCCGCAAGGAGACAGGGCGGACAAGCGACGGCGACGTGTCGGTGACGAGACGGTGGCTCTGGCCGTCAGGGCTGCGGACGGCAGCGTCAGGACCGTCATCGGCAAGACATGGGACTACCCCCGAGCTCGCGGTCGCGCAGGTGGGGATGCGGTGGCCTATAGTTACGGCGATATTGCCGGGCTCACCGATTTCAGCATCGAGTGGGCGCTTCGCAAGGAATAGTCGGACGACTGCCCGTTTCGCAGTGCGGTTGCGGGTTCGTCCGATACGGTGCGGAGCGGTGCACCATGATGCTGCGCCGCGCCATCGATTGCTGTTGAGACACACGTCGGCGCAATTGCCGTCCGCCAAAACCTCAGTTCTCCTTGTCGTCGCAAAAAAGGCGCCTTAACTGTTTGTTCGGCACAAGGGCGCGCAGAGGCTTGCGGTGGCGCGCCAAAGAGGGCCAAGAACGAGAAACCGACGAGGAGATGCGCAATGAGGCTCGTGGACCTGCCGCTCGATACCTGGGTCGTCGTCGAACCGCTGACCCCCGGCGAGGTGAAGCTGGTGTCGACGCATGCCACGCAGCGCCAGGCCGAGGCGGAGCGGGACCAGCGCAACAAGGGCCTGCAGGCGCCGCGCTACTCGGCGATCAAGACTCTCGAGCCCACCGCCGGCGCACTCGCCTGCGCGGCGATCGTGACGCACAAATGAGCGGGTAGGTTGGGTCGAGCGCAGCGATGACCCAACACCACACTCATCCGACGTTGGTGTGTTGAGTCTGCTCTGCCGCCGGACCCTACCTACTTGCTACTTGCCGAACATCAGGTCCGGCACGACGAGCACGACCTCGGGCAGGAAGATCAAGAGCAGCGTGACCAGGCTCACCGCGATCAGGAACGGGACAGACTCGCGCGTGTAGTCGCCGATCGGGCAGCGTAACACCTGGCACACCACGAACATCGCGCCGCCAACGGGCGGGGTGTAGTTGCCGATGGTCGCGGCGATGATGAAAACCAGCCCGAAATGCACGGGATCGATGCCGTACTTCGTCACCAAGGGCAGGAAGATCGGCGTCAGCATGATGATGAGCACCGATCCCTCCATGAAGGTCCCGACCAGCAGAATAAGCAGGACGATCAGCACCATCACGACATTGGCGTTGTCGGTGATGCCGAGCATCCAGGTGGAAATCACTTCGGGGATGCGCTCGAACACGATGCCGTAGCCGAACACGGCAGAGAGCGCGAGCAGGAACATCACGCCGCCGATATCGACGAGACTGCCTTCCACGGCCTCCCGGAAGCCGGCGAACGTGAGCATGCGGTGGGCGAAGAAGCCGATCGCGACGGCGTAGACGACGGCGAAGGCGCCGATCTCCGAGGGGGTGAAGACGCCGTAGCGCAGCCCGAGCAGCAGGATGATCGGGAACAGGATGGCCCAGATGCCGCCCCACAAGGCGGTTGCCACCTCCTTCACCGTCGGCGCCTTCTCGCGCTCGGGCGCATAGCCGCGGCGCCGCGCCGTGATCGAGATAGCGATGGCGAGCGCCGCCCACAGCATGAGGCCCGGGATGATGCCGGCGGCGAACAGGCGGCCGATCGAAACCTGGCCGACGGTTCCGTACAGGATAAAACCGATGCCCGGCGGAATGATCGGAGCCATCAGCGAGCCGAACGACAGGACGCCGGCGGCATAGCCCTTGGAGAAGCCGCGCTTGAGCATCTCGGGCCCCAGGATGCGCGCATTCATCGCCGCATCGGCGATGGAGGAGCCGGTGACGCCGCTCATCAGGGTCGAGAGCGCGATCGAGGTCTGCGCCAGCCCCCCCTGCATGCGCCCGGTCAGCACGGTCGCAAGCTTGAGCAGGTTGTGGGTGATGCCCGAATTGTTGAGAAAGTTGCCAGCGAGAATGAACAGGGGCACGGCCAGGAGGGCGAAATTCTGCGTCTCGGTGACGGTGAGCTGGATCGGGATGGTGAACGGCAGCTCCGGGTGCTGCAGGAAAAACAAGGTCCCGGCGATGCCGATGGCAAAGGCGACCGGCATGCCGAGCAGCAAGAGCACAGTGAAGGCGATGAGGACGATCAGCATCGTTCAACCCGGCGAGGCGCGGTTCAAAGGACGTCGGCGGCCCGGCTTTCCGCGTGTTCCCCGCGCAGCTCGGCGCGCACCTTCAGCGCCGTCGTGATCAGCAGCAGAAAAGCCCCGACCGGCAGGCTCATGGTCACCCACGAGTAGCTGATCTCGGGGATGCCCTGGAAACTGCGGGCCCGGCTGATCCAGGACAGATAGACGCCCATCACCATGAGATAGACCAGGAACACCGTGATGATGGCATAGTTCAGCATGCGGCAGACGGTCTGCAGATATGCCGGCAGCCGGCCGGTGAGGAACTCGATCGACATCAGCCCGTTGCTGCGCCAGGCGATGTCGGCGCACAGAAAGCAGGCCCAGGCGAACAGCGCCGTGGCGGCATCGGTCGACCAGTTGATCGGCTGTCCGAGCGCGCGCATGGTGCCGCCGAGGAAGATCAGGAGCACCATCAGGATGAGAAACGAGGCGGCGACGAACGCCTCCGCCGCGCACATGCGCTCATAGAGCTTCCGCATCAGCTACGCGCTCATCTAGTTCTTGCCGATCTCCCTGTGCACGGCCTTCTTGGCGTCGATGATCTTCAGGACCTCGTAGGCCTTCTCGCCGGCCTTGCGGAAGGCGGCGAGATCGACGTCCTTCACGATCGTCATGCCGCGGCCCTTGAGCTGCTGCTCGACCTCGGCCTCGAGCCTGATGATCTCCTTGGAGGTCTCTTCGCCAGCCTTGTCGCACTCCTCCACTAGGGCGGTCTGGTACTCCTTGGGCAGGCTGTCGAACCACTTGGCGTTGACCACCTCGAAGTTGATCAGCATGATGTGCTTGGTCTCGTTGGCGTACTTCAAGACTTCGTAGAAGCGCCCGCCGGGGATGTTGTTGTAGACCAGCTCGACCCCGTCGATCGCCTTCTGCTGCAGGCCCGGATACATCTCGCCGAAAGCCATCGCCACCGGCACGGCGCCGAGCGCGCGGATCGACTCCTGCCAGAT
>Ga0247727_10012912_pt1 | contig 14201 bp, 10 predicted proteins | sample WisWelCaveWW1625_FD_202498 | JGI IMG/M metagenome (GOLD analysis project Ga0247727, IMG submission 202498) | Biofilm microbial communities from Wishing Well Cave, Virginia, United States - WW16-25 | ecosystem: Environmental > Aquatic > Deep subsurface > Groundwater > Cave microbial mat | place... | reverse complement strand
TACCCCTCTCCTGTGATTCCAAAAAAATCATGCTTCTCAAATTGCTTGCAAACATTTCGTTCACCTTTGCGAATTCGTTCCCACTGTTCAACCGCCAAGTGTCAACCACTTGCTCAGGATCAAACCCAAAGTCTCTCAAAATTTCTTTGGCAAAAAAGCCGACTTTCTCTCTCCGGAATGGGCTGTATTCCACTCCTTGCATAGCTATAGCCAAATCGTAAACTTCCTCAGACCCGTCTTCGGCAGACTCAACTTCTTTTACAAAACCGGCAAGAATGTAGTCAACCGTCTGGGAAATATCTTTGTTCGGACTAGCCTCAGCTAAATAGCCGACCAGTCTTTTGTAACCAAGTTTTTTCTCTCCAGCAAGGCCAGCCAATATTTTGTCCTTATTCTGAGCAAAAATTACCGCCGCTTTGTCTGCTTGGTCGTTTGACCCCTTCCCTGCAAAATGAGCAAGTGTGTAGAAAGCAGCAGAGTCGATATCAGCCTGTGATTCTGAATCAGCTCCCAAGGCTTGTCCAATAAAATCTAGATTATCCTCTATTATAGAAAGGGCAATTTCTCGACTTTTTGGGTGCTGATCGAAAATCACCGAATCACTGAGCAACTCCATTGTTTGAACAAATGGTTGATCGTACCTCAAGGCTGCTTCTAAGAGTTCTCTTTCCTCGGTCAAGAATTGGGAGATTTGTCCATCCTTGGCTCTATTCGACAAACCCTTCCGCGTCAGAATAGATTCAAAGATTTGGGTATCTTGCCAAAAGCGGTCTCCGTCATATTTGTCTTTAATCGTGTCTTCCGGTTTTTTGGATACCTCTTTGAGAAAATCTTCCCTTGCTTTCGAAGCATCAAAGCTTTGGTTTTGCTCCCCGTTGGGAGTTTCAGGAGAATCTGGCATTGATTAGATTGTAAGCTGAAGGGAGAATCTCTGTCTAGCTTGGGCGGTATTGAAGAGCCTCGGCTAAGTGCTCCGGAAGTACTTTTGTAGACCCTTCAAGATCGGCGATTGTACGAGCCACTTTCAGAATCCGATAAAAGCCCCTAGCGGAGAGTTTCATTTGGTGAATGGCAGCCACCAAAATCTCCTTGCAGTTTTCATCAAGCTTTACGTATTCTTTCACCTGTTTATTACTCATTTCAGAATTGGCAACTATTGGTAGCTTCTGGAATCTTTTTGTTTGCAAATCTCTTGCCTTTTGAACTCTTTTCCTGACTTCGGCTGAGGCTTCCCCAGCGGGAAAGTTTAGCAGTTCCTTGGGCTTCACTGCTGGAACATAGACAAACATATCGATGCGGTCGAGAATTGGCCCAGAAAGTTTTCTTTCATAGCGGGCAATTTGTCCGAGAGCACAAGTGCATTCACGAGTACTATCTCCAAAAAAACCGCATGGACAGGGGTTGGCGGCGGCTACCAGGGTAAACTTGGCCGGAAAGCGTACTGAGGCACTCGCACGCGAAACCGTCACAAAACCATCCTCTAACGGTTGACGAAGGGCTTCTATGACTGAGCGTGGAAATTCAGGAAACTCGTCAAGAAAAAGGACTCCCCGGTGCGCCTGCGAAATTTCACCTGGTTTTGGATTGGTACCACCTCCGATTATTCCAATACTGCTCGCGGTGTGATGTGGAGACCGAAAGGGCCTTTCACGCACCAGCCCTTCTCGTGTTTCCCCTAAGACCGAATAAATCTTCGTCACCTCAAGCGCCTCATCAAAGGTAAGTTTGGGCAAAATTGAAGGGAAAGTTCGAGCAAGTAAAGTTTTTCCTGCCCCAGGAGGACCCTTCATGAGGAGATTGTGACCGCCGGCAGCGGCGATCTCCAGGGTCCTTTTTACCCGCTCTTGCCCCCGAATTTCCCTCATATCAAATTCATAATCCAGGCGGGAATTTTCGAACTTTTCCCCTTTTGCTTGTACTATAGATTTCGTCTCGGTAAAGTGCTCAAAAAGTTCTTGGATGTTTTTCGCGGGTAGAACCTTAACACCAGTGACGACCGCCGCTTCTGATGCATTTGAGGCTGGTACTATGAGACTGTCGAACCCTTTTCCTTTCGCCATAAAGGCGAGTAGAAGTGCTCCACGGCTCGAGCTGACCGAACCATCCAGGGAAAGCTCACCAAAAACTATTGTTTTCGATAGATCGGTGTTCAGCTGGCCGGAAGAAAGCAATATTCCCAATGCAATGGGTAAATCAAAACTTGGTCCCTCTTTGGGGAGATCCGCGGGTGCTAGATTTACCGTAATCCTTCGAGCGGGAAAATCTGCTCCAACATTTTTTAGAGCGGCTCTGACTCGTTCTTTTGATTCTTCAACCGCTTTATCGGGAAGACCGACGATCGTAAAGGAAGGAAGACCTTGAGAAGCAATATCCACTTCGACAGTGATGGGTACGGCTTCAAGTCCGTGGATCGAACCAGAATAGATCTTGGCAAGCATACCAGCCATTTTAAGACTGTTGATCGAAAAAATTCAAGGATTATTTATTTACTCGACTGTATAGATCAGCTGCGGTCTTTGGGTGGAGCTGGCTTCTTTAGAGGAGTAAACAACTCCATCTGATAAACTGGTTGTGACTGCCAAGCTAAGAATCCCTTGGCCTTTAATTCGCGGGAATAGTTCCAATTCGTAATAATTCCCCGCCGTTACTTTTCCAAAGGCCCCTAGTCTCGTCGGTGTTGAGGGAGCAGTAGCCCAGTTAACTGTCTCTTCTTGCCAACCTGCATTACCACTCGTTAGATAGACAGCACCTCCGTAAGCGGATGGTTCAGTACAATAAAATCTAAGTTTTACACTCTTTACAGTGCGGTTATCTAGTCCGCTAATATTGAATTTAATAAGGAAACTCTTCTTCGGTGCTCCATCCGCTACCAAATAGTCTGTCGAGCCAAAATTGGTCGAGGTTTGGGTTTTCGATATTGATGCATCTTCGATAGGGCTGAAGATGAAGGTATTACCGCCACTCGGGGGCGGAGGTGGAGTTGAAACGTTACTCACTGTAACTGAAACAGAAGCTGAAGTACCAATATTGTTGGCGGCATCATAGGCTTTTGCCTGTAAGGTATGGGAACCATTGCTAGAGGTTGTCGTGTTCCAAGTATAGCTGTAGGGGCTGCTCGTATCGGTGCTTTTCAGGCTACCATCGATAAAGAATTCTACCTTGGTCACCCCAACATTATCTGAGGCCGTAGCGTTGATTTGTACACTAGATCCTGAGACAGTCGCCCCGTTGGAAGGAGCAGTGATCGAAACTGTCGGCGCCGTCGTGTCGCTTGGGGTAGGCGGCGGGGCTACAGCCCCAACTGGGTCAATTTGGATTTCAACATCTCGAATCTTCATCATCGCCCTCTGCCAGGTAGCCTGGGGCGGTTTGACAGGGAGCCGAAATTCGATTGTGTTTTCCCCAGGAACAACCGCAACGGAATTTTTGAAAGTAGACCATGTCCGATTGCATTTTCCAGTATCAGCCACGTTTTTAACAAAATCTACATCTTGCCAAGGACCACCATTAATTCTAAATTGTCGCCAGTGTGAGGTGTTCAGAGGATCAACATCGCAGTTATTTAGCTCACTTGTCAGTAAACCAACCAATCTTGGATTTTTAATATCGGCCGCAGCAACAGTTACATTGATTTTTATTGGTTCTGACACTTTATTGGGATCTGGCCCCCAATGCTCAATGAAGTGTGGTCCCGGCTCAAAGGCAGTATGATCAAGACTAGCTGGGTTCAGACGCATGTTGTCCCAGTGATAAGTGTACTGACTCCAGGGAGTTCCTTGAATACCATCTTTCGTTGGATTGTAAGCGTGGTGTTCCACTCTGACTAAACCCGAGGTGAAAGATAGTGGGGTCACAAAATTATCCGTGAAGGTCCAAAAAGTTCCATCTTGTTTTTGAATTTCGAATTTCCAACTGGTACGGGAAATTTCAAAACGAAACTTTCTTCTAATTCGAGGGTCAGTATTAGCTGGATCATTTGGAAATGCTTCTTTGAACATTTGCCAGTGGCGGAAGAGATCAATTTCTGAAAAATTATCTATCGTATGAACAGTAGGCTTTCCAGCCTCCATACCAAAGGCAACTCCCCTCCGGGGATACTGCTCTCCGGCACCTCCCTGGTCAACAAGCTCGACGTTCAGAAGTGCATCATCACGAGGAATAATATAGGTATCCCACCAGAGCCTACCAAAACTGTAAACATTGGTATCAAACTCAACTACAGCTGGACCAGCCGACCAATCAAGCAAGTAACGCGGCATAAACGAAGCAACAGAGTAACCGGACTTAACCACAGTCATCATATGATTGTTGCATTGGTAAAATATTTGTCCTCTAATATTGTTTTTGTGAAACTGCGCTTCACCCATGTCAGTTGGAATCAAGTGGTTGTTTAAAGTATCGGGAGTCCGACCAATCGGTGCACCGCAATCGGTACCATGAGCAGCCTCGACTGGTCCGTGGGTTGTAGGATCAGTAGCAAGCTGTCCATCCACGTTATCAACAACAATATCAAACTTGTCTGAGGTCCAAAGTAGGGGGGCCGTAGGTACCCCCACATCCCAAGTTTCCAGAAATTCTGTGGTGGCAGCCTGGGGATTTCTGGTAGTTTGTTCAGCGTTAATTGAGAGAAAGACTGTTGCCGGAATTGCGATAAGAATGAAAAGAGCTCCAAAGAGAGCAAGGAGATGGTTTTGGTTTCGAAAATCAAATTTCATTCGGAGTCGTTTTTTATGCGACATTTACTACTATTTAATTGTAGGTTTTTGGCTCAGACGCTGTCAAGGAAATGGCCAACAAAAAACTCAACCAAAAAGTTGAGTCGTTTGTTGTTCTTAGGTAAAAAGTAAGCCAGATTCTGTTTCCTCCGAAAAATCGGAGTAGGCGATCATCTATCTAAGTGTGATCAAAATTGGTCACTCTTCCCCCCGATTTGCGGGGGATGCCCTCGTCTTCGACACTCGGCAAGCTACCTAATAACGTGTCGCTCGGAGGTTGCACCAAGGCGGATTGCCCGTTTCACTCCCGATTCTAATTGTCAGGAATCGGGACTCGTCTCTGTTGCTCTCCCCGATCGTTAATTCGACCGGAGTGTCCCGAACGGTTCTAACTAAAACTTTCGGGACCACGAGGCCTTGCGGCTAGCTGCTTACACAGCTCACTTTGCTTTATGGTGTCTGGACTTTCCTCTCCCGATAAATCGGGAGCGATCGCCCTTCTACCTAAGAACGGGTGCTATTTTACCATTTTTGGGGGAATTTTTCAAGTTTAGTTAGGCCTGACGGGTTCGATTGAAATGCAAGAGCACTACTTGAATTGCTGCGGCAGTGGGGACAGAAATAGCTGCCCCAATAATCCCAAACAACGTTCCACCCACAAGTAGGGCAAGTATTGTGACCATCGGGCTTAAACCGACGACTTCCTTCATGACTTTAGGAACAATCACATAATTCTCCAGTTGCTGTATCAAGATGTAGAGAGCCCCGGTACCAAGGATAACAAGCAGAGAATTACCTTGTGCAACAACAATCACAAAGGCGGTAATACCAGCAACTATCGGTCCTACAATAGCCACACCTTCAAGCAAACCAGCCATCAAGGCTAATGGTAAGGCAAAATCAACTTGAAGAAGAGTGAGTCCAACCCAAGTCATGAGGAAAATGATGAACATTAAGATCAATTGTCCTCTGACCCAAGCTCCTAATTTACGCTCAATGCTATTGACTATATCAAGTGTTTCCTCTTTTGGTAGGTTTGGAAAGAAGTAGACAAGGTTTTTCTTGATTTTCGCCCGATCTAAAAGTAAGTAGAAACTAAAGACGGCTACGCTTAAAAAGGTAAGGAAGCCAGTAAAAACGTTCAAAATCAATCCTAGCAGATTGGCCAAAATATCATTAACCCGCTCTGAAAGAATTGAGGTTATTTCTTCCGGGCTGTACCCAGGTACTCTTTCTGTACCTAAGTAATCGGTAACCTGACCCACAAAGAAAGGGAACTTCGCCACAAAAAGTCGGGTTTGTTCTATCAAGGGTGGTACGACTGCGAAAAGCAAAAGACCAAGACCACCAATTGCCAAGAGATAGGTAAAGATCACCGCTAAATTTTTGTTTACTTTTTGCTTCTCAAACCAATCAGCTAAAGGCGCAAAACCGCTCATCAAAATCACCGAGATAAACAAACTAATGAGAATCATGCGGATTTGCCAAGCTACAGCTAGTCCTATCAATAGAGCAACGGTAAAGACGATTGTTTTTGGAGAAATCTCAATTGTTTGTTTTTCTATTTTTTCCATCAGTTAACAACATTGTAGCAGTATTTCAAGCTGGTGGGCAAATTCGTTACTTACCTAGCCAAGTTTGAACCAGTTCAACTATCTCCTCTTTGCTTGAATCAGAATCGAACCAATTTACCCCGTTCATTTTCCGAAACCAAGTAAGTTGGGCTCTAATAAACTTGTGGTGCTTAAATTTGGTACGTTGAATTGCTTCCTCCAGACGGCTCTTACCTAGGACCAAGTTGACCACATCTTGATAACCCAACGAAGTGAAGGAGGGAAGATTTTGATCATATTTTTCCAAAAGTTTCTTCACCTCTTCTTGAAAGGCACCAGTCCTGAACCAACTCTCGATTCGCCGATCAGTAGATTCATAAAGCTTGCCTCTCTCAGTGCTGAGACCGATGATCAAGGTATCGAAGTCGACTTTAAATTTTTGCTTAAGGGCCGAAATCGGCTCCCCTGTCAGAGAAAAAACTTCCAAGGCTCGGACGAGGCGGCGGCGGTTGTTTTTATCAACTTTTTCAAAGGTTTCCGGATCCACCTCCTTGAGGTTGGCGAGCAAATTTTCAGTCGATTTCTTCTCAAGCCTCTCCCGCAGCCTCAAGTCGGGGGCGGCTTTAGGAATCTTCAGACCCTCCACAACCGCTTGAATATATAGCCCGGTTCCCCCCACCAGTATTGGCAGTTTCCGCCTCTGGGATATTTGCTCGATCGATTCGTAGGCGGCTTGTTGGAAGATAGCGACTGAATAACTCTCATCCGGGTGGACGACATCGTAAAGATGGATTGGGATCTGATCAACTAGCCAAAACCCCTTTCCTTTCTCAATTTTGGCGTTTTCCTCACCGACCTCGATCTTACCAGTTCCTACATCCATGCTGGCAAAGACCTGACGGCTGTCAGCTGAGATGAGTTCTCCGGAGAACTTTTTTGCTAGTTCTAGTCCCAAACTTGTCTTACCCGTGCCAGTCGGACCAACAATAACAACTAATTTTTTCATTTGGCTGATTTTACCAAAAAGAGCGACTAATTTAGTAGATCTACCACTAGAGTAGACCAACCAAAGTTGCGGGTCCCATAGCCGGCTCCGGAAAAGGGGTCAAAAAACTCTCGAAAACCCTCTTTGGCGACCAACTCTATGGTGACTTTTTTGAGTTTTTCGGCATGGGCTTGATAGCCGTGTTCAGCAAGAGCCTTGATCAAATACCAGTTTGTGTTGATCCAGGTAGGACCGCGCCAGATGATTGGTTCACCCAAAATCATTTTTGGGGCGGCTTTGAAGTCTGGGTCATCTGCTGCTACCGAAGGCACAGGATATGGAAGCAAAAATTCCTTTTCATTCAGCAAATGCTTTTCGACTAATTTCTTTGCGAGAGCTTTGTCGATATCGAGAAGTAAAGGCATTAACCCCTTGATAGTCTTTGAATATAGTTTCGTTTCAGCCGATCCTGACAGATCATAAAAGAAGCTCGTATCTGAATCGAAGCAATTCTTTACCAAGCTATCCGTTACTTTCTGGGCCAAAAGGAAAAATTCTCGTGCTTCGTCTTCCTTGTCCTGCCGATCAAGTAAAGTTGCCAAAATCTTCAAATTTCGAGCATAAACGGAATTTACGAAGACATCCTCAACGTTGAAATAATCGTCCTCGAAAATTTTGTTGAGATTGTAATTGCGCAACATATGTTTGAAAGTCACTCTCCGACAAGCAATCGCTACGTTGAGGCGGTTCTTGTTGTTCACTTTGCAGATTTGATCATAGCTTGGGGATTGGTCCATCCCAGATTCGTAGGGGGCAATGATAGAAATTAGTCCATCGTGGTCGGGGTCACGATGCTCGGCTAGCCAACGATAGTAGGCGACGAGCTTGGGAAGCATTTCGACAAGGAAATTTTTGTCCCTACTGCGCTCGTAAACGATCTGAACTGCTTCCGCTATTAAAGGGGGTTGAATGAGTTCAGTGGTTTTCGGCCAAAGAGAAAAACGGGATTCAAGTCCAACACCATGAAGAGAAAATATTGGTGGGTTCCAGAAAATCACGTGGGGAATAAAGCCATCGTGGCGCTGTACTTTGAGGAGATTTCTAAGTTCATTCTTCGCTAGCTCTGTATCAAAATTGGAAAGAACGATAGCGTGAAAGCAGCTATCCCAAAACCACTGATGCGAATAATGGTCTTTCGACGGGCAGATATATTTATATTCTGTTTTGGCCCAGCGAGAATAGCCGATTTTGAGATTGCCGTAAAGAACTTGTTTAGCTTGATCGAGAAGGTCTTGGGCAGAGCGATGCATGTTAATAATAGTTTAGCCGATCGCCACCTAGCTTGCCTAGACCAGCCTGGTACAATTGATCTATGGCTTTCAACCCCAATACAATCTGGGTTTCACATACCTCACTAAATGATTTCGAAAAATGTCGTCAACTTTACTTTCTTCGCAATCTTTACAGAGATCGAAAATATGGCAACAATTTTCGCCTTCAAGTCGCGAACCCTTATCTCAGCCTTGGAGAAGCGGTGCATGACGCGATTGACAATTTTGTGACCCGCTATCCGAGTGGGGAACGTACTAAAGACAAATTAATCTATGAGTTCAATAGAGGTTGGCACCTCAAACCTGGAAAAATTGGTGGTTTCAAAGATGACGCCCAAGAAAAGGAATTTAAGGCTCGGGGAGAAGCTATGCTCGAAAGATTCTGGAAACAATCTCATTTTAGCCAGGGTACGCCAATCTCGGTCGATTTTCCGAAACTGCCCTTGATCGGACAGGACGATGCTATTCTTGTGGGCAATTTTGACTGGCTCGAAAGGACTGAGGCTGGACTACACATTCTTGATTTTAAGACTGGTCAAAATGAGGAAGAGGAAGGCAGTTTGCAGCTGCCACTCTACGCAATTCTTGCGCAGCACGTCTTCAAGGAACCGGTAACTAGGGCGAGCTATTGGTATCTCGACCGCGACTCCGAACCAGTAGAAGTTTCACTTCCAGATTTGAAAGAAACTTTAGCCACTGTGAAAAACAAAGCCCTGAGCATGCAAGAAGCAGTCAACAACAAGGAGTTCGCTTGTCGGGCAGATGTTGGCTACTGCCAACGTTGTCACGAGTACCACAAGGTGATCAACGATGCCACCGAACACATCGCCACTGATTTTAAGCGCAAACGTGAAGTTTTTTTCCTACCAAATTGACAATTAAAGAATAGCTTATTAAACTTTAATCATGGGTGAAACTATGGGACCATCTCCTCAAGAGATGGGTTTATCTGAAAAAGACCAGAAGATGGCTGATCTTAAGCCTGGACAGCCGAAAGCAGAAGCGCAACAACCAGAGAAAAAAGAAGACACTGACCCAAGAAAGCAGATTAACGATCTTGATGAAAGACTTAGAGCTCACTACCGAGGACAATGGGAAGCTGATGCACCAGAAGACCCGGAAGAAAGAAAGCAGATTTTGCATCAGGAATTCACAGACTATTCAGAACTCACTGGGTTTCCTGTTGATTCTAAAATGAGGCTCGAATATCTAAGTAAAAAATATTCAGAGTGGAGTTCTCGCGGAGCACACCGTATGAGTGGACAAAGACCCCGCTGGACCCAACTTGATGAGATAAGAGCTCAGGAAAGATCCTCATTGAGAAGCGCTGAAAAAGCCAGTATTGACCAGAAACTTTCCGCAACTAGCCAAACCTAAACTTTTCCCCTTTTAAACAAACAGGTGAATTAACCAACCGAGAAAAAGAAGGAAAATTGGGACAAATATTCCAGTAGTAAACGACGAAATCAGAGGTGAAGTCATTGACTTTCTCATGTGTTGTTGAGCCATCTCAGGTTGATTTTGTTCCTTGAACTCGTCCATTTTTGCTCTAAATTCCTCTTTGTTAAAGCGCTTTCTTTCATGCCCATACCCAACCATCAGCAAACGGAAGATTACAACCAACCCTGCCGCCTGTAAATAACTGATTTGAATCACCCCAAATGTCTCAGAAACAAACCAGCCCCACAAAATCTTGAAAACGATACTGTTAATGACGACGCTAACAACAATAATTATCGGGACCGATACAACTGTGCCGGCGATCAATTTTTCAGTTGGTGTAGACACAGAATAATTTTAGTTGAGAATTCAGTAAATAGTCAAACGAATCAACTAACACGCACTTTTTGTTTGTTGATGAGGTCGTCTAGAATATGGAAGCGTTGGTGTTTTTCGGCGTCCGTAATATCGTCCTCGAAATTACGCTGGGCCACGGTTCCGGGACGAGTCGAGTACATTCCAATGTAAGCCACCACCCAACCAGTTTTTTTAGCTAGCTCGACTGTGCTTTGAAATTCCTCTTCGGTTTCCCCTGGAAAACCAACTATCAAGTCTGTACCAATTTCGACATCAGCAACCTTGTTCCGTATCTCCTTGACCAACTCTAAATAATCCTTTTGAGTATAGTAGCGATTCATTCGCTTCAGTACACTGTCGGAACCAGATTGAACCGGAAGGTGAATATAACGATCGATGTTGGGATAGCGGGCAACTGTCTCAATCAGTTCCTCAGAAAAATCCCAGGGGTTCGAACTAAGATAGGAAACTTTTTCAAAACCCTTTTTTGCTACCTCTTCCAATAGTTGTGGAAAGATGGTTGGAATTCTTTTTCGCCCCATCGACATCTTCACCATCACCGGCATTATTGCTCGACCATCTGGCAGAGGGTACATTCCATCTCGTAAGTTTTCCTTAACGAAGTCGGCTCCGTAAGAATTGACATTTTGTCCGAGCAAAGTTATTCGTTTATAACCGGCTGCTTTCAGATCATCAACTTCGCGGGTAATATCTATCCAAGGCCGAGAGACTTCTCGTCCACGCGTAAAAGGAACGATACAAAAAGTGCAGAAATTGTTGCAGCCTTGAGAAATCACCACCCAAGCATGTTCTGGATCTTCTCGCTTTATCGGATTGCTGAAACCAACCTCATCGATTGGTAAAAACTCATCAACGAGCGGCAGTCGAGATTTCATCACTCGATACATTTTCCCACTTGGGTCGCGTACCATCGCTCCGACCAAGCAACCAGTCACAGTAATTTTGAAATTGGTTTTCTTTTCCTTAATCTTTCCAAGTTTCTGCATCATACCGTAGACTTTGTCTTCGGCGTGTTGGCGGACCATACAAGTGTTGATGACGACATGGTCAGCTTCTTCGAGACTGGAAGCCGGGGTGTAATTGCGGGATTCGAAGGCACCAGCCACTCGCTGCGAGTCAGCGAGATTCTGCTGACAACCAAATGTGGTAATGAAGTATTTTAAACTTGACATTGTTCAAACCAATTGCCTTTTGCATAAAGTGCAAAAGGTAAGCCTCTGCGAGTGCAAGTTAAAATAATTATAACGAAGCACGAGCAGGTTCTTTAGCCCTAAAAGCGCAGAGCGCGTAAACGATCTTGAAAGTGTTAACGACGCAAAGCGCGAAGCGATCTACTTGCGTACTTGTTTCTTGACACTCTTGGCGGCGATGAAGCCAATAGTATTCATTTGTGGAAGCTGCAGGGCTTGTCCAGTTTTAGGATTACGACCAGTGCGAGCCTTGCGGGAGCGCAAAACAAAAGTCCCAAAACCGCTGATGACCACCTTTTCTCCTTTTTTTAGAGCTGTTTCAATCGAATCAAAGGTAGAGTCAACTGCTTCTTTACCAGCTTTCTTAGTAAGATGGGCTCCTTTAGCAACAAGTTCAATAATGTCAGCTTTTAGCATTTTTACACCTCCTTTCACGCTATTAAACGATCGATACGCTCAATTGAGCGGGCTAAACCCTTTTTCTCGGTTACAATTAACACTGATCTAAAAGTTTTCGGACCGGTTTCGACCCACTCAAATTTGGCCGGCGAGGTATCCTTTTGCTTTCGAATAATAATGTCTGGCATCACTCCAAGAACGGAGTGTAAAGCCCCGCTCATACCGATATCTGTCACGAAAGCTGTACCTTTAGGTAAAATCCAGGTGTCCGCGGTTGGGATATGGGTATGTGTCCCAACCACAGCGGTGACTCGGCCGTCAAGGAACCAAGCTAAAGCGTTCTTCTCGCTGGTTGCTTCAGCATGGAAATCCACCAAAATAATGTTGGGTTTTTCTTTCTCTACCTGGTCCAAAAGCAGCTGGTCAACAGTACGATAGGGTTCGTCAACCGGCTCGTCTATCCACTGTCTACCAATTAAATTGATAAGTAATACCTTTTCTTTGCCAACGTTCGCGTAGGTAAAGCCAAAACCGGGGTTGTCGGCGGGGTAATTTGCCGGGCGAATAATAGTCGGGTCGTTGTTGAGTTCTTCGGCAAACTCTTCTTTAAACCAAATATGGTTTCCACTGGTGAAAAGATTTACTCCGTAGCCACGCAGTTCATCCACCTTTTCCTTGGTAGCTCCCTTGCCATGGGCTAAGTTTTCAATGTTGGCAATTACCAGATCGATCTTTTCTTTCTTGATGAGCTGCGGTAAAACCTCCGCAACGGCACGGCGTCCTGGTTTAGCAACGATGTCCCCAATGAAAAGTATCTTCACTTAGCAATTGCCTCCGCTCTAGATTCGCGCATAACGGTTACTTTCACCTGTCCCGGGTAAGTGACAGAATCGTGGATCTTGTCAGCAATGTCATGGGCTAGCTTCGTGATTGCAGCATCATCGATCTGTTCCGGAATGACAATGACTCGAACCTCGCGTCCAGCAGAAATCGCAAAAGATCGATCGACTCCTTGGAAGGAACTGGCGACGTTTTCTATTTCAGTAACCCGCTTAATATAATCTTCGACTGATTCGTGTCGTGCTCCTGGTCTAGAACCACTGATCGCGTCCGCAATCCAGACGATCACTGATTCAACCTGTGAAAATGGTTTGTCCTCGTGATGCTCAGCAACACAGGCAACTACTTTGGGGTCAATATTAAACTTCTTTAGATAATCCACACCTAGCTGAACATGAGTACCTTCCTGCTCACCAGTGAAGACTTTACCAATATCATGAAAGAGACAACCGAGCCGTACAATATTGACATCAGCACCAATCATACGGGCAACAGACATACCAATCTTGGTCTCCTCAACTGTGTGCAACCAAAGATTTTGCCCGTAAGAAAAACGCCATTTAAAGCGTCCTAATGTCTCGACAATCTCGGCCGGTAGGTTGTGCACCCCCACGGCAGTGCAAAGTCTTTCGCCTTCTTCCGCCCGGATTTTTTGAAAGTCCTTTTTTACCCTTTCGACGATTTCTTCGATCCTGGTGGGCTGAATACGACCGTCGGCCATGAGCCGCTCAAGGGCAACTTTGGCGACCTCTCGACGTTCTCCATCAAAAGACGAAAGTCTGATACTTCCCGGTGTGTCATCAAGGTCGAAATCGACCCCAGTCTCCATCTCGAGGGTCCTAATGTTTCTACCCTCCCTACCAATGATCCTACCCTTCATATCCTCATCCGGAAGTTTCACGATCGAGGTAGTATACTCGGCAACATAGTCAGTGGCCCCTGACCTCATAGCGTCCACGAGAATCTGTTTAGCTTTGTCATCGGCCCCTTTCTTGATTTGTTCTTCCGCTTCGCGAATACGACGAGCGACCTCCTCCTTAAGATGCGATTCAGTTGCATCCATGATCAGTTTTTTGGCTTCTTCCCGAGTCATGGTGGCAACTTTTTCTAGTTTCGTCCCAAGATCACTTTTTGTTTTTTCCAGCTCATCCAACTTTTCTTTGCTTTGATTTTCCTTGTTTTCTACTTCAGTGAGTTTGCGCTCAATTGTTTCTTCCTTAGCAGCAAGCCTAGACTCAAGAGTCATAACTTCAGAACGAATTTTTCTAGATTCCTCTTCGGCTTCTCTCTTGATCTTTAAAGCCTCGTCCTTGGCCTCGATAATAATTTCCTTGGCTGAAGAGTCTATTTTTTCTTTGCTTACTTTTGGT
>Ga0247727_10012911_pt1 | contig 14202 bp, 11 predicted proteins | sample WisWelCaveWW1625_FD_202498 | JGI IMG/M metagenome (GOLD analysis project Ga0247727, IMG submission 202498) | Biofilm microbial communities from Wishing Well Cave, Virginia, United States - WW16-25 | ecosystem: Environmental > Aquatic > Deep subsurface > Groundwater > Cave microbial mat | place... | reverse complement strand
CTTCAGAATCTTCACGCAAAGGTCTTCGTACGAAATTCCCACGGCGCGCGCCGCCATCGGCACCAGGCTGTGGCCGGTCATGCCGGGCGAGGTGTTCACTTCGAGCAGCCAGGGGTCGCCTTTCGCGTCAAGCATCAGGTCAATGCGCCCCCAGCCGGCACAGCCAAGCAGCTTGAAGGAGTCCAGCGCGAGTGCTTTCAGGGCCTCTTCCTTCGGTGCCGGCAGGCCGCAGGGGCAGATGTACTTGGTGTCATCGGTGAAATACTTGTTCTGATAGTCGTAGTTCCCCTGCGGAGCTTCGATGCGGATGAGGGGAAGCGCCGCGTCATCCAGGATGCTGGCCGTGTACTCGGGCCCGTCGATGAACTTCTCCGCAATGACGACGGAGTCGTAGTTGACGGCGAGCGCATACGCCTCGTTCAAGTCGGCCGCCGCACGCACCTTGCTGATGCCGATGGAGGACCCTTCTTGAACCGGCTTTACGATCAAAGGCAGACCGAGCCTCGCGGCGACGCTGCGGAAATCACTGGTTGCGTCGATCTGTTCGTGGGACGGTGTCGGCAACCCGCTCGCCCGCCATACGAGTTTGGCGCGCACTTTGTCCATGGCGAGCGCCGAACCGAGGACGCCGCTGCCGGTATAGGGAACGCCCAGCACCTCGAGCGCGCCCTGCACGGTGCCGTCTTCGCCGCCGCGGCCGTGCAGCGCGATGAAGCAGCGCGCATAGCCATCGTGTCTGAGGTCGAACAGGTCGCGCTCAGACGGATCGAAGGCTTGCGCGTCCACGCCCCTGGCGCGAAGCGCCTTCAGCACACCGTTGCCGCTCATGAGCGAGATCTCGCGCTCGGCCGAGCGTCCGCCCATCAGCACCGCGACTTTGCCGAAGTTCATGCCGCCTCCCCGACGATCTTCACTTCGGGGCTGAGGCGCACGCCCTTTTCTTCCTCGACCTTCTGCTGCACGTGCAGGATCAGCCACTCGATGTCCGCGGCGCTGCCGGCGCCGCCGGGGTTGACGATGAAGTTGGCGTGCTTTTCCGAGATGCGCGCGCCGCCCTTCTCCAGTTTCTTCAGGCCGCTCGACTGGATCAGGCGAGCCGCCGACTTGCCCTCGGCCGGATTGCGGAACACGCTGCCCGCGTTCGGCAGCTGCAGCGGCTGCGTGGCGCGGCGCTTTGTGAGCAGCGCTTTCATGATCGCGCGCGACTCTTCGCGGTGGCCCTCCGGCAGCTTGAAGTGCGCCGAGGCGAACCACTCGTCGCCGTCGCTGCTCACGTCGGCCTTCAGTTCGCAATGGCGGTAGCCGTAATCGAACTCTTCCCGGCCGCGGCGGCGCAGCTGTCCGCGCCGGTTGATGGTCACCACGCGCTCGACGATGTCCCAGGTTTCCCCGCCATAGCAGCCGGCATTCATCGCCAGCGCGCCGCCCACCGTGCCCGGGATGCCGGTGAGCCACTCGGCGCTGCCCAGATTCTGGTCGGCGGCGAAACGCGCCACTTTCGGGCAGGCGACGCCGGCCTCGGCGTAGATGAGGCCCTCGTCCATGCGCGGCGCGCTGCGCACGCCATGGGTCAGCACCACGGTGCCGCGCCAGCCGCCTTCGCGCACCAGCAGGTTGGAGCCCAGCCCGACGAAGAGGATCGGTTCGTCCTCGGGCAGCTGGCCGAGGAACACCGACAGGTCCTCCAGGTCCGCGGGCGCGAAGCAGCGCCGCGCCGGGCCGCCGGCGCGCCAGCTGACGTGCTTCGACATCGGCTCGTTCTCGCGCAGTTCGCCGCGCGGACCCTGGAATTTGATCGCCTCGCCCATGCTCAGCCCAGCTGCGCCGCGACATTGCCGATCGAGCCGGCGCCCATGGTGAGCACCACGTCGCCCGCGCGCGCGCTGCGGCGAATCGCCTCGGCCATCGCCGCAACGTCGTCGACGAAGACCGGCTCCGCCTGGCCGGCGGACTGCGCGGCGCCGCGCACCGCGTTCGCCAGCGCGCGCCCGTCCGCGGCCGCGATCGGCGCTTCCCCCGCCGCATAGACCTCGGCCAGCAGCAGCAGGTCGGCGCGCGCCAGCACCTTCACGAAATCCTCGAACAGGTCGCGCGTGCGGGTGTAGCGGTGCGGCTGGAATGCGAGCACCAGGCGCCGCCCGGGAAACGCGACGCGCGCGGCCTCCAGGGTCGCCTCGATTTCCGCCGGATGGTGCCCGTAGTCATCCACCAGCGCGAACGAGCCCGCAGTTTTCCCGCCCGCGCCATTGATGCGCACATCGCCGTAGTGCTGGAAGCGGCGGCCGACGCCGCGGAAACCCGCCAGCGCGCGCTGGATCGCGTCCGCGGGCAGCTTGAGTTCGGTCGCGACGCCGATCGCGGCGAGCGCGTTGAGCACGTTGTGCCGGCCGGGCAGGTTGAGCGAGATATCCAGCGGCGCCTCCTCGCCGCGCAGCACGCGGAAGCGGCTCCGCGCGCCCAGCACCAGGTCGGTGGCGCGGATCATCGCGTCCTCGCGCAGACCGTAGGTGACGATCGGGCGCGACACGAACGGCATGATCTCGCGCACATGCGCGTCCTCCGCGCACAGCACCGCGGCGCCGTAGAACGGCATGTTGTGCAGGAACTGAATGAACGCCTGCTGCAGCCGCGGGAAGTCGTGCTGGTAGGTGTCCATGTGGTCGGCGTCGATGTTGGTCACCACCGCGATCACCGGCTGCAGGTGCAGGAAGCTCGCGTCCGACTCGTCGGCCTCGACGACGATGAATTCGCCCGCGCCCAGCTTGGCGTTGGCGCCGGCCGCATTCAGCCGCCCGCCGATCACGAAGGTGGGATCAAGGCCGCCTTCGGCCAGCACGCTCGCCACCAGGCTGGTGGTCGTCGTCTTGCCGTGGGTGCCGGCGATCGCCACGCCCTGCTTCAGGCGCATCAGTTCGGCCAGCATCAGCGCGCGCGGCACCACCGGGATGCGCTTCGCACGCGCTGCCACCACTTCCGGGTTGTCCGGGCGCACGGCGCTGGAGACGACGACCGCGTCCGCGCCGCGGATGTTTTCGCTCCGGTGCGCAAAGCTGATGGCCGAGCCCATGGCCGCGAGGCGCCTGGTGGCTGCGCTGGGCGCGAGGTCGGAGCCGCTTACCTGGTAGCCGAGGTTGACCAGCACCTCGGCAATGCCGCTCATCCCGGCGCCGCCGATGCCGACGAAGTGGATGCGCCTGATCTTGTGTTTCACCGGGCCAGCTCCGCGCAAAGGTCGGCCACGCGGCGGGCCGCATCGGGCTTGCCGAGAGCCCGTGCCTTGCGCGCCATGTCAAGCAGTTTTTTTCTGTCCAGGGAATGCAGTAGTCCCGCGAGCTTCTCCGGAGTGAGTTCTGATTGCGGCAGCAGGATCGCCGCACCCTGGTCGGCCAGGAAGCGCGCGTTCGCAGTCTGGTGGTCGTCCACCGCGTGCGGGAACGGCACCAGCACGCTCGCCATGCCGGCCGCCGAAAGCTCGGCGACGGTCATCGCGCCGGCGCGGCAGATCACCAGGTCTGCCTCGGCATAGCAGCGCGCCATGTCTTCGATGAATGCGACCAGCTCGCCGTGAATCCCGGAGTCCTGGTAGTTGTTCTTCAGAGCTTCAAGATTTTTCTCGCCAGCCTGGTGCAAAACAGAAGGACGAACATCTTCTGTAAGGAGAGCAAGAGCTTTGGGCACGGCATCGTTCAGTGCCTGCGCGCCGAGGCTGCCGCCGACCACCAGCAGGCGCAACGGCCCGCTGCGGCCCGCATAGCGCGCGGCGGGTTCGGCGACCGCGGCGATCTCGGCGCGCACCGGGTTGCCGGTCCACTCGGCGTTCTTCAGCGCCGCGGGGAACGCGACCATCACCTTGTCGGCGACGGCGGCCAGCACGCGATTGACCAGCCCGGCGATGGCGTTCTGCTCGTGCAGCGCCAGCGGCCGCGCGAGCAGCGAGGCCATCATCCCGCCCGGAAAGGCGACGTAGCCGCCCATGCCGAGGACGACGTCGGGCCGGACGCGGAAAATTGCGCGCGCGCTCTGCCAGAATCCGATCAGCAGATGGAGCGGCAGCAGCAGTGCCGCCGCCAGGCCCTTGCCGCGCAGCGCGACGGCGCGGATCCATTCCACCGGATAGCCGCGTGCCGGGACAAGGCGAGCCTCGAGGCCGCCGCGCGCGCCCATCCAGACGACCTCCCAGCCGCGGCCGCGCATTTCGTCGGCCACCGCGAGTCCCGGGAACACGTGTCCGCCGGTACCGCCGCCCATGATAAGAATCGTCTGACTCATGCGTTGAGTCCGCGCGCGAGCTGGCGGTTCTCCCAGTCGATGCGCAGCAGTACCGCGACCGCGACGCAGTTGACGATCAGGCCCGAGCCGCCAAAACTCATCAGTGGCAGCGTCAGGCCCTTGGTGGGCAGCAGGCCCATGTTGACGCCCATGTTGATGAGCGCCTGGAAGCCGATGCAGATGCCGATGCCCTGCGCTGCGAGCGCCTGGAAGTGGCGCTCGCGCAGCGCCGCCTGCCGGCCGATGGCGAAGGCGCGCAATACGATCCACACGAACAGCGCGATCACCGCGATCACGCCGGCGAGGCCCAGCTCCTCGGCGATCACGGCGAGCAGGAAATCGGTATGCGCTTCGGGCAGGTAATGCAGCTTCTCCACGCTCGCGCCCAGCCCCACGCCCAGCCATTCGCCGCGGCCGAACGCGATCAACGCGTGCGACAGCTGGTAGCCGCGGCCGTAGGGTTCCGACCAGGGATCCATGAAACCGAAGATGCGCTGCATGCGGTAGGGCGAGGACAGCACCAGCACCGCGAAGCCGGCGGCGAGCATCCCCACCAGCGCCGCGAAGTGGCGCCCGCTCATGCCGCCAAGAAACAGTACGCCGAAGGCGGTCACGGCGACCACCACGAAAGCGCCGAAGTCGGGCTCGCGCAGCAGCAGCCATGCCACCGCCAGCATCACGCCCAGCATCGGCAGCAGGCCGCGCTTGAAGTTCTTCAGCACCGCGTGCTTGCGCACGGTGTAGTCGGCGGCGTAGAGGACCACCGCCAGCTTCATCAGCTCGGAGGGCTGCACCGTCGCGACATAGAGGTTGAGCCAGCGGCGCGCGCCGTTGACCTCGCGGCCGATGCCGGGGATCAGCACCAGCGCGAGCAGCACGAAGCAGGCGGCGAACAGCCACGGTGCGCCCTGCTGCCAGTAGCGCAGCGGCACCAGGAACACCGCGGTCGCGGCACCGAGCGCGAGCGCGAGGAACAGGCCGTGCCGCAGCAGGAAGAAGGCGGGGTTGTAGCCGGAATAGCGGCCTGCCTCCGCGGTCGCGATCGACGACGAATACACCATCACCAGGCCGAGCGAGACCAGCAGCAGCGCGGCCCAGGCGAGCGAGCGGTCATACTCCGTTGCCGTCTTGTTTTGTGCAAAAACGAGACTAGTCATGGTCGAGGGCTTTCACAGCCGCTGCAAACGCCTCGCCGCGGTGCTTGTAGTCGCGGAACATGTCGAAGCTCGCACAGGCGGGCGACAGCAGCACGGCGTCGCCCGGCGCCGCGACCAGCGCGGCACGCGCTACCGCTTTTTCCATCGATGCAAACCGTTCCACGGGCACGCCGCAGGCGGCGATCGCTTTCTCGATCAACCCGGCATCCCGGCCGATAAGAAGGACATGTCGCGCGCGTTCGCGGACCGCAGGCACGAGCGGAGCGAAGTCTTGACCTTTGCCCTCGCCCCCCAGGATCAGGATTGCTTTCTGCGGGATTCCTATGAGCGCTGCGACCGTGGCGCCGACGTTGGTGCCCTTGGAATCGTCCAGCCACTCGACGCCGCCCCGCAGCGCGACCCGCTGCATGCGGTGCGGCAGGCCGCGAAAGCTGCGCAAGCCGGACGCGAGCCCGGCGAGCGGCGCGCCAGCCAGATGGGCGAGCGCGCAGGCGGCGAGCGCATTGGAGACGTTGTGCGCGCCGGCAAGCGGCAATTCATCGACGGCGAGGATCCGCTCGGCGCCGCGCGCCAGCCAGGCGCGTCCCGCGAACCTGACGATGCCGAAATCTTCCGGCATCGCAGGCGCATCCATGCCGAAGGTGATCTGGACGCGGCCCGGCAAGCTGAGCGCCATAGAGGCGGAATCGCAGCGGTTCAGCAGCTGCGTGCCCTTACCCATGAAGATGCGCGCCTTGGCTTCGGCGTACTCGGCCAGTCCGGCGTAGCGGTCGAGGTGGTCTTCCGACAGGTTGAGCAGCGTTGCCGCATCCGGTTTCAGCGACCAGCAGGTCTCCAGCTGGTAACTGGATAGCTCGAGCACCCAGACCGCGGGGCGCTTCTTGCCTCTCTTCATCAACGCCGTCAGCGCGGGCGGGCTGATGTTGCCGGCGATTTCGCAATCCACGCCCGCCGAGCGCAGCAAATGCCCGATGAGCGCGGTGACGGTACTCTTGCCGTTGGTGCCGGTAACCGCAAGCACCGTCGAGGAAGATTTCCCGCGCGCGGCCCAGGCGAACAGTTCGATGTCGCCAACAACAGGAATATTTTTTGCAAGGGCAGCTTGAATCAATTCCTCCTGGAGTGAAAGACCAGGGCTGACGCAGACCAGGTCGATGTCTTTCAGCAGCGACGCCTTGAACTTTCCGGTATGCAGATCACCTGAAAAGTCCTTCTTGCGCGGCGGCGCGGCACGCGTGTCGGCGGCGCGCACGATTCCGCCCTCGCTGTCGACCCAGTTCGCAACCGACAGCCCGGTGTCGCCCAGTCCGAGAACGAGCACCCGCCTGCCCTGCAGATTCATTGGCGAAGGCTGCTTGAGAAGCGAGAAGGCCGGTTCGCGCATCATCTGAGCTTGAGCGTCGAGAGGCCGAACAGCACCAGCATCATGGTGATGATCCAGAAGCGCACCACCACCTGCGATTCCTTCCAGCCTTCCAGTTCGTAGTGGTGGTGCAGCGGCGCCATGCGGAAAATGCGCTTGCCGCCGCTCGCCTTGAAGTAGATCACCTGGATCATCACCGACAGCGTCTCGGCGACGAACACCCCGCCCATGATGAACAGCACGATTTCCTGGCGCACGATCACGGCGATGGTGCCCAGCGCGGCGCCCAGCGCGAGCGCGCCGACGTCGCCCATGAAGACTTCCGCCGGATAGGCGTTGAACCAGAGAAATCCCAGGCCCGCACCCACGATCGCGCCACAGAACACCGCCAGCTCGCCCGCGCCAGCAATGTAGGGCAGGCCGAGATACTTGGAAAACACCGCGTTTCCAGCGACGTACGCAAAAATGCCGAGCGCGCCGCCCACCATGACAGTGGGCATGATGGCGAGGCCATCCAGCCCGTCGGTGAGGTTGACCGCGTTGGAGGTGCCCACGATCACGAAATAGGTCAGCACGACGAAGCCCACCGTGCCCAGCGGATAGGCGATGAACTTGAAGAACGGCACGATCAGCTGGTTGAGCGCCGGCGTGTTCTGCGCCAGCCAAGCGAGGTAGCAGGCGGCGGCCAGGCCGAACAGCGATTGCCAGAACAGTTTCGCCTTCGCCGACAGCCCCTTCGGGTTGCGCTGCACCACCTTGCGGTAGTCGTCGATCCAGCCGATGGCGCCGAAGGCGAGCGTCACCAGCAGCACCACCCAGATGAAGCGGTTCGACAGGTCGCCCCAGAGCAGCACCGTGATCGCAATCGAGAGCAGGATCAGCGCGCCGCCCATGGTCGGCGTGCCGGCTTTGGTGAGGTGCGACTTGGGCCCGTCGTCGCGCACCGCCTGGCCGATCTTGTACGCGGTGAGTTTGCGGATCACGTACGGCCCGAGAATCAGCGACATCGCGAGCGCCGTCAGGCAGGCGAGCACCGAACGCAGCGTGATGTACTGGAAGACATTGAAAAGCCGCACATCCTTGGCGAGCCATTGGGCGAGTTCTAGCAGCATCAGTGCGCCATCGCTTTCCCGCCCGTCAGCTCGGCGACAACCCGCTCCATGCGCATGAAACGGGAGCCTTTGACCAGGATTGTTTTGACGTTTTTCAGACTGGAGGGAATTTGATTCCAGTCTGCAAAGTGCTTTGCACCGTTGCCGAACGCCACCACACTTTCATTCGAGGCAGAACCAAAAGCCAAGAGAGCGTCAATTCCTTTCTCTTTCGCGTACTTGCCTACTTCGGCATGGAATTCGGCACCCTGCGTGCCGACTTCAGCCATGTCGCCCAGCACCAGCGCGGTCGGTCCCGGGCAGGAGGCGAGCACGTCGATCGCGGCGCGCACCGAGTCGGGATTGGCGTTGTAGCTGTCGTCGATGAGCGTGGCGCCGGCGGCGGTTCGCATGACCTGGAGCCGGCCGGCGTACGGGCGGAAGGCAGCGAGCCCGGCGCCAATCGCTGCCGCCGGAATCTCCGCGGCATGCGCGCAGGCTGCCGCGGCGAGCGCATTGCGAACGTTGTGCAGGCCCGGGATCGCCAGCAACGCCCGCGCTTCGCCCGACGGCGTGGTGACGACGATCTCGCTCTCCAGCGGCTTGAGCGCGTAGCGGCCGGTGACCTCGCCGCGCTGCAACCCGAACTCGACGCGCCGGCGGGCGCCCGCCCAGCGCCGGAAGATGTTCGCCATTGGCTCGTCGGCATTGAGCACCGCCACGCCGTCGGCGGGCAGCGCGTCGAACACGCTCGCGTTCTCCTCGGCGACCGCCTCGACCGAGCGCATGAACTCCAGGTGCTCGCGCTGCGCGTTGTTGACCAGCGCGACCGTGGGGCGCGCGATCTCGGCCAGCATGGCGATCTCGCCGGCGTGGTTCATGCCGAGTTCGACCGCGCAGTAGCGGTGGCTCGCGCGCAGGCCGAGCAGCGTCAGCGGCACGCCGATGTCGGTATTCAGGTTGCCGAGGGTGGCGAGCGCGCCCGCCTCGCCCGCGTGGCGGCGCAGGATCGAGGCCAGCATTTCCTTGGTGGTGGTCTTGCCGTTCGAGCCGGCGATCGCGATCAGCACCGGCGCAAAGCGCAAGCGCCAGTGCCGGCCGAGGCGCCCGAGCGCGCGCCGCGTATCGTCTGCCACGAGCAGAGGAAACGCGGCACCTTCGTGCCGCTCGTTGACCCGCGCCTGCCCGGCATGCTTTTCGTCCACCAGCGCCGCTGCCGCGCCGCGTTCCTTCGCGACCGCCAGGAAATCGTGCCCGTCGAAGCGCTCGCCGCGGATCGCCACGAACAGCTGGCCGCGGCCGATGCTGCGCGTGTCGGTGGAAACACCGTCGAACCGAGCGTCGGCGCCGACGGCGCGACCGCCTGCGGCAGCAACGGCTTCGTACAAGCTCATCATCCCGCCCCCCTGCGGCCGAGCGCCGCGCCAGCCACCGCCGCATCGGAGAGCGGCAGCCGCCGGCCGGCGATCTCCTGAAAGCTTTCATGGCCCTTGCCGGCGATCAGAACGACGTCCGCTGCGGCGGCCGCGGCGATCGCGCCCTCGATCGCCTTCGCGCGGTCGGGCTCGACGACGCTGTCGCCTTCGATGCCGCGGCGGATCGCCTCGATGATGGCCTGCGGGTCCTCGCCGCGCGGATTGTCGGAGGTGAGCACGACGCGGTCGGCGCGGCGCGAAGCGGCCAGCCCCATCTCCGGCCGCTTGCTCGCGTCGCGGCCGCCGCCCGCGCCAAACACGGCGATCAGGCGGCCGCCGCGCGCCCGCGCAACCGGCTGCAGCGCGGCGAGCACTTTGTCCAGCGCATCGGGCGTATGCGCGTAGTCGACGACCACCAGCGGCCGCCCCGGTTGCTCGGCGATCTTCTGCATCCGCCCCGGCACGGGCGGCAGCTTCTCCAGCAGCTTCACGCCTTGCGCAAAGTCGATGCCCTTCGCCACCAGGCAGCCCAGCACGCCGAGCGCGTTGGCGACATTGAAGCGCCCGAGCTGAGGAATCGACACTACAGCGCTTCCCCAGCTTGATTTGATTTCCGCCTTTTGATCTTCAAGGTTTGCAACAAAAATAAATTCAGAAGCCGACACAGCAGACAATGAATAGCCGATCGTTCGCACGCCGCGCGCCGCGAGGCGCTGCGCGAGCTGCACGCCGAAAGCGTCGTCGAGGTTGAGCACCGCGGCCTTGAGGCCCGGCGCATCGAACAGGCGCGCCTTCGCGGCGGCGTAGGCCGCCATGCTCGCGTGGTAGTCGAGGTGGTCGTGGGTCAGGTTGGTGAGCAGCGCGCAATCGAAGGCGACGCCGTTGACACGGCCCTGGTCGAGGCCGTGCGAGGAAACCTCCATCGCCACCGCGCGCGCGCCCGCGGTTTTGAACTCCGCAAGCAGCCGATGGAGTTCGAGAGCGTCGGGCGTGGTGTTTTCGACTGCATTCAACTGGGGCTGAAAGCCCGAGCCCAGGGTTCCAATCACCCCTGCCTTGATATCTTTCAAAGACAAGACATGGGCGAGCCATTGGCAGCAGGAAGTCTTGCCGTTGGTGCCGGTGACCCCGCAGACCCACAGCGATGTCGAGGGGTGGCCGTAGAATTCGTGCGCGAGGAAACCCGCCTGCGCCTTCAGGTTCTTCACCGGCGCGTTCGGCACGCGCCAGCCGCTTTCCCAGGTGAAGCCTTCGCTTTCCCACAGCACCGCGGCGCAGCCGCGCTCGAGCGCCTGCGCGATATGGCGCCGGCCGTCGGCCGCCGCGCCCGGCCAGGCGAAAAATGCCGCGCCCGGCGCGGCACGCCGGCTGTCGCAGGTGAGCCGTTCGATCACCGCGCCCTGGCGCGCGAGCAGCGCGAGAATGTTGTCAATTACGTGCTCTCCTTTACCTCGTCGCCCTCGCCCGGCAGCTCGTGCGGCGCGAGCGGTGCGTCGTAGGCCACGCCCAGCAGGCGCAGCGCGCCCTGCATCACCTGGGAGAACACTGGCGCCGCCACCTGGCCGCCGTAGTACTGGCCCGCCGAGGGCTCATCGATCATCACCGCGATGACCAGGCGCGGATCCGATACCGGTGCGAAACCGACGAAGGAAGAGACGTAGCGATTCGCCGCGTAGCCGCCGTTCTCCTGCTTGTGCGCGGTGCCCGTCTTGCCGCCCACGCGCCAGCCCATGACGCGCGCGCGCGGCGCGGTGCCGCCAGGCTGCACTGCGGACTCGAGCATTGCGCGCAGCGCGCGCGCCACTTCGGGCGCGAACACGCGCTCGCCCGCCGCGGGCACGCCAGTCTTGATCAGCGACAGCGGCGCGAGCTCGCCGTCGCGCGCGAACACGGTGTAGGCGCGCGCCAGTTGGATCAGGCTGACCGAAATGCCGTGGCCGTAGGCCATGGTCGCCTGCTCGATCGGTCGCCAGGTCTTCGCCTCGCGCAGCCGCCCCGTGGCTTCGCCGGGAAAGCCGAGCCGCGGCGCGGCGCCGAAGCCGATGCGGCGGAACATGGCGTGCATTTCCTCGCGCGGCAGCGCAAGCGCGATCTTCGCGGCGCCGACGTTGGAGGACTTCTGGATCACCTGCGCCGCGCTCATCGCGCCGCCCGCGTGCGCGTCGTGGATGGTGTAGTTGGCGATGGTGAGCGTGCCCGGCGCAGTCGGGATGATCGTCTGAGCGGTGATGCGGCCCAGTTCCATGGCGAGCGCGACGGTGAAGGGCTTCAGCGTCGAGCCGGGCTCGAAGTTGTCGGTGATGGCGCGGTTGCGCAGCTGCGCGCCGTTGAGGCGCGCGCGGTTGTTCGGGTTGTATGTCGGGAGGTTGGCGAGCGCGAGTACCTCGCCTGAGCGCACGTCGAGCACCACGATCGCGCCTGCTTTCGCCCGGTGCGCTTCGACCGCGGACTTGAGCGCGCCGAAGGCGAGGTTCTGGATTTTGCTGTCGAGCGCGAGCGACAGGTCGCGCCCGTCCTGCGCGGCGCGGATCGATTCGACGTCCTCGACGATCTGGCCGAGCCGGTCCTTGATCACGCGCCGGCTGCCGGTTGCGCCGGCGAGCAGCCACTGGTGCGCGAGTTCGATGCCCTCCTGGCCGGCGTCGTCCACGCCGGTGAAGCCGATCAGCTGCGCCATGGTCTCGCCGCCCGGGTAGTAGCGGCGGTACTCGTTGTGCTGGTGGATGCCCGCGATGCCGAGCTCGGCCACGCGCGCTGCGGTCTCCGGCGCAATCTGGCGCTTGAGGTAGACGAACTCGCGCTCGGCGTCGGCGAAGCGGCGCGCGAGCTCGCGCGCATCCTGCCCGAGCAGCGCCGCCAGGCTATTCAGTTGCGCCGGCCCCGCCTTCACGTCTTCCGGGATCGCCCAGATCGATTTCACCGGCGTCGAGATGGCGAGCGCCTCGCCATTGCGGTCGACGATGCGGCCGCGCGTCGCGGGCACGTCCAGCACCCGCGCGTAACGCGCCTCGCCCTTTTCCTGCAGGAAGCCGGTCCTCATCGACTGCAGGTACACCGACCGCCCCGCGAGCACGGCGAACGCGGCGAGCAGTAGCGCGACTGCCAGGCGCGCACGCCACGCCGGCAGCCGCACCATCATCGGCACGCTGGCGGCGCTCACGGCTTCGCTTCCACGGCAGCGGGTCCGACCCGCGGCGCAAGCCTCAGTTCGACCATGCGCACGCGGCGCGGGTCCGGCGCGCGCATGCCGAGCGTGCCGCTGGCGATCTTCTCGACGCGCGAATGCAGCCCCCAGGTGCTCGCTTCCAGCTGCAGCTGGCCGAACTCGACATCCAGGGCACGGCTGCGCTCCTGTTCGCGCTCGAGCTGCGCGAACAGCTTGCGCGACTTGTGCTGCGAGGTGACGAGCCCGAGCGCGCAGACGAGGAGAACCAGGAGGAGGAGGAGGTTCAGCTTCGCCACGCGTCGGGCTCGATTCGATGCAATATCAATGGATCCAGGGCTGCAGTGCCGCGCTCGGCGACGCGCAGCGTCGCGCTGCGCGCGCGCGGGTTGGCCGCGACCTCGGCCGCCGAGGCGCGCAGCGCCCTGCCGATCAGTCTGAGCGGCGGTTGTGGCAAATCGCGGGCGCGGATCGGCAAATCCGCGGGCAGGTTGTCCGAACTGCAGGCGCGCAGGAAGCGCTTCACCAGGCGGTCTTCCAGCGAATGGAAGCTGATCACCGCAAGCCTGCCGCCCGCGGCAAGCCGCGCGGTGGCCTGCGGCAGCATCAGCGCGACCTCCTCAAGCTCCCGATTGACGAGAATCCGAAGAGCCTGAAAGGTACGCGTCGCCGGATCCTTGCCGGCCTCGCGCCGTGTTTCCCGTTTACGGACCGCCGCAGCCACGACAGCGGCAAGTTGCTCGGTACGGAGGAGCGGCTCGCGTGCCCGAGCATCAACAATCGCCTTTGCAACCTGTTTAGCAAACCGTTCTTCGCCATAGCTTGCGATTGCCTCCCGGATTTGTTGTTCTGTTGCGGTGGCCAGCCAGTCCGCGGCAGAAACGCCGCGGGTCGGATCCATGCGCATGTCGAGCGGCCCCCCGGCGCGGAAGGAAAAGCCGCGCGCCGGATCCTCGATTTGCGGCGAGGACACGCCGAGGTCCGCGAGCAGGCCCTGCACCTGCGTGATGCCCATGCGGGCAAGCTGAGGGTCGAGCACCTGCGCGAGTTCGCTGAAAGGAGCGTGTGTAATGCTGAAACGCGGATCGCGGATTTCGCCCGCGGCGGCAACCGCGTGCGGGTCGCGATCCAGAGCGATCAGCCGGCCCGCAGGCCCGAGGCGCGCAAGGATGGCGCGGCTGTGGCCGCCGCGGCCGAAGGTGGCATCCACGTAGACGCCGTCCGCGCGCAGCGCGAGGGCCGCCACAGCCTCCTCGAGAAGGACTGCGCGATGAGCAAGCTGCGGTTCGCTCATCGGTGGCGCCCGCCCTCACAGCGAGAAGTTCTCCATGCCCGCAGGCGGGGTGCCGGAAGCGGACAGCGCGGCGGCGAGCTTCGCGCTCCAGACGCCCGAATCCCAGAGTTCGAAATAGTGGCTTTGGCCGACCAGCATCGCCTCGCGCTCGAGCTTGGCGTGCAACCTGAGGCCGCTTGACACCAGCACGCGGCCCGAGGCATCCGGCACGATGTGCTCCTCGAAGCCGAGCAACAGGCGCTTCCACCAGCTCGCCTGCGGGTGGAAGCTGGGGAATTTCTCGACCTGCGAGCGCACGCGCTCCCAGGCGGACTCCGGGTAGATGAGCGCGCAGCCGTCGGGATGCGCGGTTAGCACGAGGGTGCGGCTCGTGGCAACCAGCGCGTCGCGATGGCGCGTGGGAATAGCGAGACGGCCCTTTGCGTCCAGCGTAATGACCGTAGCGCCGTG